>Ga0207691_10001647_pt1 | contig 22151 bp, 20 predicted proteins | sample KBSM13metaG_FD_184327 | JGI IMG/M metagenome (GOLD analysis project Ga0207691, IMG submission 184327) | Miscanthus rhizosphere microbial communities from Kellogg Biological Station, Michigan, USA - KBS M1-3 metaG (SPAdes) (version 2) | ecosystem: Host-associated > Plants > Roots > Rhizosphere >... | reverse complement strand
GGGACAGCGCGAGCGTCGCACGCACGAGTCCGTGCGCCGCCGCGACCGGTCGCCGCGCCGCGAGGCGGAAGAACTCTTCACCGTTATAGAGCGCGGCCGGCAGCGCCGCCACGGCGACCGCGACCTGCAGGACGATCAACGCCGTCCACGTCGGGCCCAGTTGCACCCCGGCGCCGCGGGCCGAGAACTGCTGCAGGCCCCGCTGCACGCGCGCGCCGGTGGCCTTGAGCGCGGGCAGCACGCCGGCGATCACGGCGGCCAGGATGGCGAGCAGCGTGACGTAGAGAATGACGGCGGGGGACAGCCTGAAGTCGAGCAGGGCCGGCATCCGGCCGGCGCCGTCCGCCTCGTGCTGCATGGCGGCGCGGAGCATCGTCAACGCCACCTGCAGGATCGCCAGGCCGACGGCGGCGGCCACGACCGACGGCACCAGCGCCTCCACGAACAACTGCGAGACGACCCGGCCGCGGCTGGCGCCGAGCGCAGTGCGGACTGCGATCTCTCCCATCCGCGTCGCGGTGCGCGCATACACGAGGATCGCGACGTTCACCGCCACGATCAAGAGGAGCAGGCCGACGCCGAACTGGACGCCGCGGATGAACAGCTCCATTTCGGGCCCTTGAATCCCGATGAACGCGTGCATGTAGGGCAGGACGGCCGGCCGGCGCCTGCCGTGCGTCTGTGGAGAGTCGATCGCCATCCGCGCGCCGAGCGCCGCCGCTTCGGCGCGCGCGTCGCCGAGCGAGAAGCCGTCGGCCAGCCGCGCGAAGACGCGCAGTTGATCGTTGCCGATATCGCGGGAGACGTGCAGCGGCACCCAGTAACGATGGTTGACAGGGAAGCCGAATCCTTCCGGCATGACACCGACAATCGCGTAGACGGTGTCGTCGAGCCGCAGCGTGCGCTCGAGGATCCGCGCGTCGCCGCCGAAGCGGCGCTGCCATTCGTCCTGCCCGATCACCACGACCGGCGGCGCCCCCGGGCGTTCGTCGTCGTCGACGAGCGTGCGGCCGAGGATCGGGGCGACGCGCGCCACCCGGAATCCGGAGGCGGACATGGCCGCGACCTGAATCACGTCCGTACTTCCGTCCGCGGTGAGATTACGTCCCTGGTCCCGGTACGCGCCGAGATCGCGGACCGACTTCAGCGCGTCGCGCCACTCGAGGACGTCGGCGCCCGAGGCGTCGTCCAGGCTGGACCCGTTGACCAGGTTGCGGATCGAGATGATGCGGTCCCCTTCGGGCAGGGGCAGCGTCGCGGCGAGCCACGTGCCGAGGACCGTGAAGTAGCCCGCTCCGATCGCGATCGCGACGGCCATGCCGGTGACCGAGACGAGCGACAGGCCCGGATACCTGATGAACATCCGCAGCCCGAGCTTCACGTCGAGCCACGAGACGCGCCAGAGCGTGCGCCGCGCTTGGGCGGCGCGGTCCCTGGCGAGCATCGGGGCGCACGCGTCGCGCACGCGGGCCGTGTCGCCGAACCGCTGGGCCGCCGCCTGGCGCGCCGACTCGGGGCTCATCCCGCGCTCGACGTAGTCGCGCGTCCGCTGCTCGAGGTGAAAGCGGAGCTCTTCGTCCACTTCCTTCCGGGGATCCGGAGGCACTACCCAACGCCACGGGCGCCACGAGCGGCCCTTCATCGCTGCCCCCGCGCCGGTGGCGCGTCGCCAATCGTGACGGCGCGGCTGACCGCGTGCGAGAGCCGCAGCCAGCCGCTGGCCTGCTGCTCGTACTCACGCTGGCCTGCCGCCGTCAGGTGGTAGAACTTGGCGCGGCGATTGTTCTCCGATACGCCCCAGTCCCCCTTGATCCACCGCTTCTGTACCATGCGATAGAGCGCGGGGTAGAGCGATCCTTCCTCGACGCGCAGCACGTCGTCGGTCGCCGTCTCGATCCAGCTGGCGATGCCGTAGCCGTGCATCGGTCCCTGCGTCAGGCGCTTCAGGACCAGCAGTTCGATGGTGCCCTGCAGCACCGCCGCGTCTTTCGAGAACATCCCCGGAGCCCCCTTCCCTATTTCGATCTAGGGGAGATACGGGACCATGATACGGCAGGCCGCGCGCGTTTGTTCCGGATCAATAATTGGATGACGGCACCACGATGCGTCTTCTTCGAATCCCGACTGTTGTTCCAGCGGTGCTGCTGATCGCCGCCGTCTCGACCGACGCCGGACCGAAGCGCCACTGGCAGACCGGGACGCTCGTCGACGCGGGGCGGAAGCACGACCTCGCCATCGGTGGAGCGGCGAGCCGGACCAGGCCGCCGTTTCCTCCCGGCGGCGTCGTTCCCACGTCCAACGGCGTCCCGGAAGTCGGTACCTACGTCATCGAGACGGCCGAGCTGCGGCTCGAGCTCGAAGCGATGGTGCCGGCGAAAGGTTCTGAGTTCGAGCACGAAGTCACCGTGGGCCAGCCGGTGACGTTCGCGCTCGAGAAGAACACGGTCTACGTCAAGCTCGCCAACGGCCGCGAGCATCGCTTGCGCGTCGTCAAAGAATCGCCGAAGAAGGAGGACTGACCCCGGACCAGGCGTCACGCAAGTACAGGCCGAAGGGGACCCACCAGATCACGTCGTTGGTCAGGCACAGCACGAACGCCGCCGGTGGCCAGCCCTCCCGCACGATCAGCCACGCCATTCCAACCGGTCCGAAGATCTTGCCGGCCAGCCCGACGGCCGCGATCGTCCAGCCGCGCTCCGGATGGCGCGCGACTTCCAGGTAGAGCAGGCCATAAAGACCGACCACCATCCCGAGGCACGCGAAGATCGCCGGATAGTTCAGCGGCGGCATGCCGCTGAAGCGGAACAGCCACTGCGGATCCACGACGGCGTAGATGCCCCACGCGATGTTGTAGGCGGCTGCCGCGGCGAAGACACCCCGATGGAACCGCCGGCGCGGGATCATCGCCGCGGAATGGTGAACGTCTCGACTCCACGCGGCATCACGCGACGCCCGCCTTCTTCATCACGCCGAGCGTCGTCGTCAACGCCAGCCGCGCGGCTTCGTCGGCAGACATCTCGGGAGTGACGCGGCCGAGCGGCTCGGGACTCACGCCGCCGGCATAGCCGATCGTGTTCAGCGCCTGGAAGAAGCCGACGAGATCGATCGTCCCTTCGCCCGGCATCAGGCGCATGTCGTCGCGTACCTCTTCGGGCGGCATCGGCCGGGCATCGGAAACGTGCACGTGGACGAGGCGCGAGGCGTCGGTGGCGAGGATGTCGGCGCGCGTGCCGCCGGAGTGATGCCAGTGCCACACGTCGAGGACGACGCCGATGTTCGGCCCGCAGTCTTTCGCGAGCGCGACGGTTTCCGGCAGCGTCCAGATGAAAGGATGCGACGGGGTGCCGGCCCGCGGCACGCGGAACTGCTGCACGCCGAGAAACTCGAGGCCGAGCCGCGTGTCGCTCTTTTTCAGCACGTCCGAGATCGCGGCGACGCGATCCCGCACCAGGGTTCGATACTCGTCCTTCGGCACCGGACCGGTCGGCGGCAGCACGACCATCATGGCGTGGCACCCCGCCGCGGCGCTGAACGCCGCGTCCTCGGCGAGCTTCGGCAGCGCCTGCGCGAAGATCGCGTCGGTGCCGCCGAAGGGCAGCGGCCGCGGCATCGGCAGGTTGGCAATGGTGGGACGGATCGTCAGTTCCGCGAACAGCGCCTTCGTGCGCTCGAGGCCTTCGGCCTGCGCGGGGGCGAGACTCCAGTCGACGCCGCCGTAGCCGGCGCGCGCCGCCAGCCGCGCGAAGTCGGGCCAGCCCACGTTCTTGCCGGCGGTGATCGCGCCGTTCAGCGATACGAACATGCCGCTCGCGATCGCTCGTGGCGGCGCGAACCCGAACACCGCGAGCGCACTCGCCGACTGCCGAAGGAACGCTCTCCGCGTCATTTCATGTAGCCGCGCTCGCGATAGTACTTCGCCGCGCCGGGATGCAGCGGCACGTCGCCGAGCTTCCACACCGTCTTCGAGTCGTAGGAGAACGGCATGTTGGTCCACTGCAGTACGTCCTTGTGCTCGTCGAGCGCGCGCGCCACCGTGTAGGCGAAGTCGTCCGGCATGTCGGCGCGGCCGTAGACGACGGTGCCGTTGCGCGCAACGGTGTTGACGCGGCGGACGACGCCGCGCAGAAGCCCCTGCGGGGCGGCGTGTTCCTCCACGTAGAACTGCTTCACCAGCCTGGCGCGGAGATCGGCAGGGACCTCGAGGTAGGTGAAGTCGTGCTGCTGCGGCGCGTCGTACCACGCCGCGTACTCCGGCGCGTTGATCAGCCCCGCCCAGCCGATGACCACGTCGACCTCCGATCCGCGCGCGTAGCTGCCCGATGCCGTGCCGCCCCAGGCCTTGATCTTCTCGTCCGAGAGCCCGTAGTAATCCAGGACCGCCGCGTTGATCGCCTCGGCCACGCCGCCGCGTGCGACCAGCTTCACCGGCATCTTCTTCTCCGCGACCTGGCGCAGGTCGGCGATCCCCGACTTCGCGTCGACGGCAATCATGTAGTAGGTCGGCATCTGGATCCTGGCGAGCAACCGCAGCTGCTTGCGCGGCCCCTCCTTGTCCTTCGCGAAATCGTGCGCGCCGAGGTAGCCGTACTGCAGCAGCTCCGCGCCCGTCGCGCCGAAATCCAGCTTGCCGGCCGGCGTGGGCGGCGCGCCAGGTGCCGGATCGGCGGGCGGCGTGGCGTTCGAGCCGTCGGCGACGAGGCGCACGGACCGGGACGGTCCGCCGCAGGAGTAGCAGATCTGCACGTCGTAACCCGACGGCTGCAGCGCATCCTTGACCGCCTCGGCCATCGCGCCCCACGGGCAGGTCGGGCACGACGCTCCGAAGATCGGACGCCGGGCTTGAATGCCATTGGACTGCGCGTCGGCCGCGCCCCCGCGCAGCGTGAGAAGGAAAACTGACAGGATTGCCGCAACGCTGATTCGCATCGCGGGTATGTTAATGCACGGCCCGCAGGCGCGGGCCGAGAGGAGACGCCGATGAAGGGGACACAGCTCAACCTGCCCCTGGGCAACGACACCGGCACGCTGGCCCGCCTGTGCCGCGACCTCGCGCACGGAGGCGTCAACTTGCTCGCCCTCTCGGCGCCCGAGACGGGGCGCGACAAGGGCACGGTGCGCCTGCTCGTCACCAACGGGGACCTCGCGGGGAACGCGCTCACGAAAGCGGGCTATGTGTTCTCCGTCGAAGAAGTGGTGTACCTCGAGCTGAAGAACCGTCCCGGCGCGCTCGCCAGGGCCGTCGAGAAGCTGGCGCGCGCCAACATCAACATCCGCTACGCCTACGCCACGGCCTCGCCGCGCACCAGGACGACGGCGGCCGTCGTCGCGGTGTCGGAGGCGGATCTGCCGCGCGCGCTCAAGATGTTCCCATGAACCGCGTCTGGCTCGACCAGTTCGTCCAGGACTTCCGCTACGGCAGCCGGACGCTGCTCCACGCTCCGGCGTTTGCCGCGACCACTGTCTTCACGCTCGCCATCGGGCTCGCGCTGACCACGGGCGTCTTCACGGTGTTCAACGCCTACGTGCTGCGATCGTACGCTGTCCGCGATCCCGGCAACGTCTACCAGGTCGTGTGGCACGCACGGGACGCGGCGGGCCGGAACCTGCGCTGGCGCGACTACGAGGCGATTCGCGATCGCCGCGATCTCTTCGTCGACGCGCTGGCCGAAAGCACGCGGTACGTGTCGTTCAAGGGACGTCCGCTGGCCGCGGAGCTGGTCTCGGCCAGCTACTTCGCGATGCTCGGACCCGAGATGTTCCTCGGACGCCCACTCGGGCCCGCGGACGAACAGGGCAGCGCCGTGGTGATCAGTCACCAGGCGTGGTCCGCGCTGTTCGCGCGGGACCCGGCGGCGATCGGACAGGCGATCGATGTGAACGGCCGTCGCTTCACGCTGGTGGGCGTGCTGGGGCCGCGCTTCGCGGGCCTGCACGCGATGCCGCGCGACATCTGGATTCCGATCGCCGGCTATGCCGCGGTGGCGGCGCCCGAACTCCTCGCCGAGGAGGCGCGGCCATTCGACGTCAGCGTGCGGCTGCGTCCCGGCGTCACGCCGCGGCAGGCGGAGCTGGCGATCGGACCGCTCGTGGCCGGCGCCGCGGGCCGCGATCGGCAGGCGTGGGCCGAGATTCGCCTGCAGGACAAGCCGACGCCGCTCTCGCTGCGGCTCGTGACGCTGCTGTCGCCGGTCTTCGCCGCCTTCGTGCTGGTGCTCTTCGCCGGATGCGCCAACGTGTCGAGCGTGATGCTGGCGCGCGCCGTCGCCCGGCAGCGCGAGATCGCCGTGCGGCTGTCGCTCGGCGCCAGCCGCGGACGGATCGTGCGGCAGCTCATGACCGAAGCGGCGCTGCTGTCGCTCGCCGCCGCCGGCGTGGCGCTGGCGCTGACCGCCGCCGGCCTTCGCGTCGCCACCGCCATCTTCTTCAGTACGCTGCCGCCGTCCCTGGCGGCGATCCTCCGCACCGCGCCGCTGGCGATCGATCACCGCGTCTTCGGGTTCGCGCTGGCCGCGGCGGCCGCCTCGACGCTGGCGTTCGCACTGATCCCGGCACTGCAGGCGTCGCGTCCCTCGCTTACCGGCGCGCTCGGCGCGCACGGCGGCGGCGGGCGCCGCGGCTCGCGGCTGCGGGCGACGCTGGTCGCCGGCCAGGTGGCGATTTCGCTGCTCCTCGTGGTGCCGGCGCTGACCCTCGCGCGCAACGGCCTGACGATCCAGCACGCCGACATCGGGTTCGACATCCGCGACGTGCTGTCGGTGCACGTCCGCGAAGGCGATCCTGTCGACATGGTGCAGCGTCTGTCGCGCGTGCTGGACAGCGACCCGCGGGTCGAGCGCTTTGCCGTGGCCAACGGCAATCCGCTGTTCGGACCGCCGCGGCCGGTCGTCCTCGAATGGCACGGCGCGCGCACCGCCACGCCGTTCACGTTCGTCTCGCCCGGCTACTTCGAGACGCTGCGCATTCCGATCCGGCGCGGACGCGCCTTTCGCGGCGACGAAGGACGCGGCGAAGCCGCGGTCGCGGTCGTGAGCGCCGCCACGGCGCGCGCATTCTGGCCGGGCGACGATCCGATCGGGAAGGTCGTCCGCATGGCCTCGGCCAACATCCGCCCCGGCGATGACTTCGCCGGCTACTCGGACGTGACGATCGTCGGCGTCGCCGGCGACGTCATCAGCGGACTGATCGTGGACGGCCCCGAGGCGGGACACATCTACCTGCCGACGAGCGCCGGCCGCCGGCACGCCACCTCGCTGCTCGCGCGGACCCGCGCGCCGCGCGATTTCGCGCCCGAGCCGCTGCAGCAGGTGCTGACGCGCGCTGCCGCCGATCCGCAGGTCTTCGAGGCGCTGCCGCTCGAGGAAGTGCGGACGCTCCAGGTCTATCCGTTCATGGCCGCGTCGTGGGTGGGCTCCGCGCTCGGCGCGATCGCGCTCGTGCTCAGCGTCGCCGGCCTGTTCGGCGTGCTCACCTACACGCTGACGCAGCGCTCGCGGGAGATCGGCATCAGGATGGCGCTCGGCGCCACGGCCGGGACGGTCGTGCGGATGGTCCTGCGGCAGACGGCGTCGCTCGCCGGCTTCGGCGCGTGCGCCGGGCTCGCCGGGGCATTCGTGCTGCTGCAGATCCTGGGGACGACGGTCCGGCTGAAGGCGGTGTCGCTCATCGACGGAGCGGCCTTCGCCGCGGGGCTGGCCCTGGTTGCCGCCGCCGCCGGCGTCGCCGCGTATCACCCGGCGCGGCGGGCGGCCCGCGTCGATCCCGCGCAGACCCTCCGCGCCGACTGACCGGCGGATCGCCGGGTCAATAGACCAGCGGGATCTTCGAGGTGAACTCGACCTGCTGCGCCAGCGACACCCGGCGATCGATCTGGATCACGCGGACGGCGAGCCGCGCCGGCAGCACCTTGAGGAACTCCGCGAGCCACGTCTGGCGCAGCGCGTTGACCCGGGCGTCGCGATCGAGATGGGCGTTGATCAGGGTGAGCGCGGCGGTGTCGTCGAGGGTCTGAAAGCTGTCGACGTAGTGCTGGATGCCGCGCATCTGGTCGTTCAGGATCTGGCTCTGTTCCTTCTGGTAGGTCTCGAACAGCGGCCAGAACTTCGCTGCCTGCTCGGGAGTGAACGTGACGTTCTTGGCGATGATCGCCGCCCGCGTGTTCTGAAGGTCGGAGCGGACCGCCCGGACCGCATCCTCGACCGTCGGCGGCGGTGTCGCGGGAGGCGGGGCGCCGGGCTTGGCCTGCTGCACCGCCGGCGGGACGCCGGGTTGGGGCTGCTGCGCGGCCGCCCAGCCGATGGCGGACCCGGCTCCCAGGCAGATGATCGCGATGGCTGCTGAAATTCTGCGCATGGGTCGTACCCCTCCCTGATCGGCGAATCGCCGACTGAGGCGATCGTTCAGCACGCCACGTACCTTGCGACGCAAACGCGAGGCACAGGCACAAGTGCTTTCGTGACTATGGTTTCAGTCGCATGGGGGCATCCGCGTCTGGGCCCGCGACCCGCCAGTTCCTCCGGAACGCCGGAGTCGCACCGGGATGCCGGAGCACCTCCGCCGAGACCCGATGACAACTATCGTCGGTAGGAATCCGCTTGTGGAGGCCGCCGCCGCGTGTTACCAAAGTTATGGTCGTCACACCATTGGTCACAGGGAGGACGGGTTGATGTTCAGAGCTCATAGCGCACTTGTCTTTGTATTGCTGCTGGGCCTGCCCGGCGCCGCGATGGCGCAGGGCGGGCCGCCTCAAGTCGTTCTCGCCACCGAGCATGACCTCTCACCGCCGCTCCGCGAGTTGCCCCCCGGACCGCGTCACTTCGGCGTCCTCGAAGCCGAACCCGTCAAGCGCATCCCATCGTCCCGCACCCCCGCGTCCGGACCGGATCGGGTGCTGCAGAAGGCCCCGCAGCCTGGCGCGCCCGCGTTCCTCGCGCCGGCGACGATCGCCAACTTCGACGGCGTCGGCAACGGCTTCACCGGACCCGCCGGGACGTTCGTGGTGAACTCCGCGCCTCCCGACACCAACGGCGCGGTCGGTCCGAACCATATTGTCGAAATCGTGAACACCGACTTCGCGGTGTTTTCCAAGACCGGAACGGCGTTGTTCGGGCCGGTGCCGATCAACACGCTGTGGTCCGGTTTCGGCGGACGGTGCGCCACCGAGAACGACGGCGATCCCGTCGTCGTCTACGACCGGATCGCCGACCGGTGGATCATCTCGCAGTTCCAGGTGACCGTGACGCCGTTCCAGCAGTGCGTCGCGGTGTCGGCGACACCGGACCCGACCGGCAGCTACTTCCGCTACGCGTTCAGCTACACCGACGGGTTCCCGGACTACCCGAAGATGGGCGTCTGGCCGGACGGCTACTACATCACCTACAACCTCTTCAACAACGCCGGTACGGCGTTTCTCGGTTCGAAGGTCTGCGCCTTCGATCGCGCGCGCATGCTCACCGGCGCGGCCGCGACGCAGCAGTGCTTCAACACGAGCAGCAGCTTCGGCGGCCTTCTGCCCGCCGACTTCGACGGCAGCACGCTCCCTGCGGCGGGCGCGCCGAATCCGCTGATCGCGCTCGGGGCGACCAACACCACGCTGGCGTTGTGGAAATTCCACAGCGACTTCGCGACCCCGGCCAACACGACGTTCACCGGCCCCACGACGGTGGCCGTGCCGGCATTCACGGAAGCGTGCGGCGCCTCGGGCACCTGCGTGCCGCAGAGCGGCGGCGGACAGCTCGACTCGCTGTCGGACCGGCTGATGTACCGCGCCGCGTACCGCAACTTCGGGGATCACGAGGCGATCGTGGTCAACCACTCCGTTACCGTCGGTTCGAGCGTCGGCCTCCGCTGGTACGAGCTGCGCGGCGTGACGACCACGCCGTCGCTGTTCCAGTCGGGCACCTTCGCGCCCGACGCGAACTTCCGCTGGATGGGCAGCGCGGCGATGGACCAGGCGGGCAACATGGCGATCGGGTACTCGGTGTCCTCGTCGGCGATCAAGCCGCAGATCCGGATTACCGGCCGCCTTGCCGGCGATCCGGCCGGCACGCTGACCCAGGGGGAGACGACGGTCATCGCCGGCAACGGCGCGCAGGGCCCGACGTTGAGCCGCTGGGGTGATTACTCGTCGCTCTCGGTCGACCCCACCGACGATTGCACCTTCTATTACTCGACCGAGTACATCCCGGCGAACGGCACGTTCAACTGGCGCACGCGCATCGCGTCGTTCAAGCTGCCGAACTGTGGAGCGCCGCCTGCGCCGGACTTCTCGATGTCGGCGTCCCCCGCGTCGGTCACGGCGGCGCAGAACGACACCACGACGACGACCGTCAGCGTGTCGCCGCAGAACGGCTTCAGCGGCGCGGTCACGCTCGGCGTGAGCGGGCTGCCGGCAGGGGCGACGGCGTCGTTCGCGACCAACCCGACCACGACGTCCTCGGTGCTGACCCTCGGGGGAGGGACGGCGATCGCGGGCACCTACGCGCTCACCGTCACGGGCGTGAGCGGCGCGCTCACGCACACGACTCCGGTCAGCTTCACGGTGACGGGACCGCCGCCGCCGCCCGACTTCACATTGTCGGCCTCCCCGGCGACGGTGACCGTGACGCAGGGCGGCAGCGCGCCGACGACCATCACCGTGACGCCGCAGAACGGCTTCAACGGCGCGGTGAATCTCAGCGTGACGGGATTGCCGCAGGGAGCGGCCGGATCGTTCAGCGTCAATCCGACGACCGGAAGCTCGGTGCTGACTCTGGATTCAGGAACGGCGGTTGCGGGAAATTATTCGCTCACCGTCACGGGGCAGAGCGGCACACTGACACACAGCACGCCGGTTTCCTTCGTGGTGAATGCGCCGGTTGCGGCGGGATTCTCGATCTCGGCGTCGCCGGCGTCGCTGACGGTTCAGCACGGCAAGAACGGCAGTTACACCGTCACGATCACGCGGACGGGCGGCTTCACCGGCGCGGTGGCGCTGTCGGTGACCGGCCAGCCCTCTGGAGTGACCGCGACGTTCAACCCGGCGTCCACGACCGGCACGTCGTCGACGCTGACGATCAGCGCGCAGGGTAACGCGCAGCGTGTGACCCAGACGCTGACGATCACCGGCACCAGCGCCGGCCAGTCGAACGCGACGGCAACCGTCAGCTTGACGATTCGCTGACGACCGCGTCTACATGGGGCGCCCGCGCGGACACGTCCGCCGGGCGCCTGTCTTCCGCCTGACGGCGATCTTCCGCCTAAAGGCGGAAGCTACGGGGGAGACCAACGAGGGATCAATGCTCCCAATCAATCGCCGGCATGCGATCGCGGGACTGCTGATCGCGGTGTTCGCGGCCAGCTGCGGCACGGCGGTGCGCGGCACCGAACCGGGCCGCGTCGACGCCGTGAAGGCGGGGCCGTGGGGCGGGCCGCACATCGCGATGACCGTGGCGGCCTCGGGCACCGCCATCGAGTTCGACTGCGGCAAGGGCACGGTGGACGGCGCGATCGACGCCGATCGCGACGGCGGGTTCACCGCAACCGGCACGTTTCAGCCTGAGCGTCCCGGGCCTGCCACTCCAAATCCACCGCCTGGCCGGCCGATGCGTCTGAGCGGCCGTGTCCAGGGGGACGAGATGCAGCTCAAGATCGTCCTGACCGATCGCGACGAGGAGATCGGCAGCTTCACGCTCGCGTTCAACACGACGCCGCGGCTGACCAAGTGCCGCTGAATCATTCCTGACCCCGCAGCGCCACGACCGCCAGCACGAACGCCACCAGCGTGAAGACGACGAACGCCGCCGATTCCCAGGCGATCGTCCCCGCATCTCCCAGGCCGATCGTCGCGTAGCGCAGCACGTCCACCTGCCAGGTGATCGGGTTGGCGTACGCGACCAGGCGGAAGCCCCGCGGCAGCGGGTCGAGCGGGTAGAACATCGAGCTGGCGAACAGGAAGACGAAGTAGAACACCGACGTGACGGTGTTGAACGCGTCGTTGCGCCGGATGCGCAGCGCGAAGATCGCGTAGAAGAAGAACCAGCCGGCCGTCCCGACGGTGGCGGCCGCCGCCAGCAGCGGCCACCCCGCCGGACGGAGCGGCACGCCGAGAACGATTGCCGCCAGCACCACCGTGATGGCGCTCTGGAGCGCGCCGATGAAGACGTTGAACAGCACCTTGCCGAGCAGGTACTGCGAGCGGCTCATCGGGTAGGTGAGCATCTCGTAGAAGATCCCGTTGTCGCGATCGAGAAAGAACGACCACGACGTGTTGGCCGCGATGCCGAAGCTGGCCATCGACAGCACGCCGGCGAGGAAGAACGCGTTGTAGCCGATGCCGGCATGGCCCGTGGTGAACCCCAGCGAGGCGTTCACGCCCACCCCGAACACGAGCAGGTAGCCGAGCGGATACACCAGGTCCCAGAAGATGAACAGGAGGTTGGTGGCGCGAATCTTCGCTTCGCGCGTCATGATCGCCGCGAGCGCGGTCACGAGACGGCCCCCTTCTGCGTCAGCTCGATGAAGATGTCTTCGAGGCTGGCGCCGTTGATCTCGATGCGCAGCAGGTGGCCGCGCGCGGCCAGCGCCGTCACCAGCTCGAGCACGCGCGACTCGGTGTCCTTCAGCGCCACGCTCAGCGCGTTGTGGTTCTTCCTCACGCGCAGCGTCTCGTAGCGCGCCAGCACCGCGTCGAGATCCGCCGGCATCCGATCGAAGGTGACGCTGACCTCGTACATCCGCTCGGTCAGCATCTTGAGCGCGTTGAGATCGCCGCGCGCGATCTGCCGTCCCCGGTCGATGATCAGGATGTCGTCGCAGAGCTCCTCGGCCTCGCTGAGCACCTGCGTCGTCAGCACGATCGTCCGGCCGCGCGCCGCCTCGCGGCGCAGCATGTCCATGACCGAACGCTTCAGGATCGGATCCATGCCGGTGGAGAACTCGTCGAGGAAGACGATCGGCGTGTCCACCATGAACGCCTTTGCGACCTGGACGCGCCGCCGCTGGCCGCCGCTCAAGTCCTGCACCTTGCGCGTCGCCTCGGCGTTCAGCCCGAAGGCGTCGATCAGGCGATCGGCGCGGCCGCGCGCCTCGGCGCCGGTCAGCCCGTGAAAGCGCGCGAAGGTCAGCAGGTTGTCACGCACCGACAGCAGCAGTTCCGCCGCGTGCTCCTGGATGACAACGACGATGTTGCGGCGGACGAAGGCGGGCTGCGCTTCGACGTCGTGGCCGAGCACGCTGGCGCGTCCGCTGGTCGGGCGGACCAGCGTGGTCAGGATGCGCAGCGTCGTCGTCTTGCCTGCGCCGTTGGGCCCGAGCAGGCCGAAGATCGAGCCGGGCTCGACGCTGAAGCTGAGATCGTCCACGGCCGTGACCGGCGGACGCGATCGCAGGCGGCCGCGGCCGCCAAAGACCTTGACGAGGTTCTCCACCCGGATAGCTGCTCGAGACATGCGAACTCCAGCAACCGGCGGCGGCGCGCGCGGGCGCGGTGCCTGACCGGTACGCAGATTCAGTGAGAGGTCCGTCGTGCGACGGCCGGATAGCCTGGGAAGGTGGCGTCCGCCTTCAGGCGGAAGGTGTGCGAGGGACTTTCATCGGGCCGAACCTGCGCGCAAGCATAGCAGAATCGGCAGCCCGCCGCGTGCGCGGCGGGGTCGTGGGCGGGTTGCGACGCGAACGCGGCTAGGCCGCGTTCGTCGAGCCGTGCGCGTGCGGGAAGAAGCGCGCGTACACGCCGTGCTTCGTCCGCGACAACACACCCGCGTCGGCCAGGACGCCCAGGATGGCCTGGGAGGTCGCTTCGTCCACGTCGAAGCGCTGACCGGCTTCACGGGCGGTGAGCGTCAACCCGGGCAGGTCGAGAAACGCACCCTGCATGCGCAGTACGAGCGTACCAATCCAGGCACTATTCACATTCGTCACGGTCGCCTCCAGGTGTCGGGAACGTCCGCGGCAGGAGCAAGTGACGTGCCGAGCGGAAAGTCGCCTGATTTCGCGTCAAATCCGCGGAGAACGTCGCCCGGTGCCGGGTATTCTCCGCAGCGAGGTGAGAAATTCTTCCGTGGGGAAGACTCCGCATTACACTCTTCGTCGCTGCCGGAGCTTTCTCGTCCCCTGACCCGCCTGAACGCCATCGCGATGGTCGCCGGAACGATCATCGGGTCGTCGATCTTCGTCCAGCCGTCGGAGATCGCGCGCTACCTGGATACGCCGCTGCAGATCATGCTGGTGTGGGCCGCCTGCGGCGTGCTGACGCTGTTCGGCGCGATGGTTTGTGCGGAGCTGGCGTCGGCGTTCCCGCAGACCGGCGGCGTCTACGTCTTCCTGCGCGACGCGTGCGCGCCGATCGCCGGCTTCCTGTGGGGCTGGGCGATGTTCTGGAGCATGCACAGCGGGATCATCGCGGCGATCGCGATGGTCTTCGCCCGTTACGCGACCTTTTTCGTGCCGGCGGGGGACAGCGGCACCCGGGCGATCGCCGTGGGCATCATCCTGGTCCTGTCGGCGCTCAACTATGCCGGCGTGAAGCCGGGCAGCCGGGTGCAGACGGCGCTCACCGTCGCCAAGGTGGCGGCCATCGTCGTGCTGGTCGCCGCCGGCCTGCTGCTCGGGACGCACGCTGCGGCGGCTCCGCAGGCAGCGACGGTCACGTCACAAGCAGGGCTGCGCGAGTTCCTGCTCGCGATGGTCGCGGGGCTGTTCGCCTACGGCGGATGGCACATGGTCACCTACACGGCGGGGGAGACCAGGATGCCGGCGACCGTCATTCCGACGGCGCTGCTGGCCGGCGTCGCGATCGTCACGGGGTGCTACGTGGCGCTCAACCTGGTGTACCTGCACGTGCTGCCGCTCGAGCTCGTGCGGTCGTCGACGCACATCGCGGCGGACGCCGCGGACGCGGTGATCGGGCGCGGGGGATCGACGGTGCTGGCGGCGCTCGTGATGATCTCGTCGGCGGGGGCGCTCACCGGAATCGTCCTGACCGGCCCGCGCGTCTATTACTCGATGGCGCGCGACGGCTTCGCGCCGCGCTGGCTCGGCCACGTCGATCCGCGCTTCGAGACGCCGACGCACGCGATCGCGGCGCAGGCGGCCTGGGCCAGCGTGCTCGCGGCGACGGGGGTCTACCGTCAGCTCGTCACGCGCGTCATCTACACCGAATGGCTGTTCTTTGCGCTGATGGCGGCGGGGCTCTTCGCGCTGCGGCGGCGCCGCGATTACCGCGCCGAGTACCGGACGTGGGGCTATCCGATCGTGCCGGCGGTGTTCATCGCCGTGTCGCTGGCGATCGTGATCAACCAGTTCATCGTCGCGCCGCGCGAGGCGGCTGTCGGGCTCGGCCTGGTCGCGCTCGGGGCGCCGGTCTACTATATGACGCATGCGCATCGTCGACTTTCATAACCATTACTATCCGCCGTCTTACGTGAAAGCGCTCGAGACCTCGGCGTCCGCCGTTCGCGTCACCTACGACGACGAGGCGAATCCCTGCGTCCACTACCCCGGGGACTACAACATCCTGGTGCCGGGCCACCGCGACATCGACTACCGGCAGCGCGTGCTCGACGATCACGGCGTGACGACGCAGGTGCTGAGCTTCACGACGCCGGGGGTGCACGTCGAGCCGCGCGAGATGGCGATCAAGCTGGCGCGCGAGATCAACGACGCGTTCGCCAGGGTCGTACGCGATCGCAAGGGACGATTCACCGCGCTGGCGACGCTGCCGCTGAACGATCCCGCGGCGTCGGTCGCCGAGCTCGAGCGCGCGATGAAGGACCTCGGCCTGCCGGGGGCGATGGTGTTCAGCAACGTGAACCACGTGGCGCTGGCCGACGAGCGCTTCGCGCCGCTGTGGAAGAAGGCCGACGATCTGGGCGCGGTGATCTACATTCACCCGACGGATCCGGCCGGCGTGGACGCGATGCTCGAGTACTGGCTGATGCCGCTCGTCGGCTTCCTGATGGACACGACGCTGGCGGCGTCGAAGCTGGTGTTCAGCGGCGTCGTCGCGCGGCACCCGCGGATCCGCTGGGTGCTGACGCACATGGGCGGGGCGATTCCGTACCTGGCCGAGCGGCTCGATCGCGGCTATCGCGCGTTCAAGGAGTGCCGGCAGCACATCGATCGCGCGCCGAGCGAGTACCTGAAGCAGTTCTACTACGACACGGTGAATTTCAACCCGTCGGCGGTGCGGCTCGCGCTCGACTTCGCCGGCCCCGATCGCATCCTCGCCGGCAGCGACTATCCCCACCAGATCGGGAGCATCCCGCTGATGATCGAGACCATCAAAGGGCTCGACGTCAGCGACGAGGTCAAGCGGAAGATCTTCGGCGCCAACGCCGCGGCGCTGCTCGGGTTGAGTTGAGGTCCACGATCATGAAATGGCTCACATCGGCGATCGCGGTGGTCCTGCTGGCCTCTGCGCCCGCGCGTGCGCAGACGACCCAGTCACAGAAGCCGGCGGCGCCAGACGGACTCAGCGAGTTCGCCGAACGCGTCGAAAAGTACGCCGCCCTGCGCGGCGACCTCGAAAAGCAGGGGCCGGCGCTGACGGGACGCGACGATCCCGCTCACGTGGTGGCGGTTTCCGACGCGCTGGCGGCGAAGGTCCGCGCGGCGCGCGCCGGCGCGCGGCAAGGCGATCTGTTCACACCTGCGGCCGCGGCCGTCCTCCGCAAGATCCTCCGTGAGATGGACGCCAATTCCTGGCGGATCATCATGGATGTCAACCCGGGCCAGTTTCCGCACCGGGTCAACGACGCGTATCCGTCAGACAAGCCGCTGTCGACGATGCCGCCCGATCTGCTGGCGCAACTGCCGCGGCTTCCCTCGGGACTGCAATACCGCTTCGTCGGCACCACCCTGATCCTGCACGACATCACGACGAACCTGATTGTCGATCGTATGCCCGAAGCGATTCCCACCTCGGCGCCGCCGCGGCGCCGGTGACCGCTACGGCGGGCGCTACTGCGCCGGCGCCTTCCGCCAGCGCCCGACCGACACGGGATTGCCGCTATCGTCCTTGGTCGTAAGCGTCAGCATGTCGTTTTCGACCTGCCAGTAGCGCGGGCGGCTCAGCGCCAGCGGCCCAGAGCCGGGCGCCTTGCCGTCGAGGACGTAGGTGATCTTGTGGTTCTCCAGGTCGACGGCGGTGCGGCCGTCGGTCGAGAACCGGTCGTCGTCCGGGACCTTGACTCCGGCATCCCGGAGGATGTTGGCGGAGGCCTTGTCGGGCCGCAACTCCATCCGCAGGTTGCTGTACTTGTCGTAGCTCAGGGTGCCGGAGCCCACCAGCTTCATCGCCGGCTTGCCCGGAGGAAAGATCTCGAACGACTCGAGGATCCAGCTTCCTTCCAGGTACTTGCGGGCGGCGGCGAGGCTGCCGGCACCTTCCGCCACGGGACCCATTTCGACAGGCCGCTGGCGCGGCGCCGCCGTGCAGCCCGAGGACAGAGCGAGCGCGACAAAGGCCAGGAATACGAGCGCAGTGTGGCGAGTCATGCCGCGCGCATCGCAAGAACGATACCCACGACATCCCGCGATCGATCTGCCGCCGCGCGTGGCTTCCGTCGGCATCGTGCGCGCCGGGAAAGGGAATGCTGGTGAATTCTCCCGGCGCCGCCCGGAACGCGACTTGCGGTGAGACCGGGGCGCTCGAGGTCTGCGAACGCGACGCGAAAGCGGGGCATGAGCTTGAAGATTCCGGCACGCCGGCGCGGGTTCCGGCTTGCCGCGGAAGTCACCTTGTGGACGGTCGCCGTCGTGTGTCTGACCGGTTGGACGCTGGCGACGGTCAGCGGCCGCGTGGCTCGACGCGAGGCCGTCGCGTATTTCACGGCGGCGCAGGCCCTTCAGGCGTCGAGCGCACCCGACACGACGCTCTGGTCTCCTGAACGCATCCAGGCGTGGAACGACGCCCGCAGGATCTCGGGCCCCGCGCCGCTGGCGATCCTGCGAATCCGCCGCGTCGGCCTCGAAGCGCCGGTGCTCGAGGGCACCGACGACTGGACGCTGAATCGGGCCGCGGGGCACATCGCCGACACCGCTGCGCCGGGCGCCGAGGGCAACTCGGGGATCGCGGCGCACCGCGACGGGTTCTTCCGTTCCCTCAAGGACGTTCGCGTCGGCGATCTCCTCGAAATCGAGACGCTGCACGGCGTCGTCCGCTACCGCATCGATCGGACCTGGATCGTCGAGCCTGAAGACGTCTCCGTCCTCGACCCGACGCCCGGTGCCGCCGTCACGCTCGTCACCTGCTATCCGTTCTATTTCGTCGGCTCGGCGCCGCAGCGCTACATCGTTCGCGCAGTGCGCACCGGATCCTGAGGTCTGCGAGTAAAGGAGCATTCATGCACAGCACAACAGCACAGTGGAGGAACGCGGCGCTGCTCGTCGTGTGCCTGGCCGCGCCCGCGGCAGCGGCATCGGCGCAGCAGTCCACGACGACGTCGGAAACCAAGCACTTCCAGGTCATCTCGGTCGAGGGGAACAAGGTCGTCGCGAAGCTGCCGGAGGGCGCCAGGGAAATCACCGTGCCGGAGGACTTCCGCTTCACGGTGGACGGACGCGAGGTCTCGGTGCACGAGCTGCAGCCGGGAATGAAGGGCACGGCGAAGATCACCACGATCACCACCGTGACACCGGTCACGGTGACCGAGGTCCGCAATGGCGAAGTGATGCAGGCCTCGGGCAGCTCGATCATCGTGAAGAGCGCGAACGGCATCAAGATGTTCAACGAAGGGGACATCGCGAAACGCAACGTGACGATCCTGAAGGACGGCAAGCCGGCCAGCATTGCCGATTTCCATACCGGCGATCGCCTCACGGCGACGATCGTCACTGAAAAGCCGCCCAAGGTCATGACGCAGCGCCAGGTGCAGGCGGTGCTGACGGGTGCGACGCCGACGGCCACGACTGGCGCCGCTCCGGCGGCCCCGGCGGCCGCGGCCTCCGCAGCGGCAACCCCGGCGCCTCACACGGGTGCGGCGCCAGCCAGGAAGCTGCCGAAGACGGCGAGCCAGGTGCCGCTCCTCGGCCTGCTGGGCGCGCTGTCGCTCGCGATCGCGCTCGGCCTGAGCCTCGGACGACGGCGTCAGGCGTAACGGTTGCGCATGCGGCCTGCCGGCCTCAGAACCCGGCGGGCCGCTCGTTCGTCACCGCAAAGGCGCGCTCGAGCGCGAGGCCCGCGCGAGCGACGGTGCCTTCGTCGAACAGCCGTCCGAGCAGCGTCACGCCGTGCGGCACCCGCCGCGGCGGCGAGAACTTCGGCAGCGGGTTCTTCGGATCGGGCGCCCAGTCGCTGCGCGCTTCCGACACCTCCACGAACCCCGCGCGCAGCGTCAGCGACGGGTGGCCGGTGAAGTTGGAGATGGTCAGCATCTCGTCGCGCAGCGAGGGCACCAGCAGCAAGTCGACCTGCCCGAAGATCCTCGCCATCTCCTGAGCGACGCGCCGCCGGAAGCGATCCGCCTGCACGAAATCCACCGCCGAGAGAAAGCGCGACTCTCTGAACAGGTTCGGCCACGCATCGGGCACCTGCGCCTTCAGGTTGCGAACGCCGCCGCTGAGTGTCAGGTCCTCGAAGGCGGCCGCGGCCTCGCTGAAGAGCACCGGCATCAGCGAGCTGTAAGGCCAGTCGGGCAGCGCCACTTCGCTTGCGGTCATGCCGAGCTTCCTCACCGCCTCGAGCGCGGCGCGATCCACGTCCGTGGCGGGGCTCTCCTTCATCCACGCGGGGAAGTAGCCGACGCGCAGCCCGGTCACCGGCGCCGTGGCGTCGAACTCGAGATGGCTCGGCACGCTCGACACGTCGCCGGCGTCCGGGCCGGTGATCGCCTGCAGCACGAGCATCGCGTCCTCGACGCTGCGCGTCATCGGCCCGAGCTTGTCGAGCGACCAGCACAGCGTCATCGCGCCGGTGCGGGCGACGCGGCCGAAGGTCGGGCGCAGCCCGGTCACGCCGCAGCGCATCGCCGGGGCGACGATGCTGCCGCCGGTCTCGCTGCCGATCGAGAAGGCGACCAGCGCCGCCGCGGTCGCCGCGCCGGGGCCGGCGCTCGATCCCGACGCGCCTTCTTCGAGCAGCCACGGGTTCATCGTCTGGCCGCCGAACCAGATGTCGTTGAGCGCCAGCGCGCCGAGGCTCAACTTGGCGATGAGCACGGCGCCGGCGTCGTTGAGGCGGCGGACGACGACGGAGTCGGCGGCGGGCACGCGATCGCGAAACGGCTCGGCGCCGTAGGTGGTGGCCACGCCCGCGGTGTCGAGCAGATCCTTGACGCCGTAGGGAATGCCGTGCAGCGGGCCGCGGTATTGTCCCGCGGCGATTTCGGCATCCGCCTGCTTCGCGCGCGCGATCGCGGCGTCCTTCGTCACGGTGATGATCGATCGCAGCTTCGGATCGAGCTGCGCGATCCGCTGCAGGTAGATGCCGGTCAGGCGCTCGGAGGTGAGCGCCTTCTGCTCGATCCAGCGTGAGAGCCGCGTGACGGGAGCAAAGGCGATGTCGGCGTCGCTCGCCGGCAGCGGGATCGATTCGGCGCTGCGGACGAAGAGATCGCGACTCACGGCGGCGCCTCCGGCCACGGCCGACGGGTTCCAGTGCGTCGCCGGCGAGACGCCGGCGTCGAGCGCGACCTTGCGCGGTCCCGTCCGCCGCTCGACGAGCGGCGCCATCGTCCGCTGCCAGGAGGCGGCGGCCATCTCGCGCTCTTCCGCCGTCATCGTCACCTGCGCGAGTTTCTCGGCCTCGACGAACGTCGACGCGGAGACCGGCGGGCCCGTCACCGGGCCGGTGCCGAACGTCGGCGGCGCGCCCGCCGTCGAGGGGGATGCCGGCGGCGTCGCCTGCGATTCGGATCGGCATGCTGCGGCAGCCAGCGCGGTCAACGGCGCGGCGATCAGAAACTGTCGGCGTGTGTTCATGGCGCGCTCATCATACCGGCTCGTGCGCGGCTCGCTGTGAAGCGAGTTCCCGCGGGAGGAAGCGAAAGCTCGGCTGAAAAATTACTATGCCTTTTGTGAATCATTTCATGCGTGGAAGTGTTAGGCTCCCACGCTGCTGACGGTGCGCGCATGCCGGAGGAATGCCGCGCGGGGTGTCGGCACAAGGAGGGTGGATGAGACTGTATCGAGGTTCGTTGAGCCTTGCTGCCGTGTGCGCGGCGGCCCTCATGCTGGTCACGGTGCGCGCGCAGCAGGATCTGCCGGCCCAGGCCGCCGACCAGGCGCGGTTCCATCGGCATCAGAACAAGATCGCCAACAACTACATCGTCGTCCTCGACCAGGATGCGGTGGGCAGCGGCGCGGACGTCGGCGCCGCCGAAGCGGAAGCGGACTCGGTGATCGCGACGACGGCAACCGGGCGCAAGAAGCACGTCTACGCCCATGCGATCAGCGGCTTCTCTGCCGAGATGTCGGAAGAGGACGCGCTCGCGCTGAGCCGCGATCCACGCGTGCGCTTCGTCGAGGAAGACTCGACGATGGAGATCGTCGCCACGCAGACGAACCCGCCGTCATGGGGCCTCGACCGGATCGACGAGCGTGATCTACCCTTGAGCGCCAGCTACACCTACACGGCCACCGGCAGCGGGGTCAACGCCTACATCATCGACACCGGCATCCGCATCACGCACACGCAGTTCGGCGGGCGCGCCTCGGTGGCGTTCGACGCGGTCGGCGACGGCCGCAACGGCATCGACTGCAACGGCCACGGCACGCACGTCTCGGGCACGGTCGGCGGTTCGACCTTCGGCGTGGCCAAGGCGGTCCGGCTGTTCGCCGTCCGCGTGCTGAGCTGCTCGGGCTCGGGGTCGACCTCGGGCGTCATCGCCGGCGTGGACTGGGTCACGGGGCATCACGTCAGCCCCGCGGTCGCCAACATGAGCCTTGGCGGCGGCGTCTCCACCGCGCTCGACACGGCGGTGAACAACTCGATCAACTCCGGCGTCACCTACGCGATTGCCGCGGGCAACTCGAACACCAACGCGAGCAATTCGTCGCCGGCCCGGGTCAGCGCCGCGATTACCGTCGGCTCGAGCACGATCAACGACGCGCGATCGTCGTTCTCGAACTTCGGCAGCGTCGTCGACATCTTCGCGCCCGGCTCTTCGATCACCTCGGCGTGGTCGACCAGCGACACCGCGACCAACACGATCAGCGGCACGTCGATGGCGACGCCG
>Ga0207691_10001646_pt1 | contig 22158 bp, 23 predicted proteins | sample KBSM13metaG_FD_184327 | JGI IMG/M metagenome (GOLD analysis project Ga0207691, IMG submission 184327) | Miscanthus rhizosphere microbial communities from Kellogg Biological Station, Michigan, USA - KBS M1-3 metaG (SPAdes) (version 2) | ecosystem: Host-associated > Plants > Roots > Rhizosphere >... | reverse complement strand
ATCGGCCACACGCTGCTCGCCAATCATCCGGGCTGCGCCGAGGCGCTCGACAAGTACCGCATCAATCCGGGCAATGTCGGCTTCGGCAAGAAGAAGGACACGCAGTTCTCCTCCATCGTCGAGATGGCGATCAAGCACAACAAGCCGGTGCGCATCGGCGCGAACTGGGGCTCGCTCGATCAGGAACTGCTCACCAAGCTGATGGACGAGAACACCGCGTCGGCGAACCCGATGGACGCGCGCGCGGTGACGCGCGAGGCGATGGTCCAGTCGGCTCTCATTTCGGGTGCGCGTGCCGAGGAGATCGGCCTGCCGCGCGACAAGATCATTCTGTCGGCGAAGGTGTCCGCCGTGCAGGACCTGATCGCGGTCTATCTCGAGCTCGGCCGCCGCTCGGATTACGCCATTCACCTCGGCCTCACCGAAGCCGGCATGGGCTCGAAGGGCATCGTCGCCTCGAGCGCCGCGCTCGGCGTGCTGATGCAGCAGGGCATCGGCGACACCATCCGCATCTCGCTCACGCCCGAGCCCGGCGGCGACCGCACCCTCGAAGTGAAGGTCGCGCAGGAATTGCTGCAGACCATGGGCTTCCGCGTGTTCGTGCCGCTGGTGGCGGCGTGCCCCGGCTGCGGGCGCACCACCTCGACCACGTTCCAGGAGCTCGCGCGCGACATCCAGGGCTTCATCCACGACTCGATGCCGGCCTGGAAGACGCAGTATCCGGGCGTGGAAGCGCTGAACGTCGCCGTGATGGGCTGCATCGTGAACGGTCCGGGCGAGAGCAAGCACGCCGACATCGGCATTTCGCTGCCCGGCACCGGCGAGACGCCGGCAGCTCCCGTGTTCATCGACGGCAAGAAGGCCGTGACCTTGCGCGGCCCGACGGTGGCGGCGGATTTCAAGAAGATGGTGATCGATTACATCGAACGGCGGTATGGCGCGGGCGCGAGGCAGACCGCGGCGGAGTGACTGGTCAAACACCGAGGGCCGCACTTAGCGGTTGCCATGAGCCGGCGTCGCTGACGCGAAACGCGAGACAAGGCGGCCGCGGTTGAATCAAGCTGCGGCCTTCATGCGGCTCACGAGGTGAAGCGCGTAATAGAAGCCGACCGCCACGAAAATAACACCCGAGATTATCGAGGCAACACCGGACTGCCCGAGGGATAGCGCGTACGCGCCGCTGGCGAGATTCGCCGCGCCCGCGAGGACGGACAGCGTGACGACCAGCCAGAGCTGCTTCACCGACATGCCGGAAAGCATCCTTCCGCGCATCTCGCTGCGCGTGATCTGCAGATCCGTCGGCGCAAGCTGCGCGAGCATGGGCTCAAGCTGACGCAGTTTCCACCAGCGCCACGCTGCGAAGCCGGCGGCGATCAGCACCGTTGCGAGAACGAACATCGCGATCGTGTCGGAAGTTCCGGGGTTGCGGTGCGGCGAGAGGGAGAAGACCAGAAGCGCCGCGATCAGGACTGCGCCAACAGCGGCAAGCACAAGGCCAAGGCGCGTGAGGCCAGCGCGTTTTCCCAAGATTGTCGCCGTGAGTTCGGCTTTCTGGCCTTCGCTGACGAGGTAGTGCCGGGCTTTCGCAAGCCCCATCTGGTAAGGCATGCGGAATACGTATCCGCCTGCGACGGGCTTGAACAATAAGGCGGTCTGTTGTGCGCTGAGGTCCATGGCATTCCCCTTCATCAATGCGTTGGTTGCGTGAATCCAGGCTTAGGCAATTGACGGGCCGTCCGCTGTGATGGCGATCACAGGTCGCCGAAGAAGGTATAGAACGACCATACATGAACCGCGGCTCCTGTCTCGCCTGCGACCGCGCCGACCCGCTCACTCACGCGCGCGGGCGCTTCGTGCTGCCCGGCAACGTGATCTACCTCGACGGCAATTCGCTCGGGGCGCGGCCGAAGGGCGTCGCGGAGCGCGTCGCGAAAACAATCGAGCAGGAATGGGGCACCGGCCTCATTCGCTCGTGGAACGAGGCCGGCTGGTACGAGTCACCGGGGCGCATCGGAGCGAAACTGGCACCGCTGCTCGGCGCGGCGCCGCATCAGGTGACGGTCACCGACACGATCTCGGTCAACCTGTTCAAGCTGCTGGTGGCCGCCGCGCGGATGCGGCCAAATCGCAAGACCATCTTGGCGGAGCACGGCAACTTTCCCTCCGACAACCATATCGTCGAGAGCGTCGCGCGCATGACGGGGCTGACGCCACGCTTTGTCGCGGCGTCGGAGATCGCTGCCGCCATCGATGACGATACGGCGGTGGTCGAACTGTCCCACGTCAACTACCGCACCGCCGAGATCCAGGACATGGCGGCCGTGACAAGAGCCGCGCACGCCAAGGGCGCGCTGATCGTCTGGGACCTCGCGCATTCGAGCGGGGCGGTCGAACTGCGGCTCGAGGCGGACCGTGCCGACTTCGCGGTCGGCTGCGGCTACAAGTTCCTCAACGGCGGACCCGGCGCGCCGTCGCATGTTTATGTCGCCGAGCGGCATCTCGCGGCGCTCGATCAGCCGCTCACCGGCTGGTTCGCCCATGCGGCGCCGTTTGCCTTCGGAGACGACTTCGCGCGCGCCGAGGGCATCCGCGCGATGCTGTGCTCGACGCCGCAGATGCTCTCGATGACGGCGTTTGAGGCCGCGCTCGACGCCTTCGACGGCATTCAGATGCGCGACGTGCAACACAAGGGCCGCGCGCTCGGCGACCTGATGATCCAGCTTGCGGACGAGCGCCTCGTGCCGCTCGGTGTCGGCATCGCCTCGCTGCGTGACGGCGCACGGCGCGGCAATCATGTCTCGCTCACGCACCCCGAGGGTTATCGCATCATGCGGGCGCTGATCGCGCGCGGAGTGATCGGCGACTTCCGCGCGCCCGACGTGATGCGCTTCGGCTTCGGGCCGCTCTATGTGCGCTACGTCGACATTTTCGACGCGGTCGTGGCGCTGGAAGACATTTTGGAGACGGAAACCTGGAAAGTGGTTCCGGTTCCGAAACCAGGCGCCGTCACCTGACGGATTGCGCTTGTCTCCATCCGGGCTACCATGCCGGCAACCATTTCGGAGGAACGCCATGAGCTCACTCGCGAGCAAACAAGGCCCGCGTTATCGCCATACCGCCGGCGAGGAAGAGACATACGAAACGATCGGTGTCGAGAAACTGACCCCGATCATCGGTGCGGAGATATCCGGCGTCGACCTCGGTGCCGCGCTCTCGAACCGCACGATGGACGAGATCCATCGCGCGCTCGCGGAAAACTCCGTGATCTTCTTCCGCGACCAGACCATCACGCCGCAGCAGCATCTCGCCTTCGGGCGCAAGTTCGGCGACCTGCATATCCACCCCGCGGCGCCGCACGAGGGCGACGATCCGGCGCTGATGAGGATCTACGCCGACAAGAACTCGCCGCGCGCGAACGGCGAGGGCTGGCACACCGACGTGTCGTGCGACGAGGAACCGCCGATGGGCTCGATCCTCTACATCAAGCAGTGCCCGCCGCGCGGCGGCGACACGCTGTTCGCCTCGATGTATGCGGCCTACGAGTCATTGTCCGACCGCATGAAGGCCTATCTCGACGGGCTGATCGCGCTGCACGACGGCGAGCCGGCCTATCGCGGGCTTTATGCGAACTACGGCGTCGCGGACCGGCCGGCCTATCCGCGCGCGGAACATCCGGTGGTGCGCACGCATCCGGTGACGAACCGCAAGGCGCTCTACGTCAACCGCGGCTTCACCAGCCACATCGTCGGCCTGCCGCGCGACGAGAGCGACGCGATTTTGGCGTACCTCTATCAGCACTGCGAGAACCCGCTGTTCCAGTGTCGCTTCCGCTGGACAGAGAACGCGATCGCGTTCTGGGACAATCGCTGCACGCAGCATCGCGCGATGTGGGATTACTGGCCGCACACGCGCTCCGGCACGCGCGTCACGGTGAAGGGCGAGCGGCCGGTGTGATGCGCGCCGTGCGCGGTATCGGCAGCCGCGGCGGCGAAGCGCTCGGCACCGTGTAGGCCGCCGGCAGGCTTTTCCGCCATGACGGGCCCGCGCGGCCCTGTTCGTAGCCGTATTGATAGAGCTGCAGCATGTAGCCGCGGTCGAAGCCCATCGACGTCGTGGTCGGGTATTCGGCATCGATCGATGCGAGATTGAAATCCCACTTGTTGCGCCGCGCGAAATCGTAGGTGGCGATCAGCGTGTTCTGGGTGTTCGCCTTCACGGCGGTGGTGAACGAGCGCGACACGATCGTCAGCGCCTTGCCTTCGACGATCTCGAAATCCTGTTCCAGCTTGTTGTTCATCACGATGTAGACGCGTGGATGCACGCCGGAAGCAGGCGGCGGAACGCTGGAGAGCAGCAGCGATTCCGGCACGACCAGAAGGTTGGCGCGCACGCCGCCGTCGACATGCATCTCCTCGAAGCGCCGACCTTCGCCTTCGACATTGATCAGCACCGGCGAATAGACGCCGGGCACGCTCGCGGAGGCCACCAGAACATCGCGGAACAGGTCGAGCGCACCGGGCGCGCCGCTCGATGCGATCGCGCCCATGTCCCACACCGCGGTGCGCTGGGCGTCGAGATTGGTGGTCACCACCAGCAGCCGGCGTCCCTTGCGGTATTCGGTGCCGATGCGCTCGAGCAGCGCGTCGTCGACGTAGCGCGCGATCAGGCGCTTGAGCGGCTCGGTCTTGAACACGCCGGCGCCGAAAATGGCCGAGAGCCCGTCGATCTGCAGAAGCTCTTCGCCGATCCCCTCGGAGAACAGACTTTTCAGCACTGGATCGTAAGCCGGCCCGAGGAACGCGAACGGCGCGATCAGCGCGCCCGCGCTCGCGCCGGTCACCACCGCGAATTCCGGGCGCGTGCCGCGCTCGGACCATCCGGCGAGCAGGCCCGCCCCATAGGCGCCGTTGGAACCGCCCCCCGAAATCGCCAGCACATTGACGGCGCCGGCCCGGCCGGCGGGACCCGCCAGGACTTCGGAGCGGGCGCGCGCCAGCAGCGTGTCGGCGCGGTCGTCCGACCACACGCGGGCGTTCGGGATGCCGGGGACCGTGGCGACGGACTGCTGCTCCTTGGTGAAAGGCACCCGCGCAATCGACGCGCAGCCGCCGAGGGCCAAAACCGTCAGGAGCAGGAGGAAATGTCGCAAGGTTGTCCGCAGTTGCTTCATGCAGCCGTCAATCGGCGCACCTGCCCCGGTTGGAACACATCATTCATCGGTTCGGGCTCGCCATTTCGACGGTTCCTGGAGGCGGAAACCGTTCATCGCTGGCTGATTTGCTGACAATAAGGCGGCGAGCTTTCGGGCGGGTTACTGCGGCCGCCACATTCCGGGCTAGAATGACGCATGGTCGCCGCAAAACCCTTCACCTTGCATATTCCCGACGTCGAGATCACCGATTTGCGCGAGCGGCTCGCGCGCACGCGCTTTCCCGACGAGCCGCCGCTTGAACCGTGGTCCACCGGCACCAGCCTCGCGTATCTGAAACCGCTCATCGATTACTGGCAGAACGGCTTCGACTGGCGCGCCTGGGAGGGTAAGCTCAACGGCTTCCCGCAGTTCACGCTGCCGATCCGCGGCATCGACGTGCATTTCATCTACGCGCGCTCGCGCAAGCCGAATGCGATGCCGCTGCTGCTGTCGCACGGCTGGCCCGGCTCGGTGTTCGAATTTCACAAGATCATCCCGCTGCTGACCGAACATTTCACCGTCGTGGCGCCCTCGCTGCCCGGTTACACGCTCTCGTTCAAGCCCGGTCAGCCACGCTTTGGCATCGTCGAGGTAGCCGAGATGTTCGCCGAGCTGATGAGCGCGCTCGGCTACACGCGCTTCGGGGCGCAGGGCGGCGACTGGGGCAGCTTCATCACGTCGGTGCTCGGCCACCGCTTCCCGCAGCGCATGACCGGCATCCACCTCAATCTGCTCCCCGTTCGGCGCGATCCCGCGATGCTGCCGAACCCCAACGCGGAAGAGAAGGTCTATCTCGATCAGCTCAAGAACTTCCTCAAGGAAGAGACCGGCTATCAATGGATCCAGGGCACGCGCCCGCAGACGCTGGCGTTCGGCCTGACCGACTCAGCCGCCGGGCTCGCCGCCTGGATCGTGGAAAAATTCCATGCCTGGACCGACAACATGGGGAATCCCGAAGATGCGGTGAGCCGCGACGAAATGCTGGCGAACATTTCGCTCTACTGGTTCACCGGCGCGATCGGCTCATCGTTCTGGCCGTATCATGCGCGCATGCACGGGCCGTGGCCGATCCCGGACGGCGAACCGATCGCGGTGCCGATGGGCTATGCGGAATTTCCCCGGGAGATCCTGAGCCCGCCGCGTTCGCTGGCGGCGAAGACGTATACCGACATCCGCCGCTGGACCACCATGAAGAAGGGCGGCCATTTCGCCGCACTGGAGCAGCCCGACGCACTGGCGCATGAGGTGATCGAATTCTTCCGCGCTGTGCCTTGAGCGCATGGCGGGGTCGCCTTAGGGCGATTTAACTCGACCGCCGTCCGCGCTACGCTGGCGGCATCAGAACCAGAACGCGTCCGAGGAGCCACGATGTCGACCTTCACCTACGATCACATTCATATCCGCAGCCGCGATCCGGAGAAGACTGCCGCCTATTACGAGCGGATGTTCGATGCGGAGATCATCCGCTCGGTGCAGGAAGGCCAGCCGCGCATCGACATGAAGATCGGCGGCCAGGACGTGTTCATCGCGCCGGTGCCGGAGAAGAGCAACGTCAATCCGCCGCCGGTCACGCCCTATCAGGGGCTCGATCATTTCGGCCTGCGGGTGAAGGACATCGACAAGGTGGTGGCGGACCTGAAGGCGAAGGGTGCGGAGTTCACCATGGAGCTGAACTCGCCGCGGCCCGGCATCAAGATCTGCTTCATCCGCGGTCCGGAAGGCGTCTCGATCGAAGTGCTGGAGCGCGCCGCAAAATGAATCGCCTTCTCGCGGTCGCGTTGCTGCTGGCGTTCGCGTCGCCTGCGGCCGCGGAGTATCCGGACCGGCCGGTGCGGCTGATCATTCCGTTCCCGCCGGGCGGCAGCAACGACGTGGTCGGACGGCTGGTCGCAAACCAGCTTTCGGAAAAGCTCGGCCACAAGGTGTTCGTCGACAATCGCGGCGGCGCCGGCGGCGTGCTCGGCACGGAAGCCGCCGCGACCGCTGCGCCGGACGGCTACACGCTGCTGGTCATTTCCATCGCGCACGCGGTCAATCCGGCGCTCTACAAGCTCAATTACGACCCGATCAAATCCTTCGCGCCGATCTCCATCATGGCGACCGGGCCGAACGTGCTGGTGGTGAACCCGCAGCTTCCGGTGACGAACGTGAAGGAGTTGCTCGCGCTCGCGAAGGAAAAACCCGGCACGCTCGACTATGCCTCGGCCGGCGTCGGCAGCTTCCAGCATCTCGGCGGCGAATTGTTCAAGCTCGTCGCCGGCGTGAACTTGCAGCACGTTCCCTACAAGGGCGGCGGTCCCGCCATGCAGGACGTCATCGCCGGACACGTGAAGGTGATGTTCTCCTCGCTGGTGCAGACCACGCCGTTCATCCAGTCGGGCCAGTTGCGTGCGCTCGGCACCGGCGGCGAGAAGCGCAATCCGGTGCTCCCCGAGGTGCCGACCATCGCGGAGGCCGGCGTGCCGGGCTACGTGGCGGACAACTGGTGGGGCATCGTCGCGCCCGCCGGGACGCCGCAGCCGATCATTGACCGGCTCTACAAGGACATGCAGGTGGTGCTCAAATCGCCCGAGCTGACTGCCGCCTTCGCGCGCGAAGGTGCCGCCGCCGTGACCATGAGCACGGCGGAGTTCACTTCCTATATAGAGACCGAGATCGCCAAGTGGGGGCGGGTGGTCAAGGAAGGGAATATCAGGGCGCAGTAAGCGCGAGCGCGACCAGCAAAAAGCCTGCCCCGGACCTGATCCGGGGTGGATACCGGTTTTGCGTCCGGGCGCGCGAGCCAAAAAAGAGGAGCCGAACACATGGACGTGAAAACCTACCCCGTCACCCACACCGATGCCGAGTGGCGCAAGCTTCTGACCCCCGAACAATACGACGTGATGCGCAAGCACGGCACCGAGCGGCCGGGCAGCTGCGCGCTGAATTTCGAGAAGCGTTCCGGCACGTTCACCTGCGCGGGCTGCGACCAGAAGCTGTTCGTATCGAAGAAGAAATTCGAAAGCGGCACCGGCTGGCCGAGCTTCAACGACCCCGAGCCCGGCGCAACCGAGACCACCTCGGACCGCAGCTACGGCATGGTGCGCACCGAGGTGCATTGCAGCCGCTGTGGCAGCCACCTCGGTCATGTGTTTCCGGACGGCCCGCCGCCGACCCACCAGCGCTACTGCATCAACGGCGTGGCGATGAACTTCCGGCCGGATTGAGGGCGCGGCTGTCACACCCCTGCATTGCGTTTACCCCGATTGACGTTTGGGCCGCGCTGGCGGAACCTGTGGGCGAATCCCCGGCCACAGGAGGGAAATGATGCTGCAGGAAGCGATTGAGAAGGGCGTCGACCTCGAAACCGCGCGCTGGCAGGCGCGCGTCGATCTGGCAGCCGCGCACCGGGTCTGCGTGATGCACGGGTTCAACGAGGGTATCTTCAATCACCTGACCTACCGCGTGCCGGGCACGAACGACCGCTACTATCAGATTCCGTTCGGCCTCTACTGGTCCGAGGTGACGGCAAGCTGCTTCATGGAAGTCAGCTATGACGGCGAGCGGCTCTCTGGCGAAGGGGACATCGAACGCTCCTGCTACTGCATCCACGCGCCGATCCACCGGCTCGCGGAGCATGCCGGCGCGGTGTTCCACACGCATATGCCGTTCGCGAGCGCGCTGACCCGGTTGAAGGACCAGCGCATCCTGCCGATCGGCCAGACCGAAATCGCGATCGCGATGCACACCGCTTACGACGACAGCTATGGCGGCCCGGCGTTCGATCCCAAGGAGGGCGAGCGGCTGGCCGGCCTCATCGGCAACAAGAAGGTCCTGATGATGGCGAGCCACGGCGTCGCGACCATCACGCCGACGATCTCCGAAGCCTTCGACCTGCTTTATTACACCGAGCGCGCCGCACAGCAGCAGATCCTGGCCATGCAGACGGGACGTGAGCTGAACATCCTGCCGCAGCACGTGATCGACGAGGCCATCGCGGAGTTCAAGACCGCGCCGCAGTACGGCAACAAGAAGCCGCATGTCTGGCACTTCGAGGCCATGAAGCGCATCCTCGACAAGAAAGAGCCGGACTACAAGAACTGAGGCTGTCGTCATCAGCGCCGTGCAAGGCATCCATCAGCATAATTCGTTGGATGTCGCGCCGCCGCCGGACCCAAGCTCCCGCGTTGTCTGACGCGGGAGCTTTTTCATGATCCTGATCGGCCAGTACGACTCGCCGTTCGTGCGCCGCGTCGGCATTGCGCTGACGCTTTACAACATGCCGTTCGAGCACAGGCCGTGGTCGACTTTCGGCGATGCCGAGAAGATCAGGCCGTATAATCCGCTCACGCGCGTGCCGACCTTGGTGCTGGACGACGGCGAGGTGTTGATCGAGAGCCACAGCATTCTCGACTATCTCGACAGTCTGGTGCCGGCGGTCGAGCGGATGTTTCCGACCGCCGAGCCGACGCGGCACCAGGCATTGAAGGTCACGGCGCTCGCGACCGGCGTGTCGGAAAAGGCCGTGAGCTTGTTCTATGAACGGGCTCTGCACAAGGAAATCTCCGTCGTCTGGACCAAGCGCTGCGGCGTGCAGATCGATGGCGCGCTCACCGAGCTCGAAACCCATCGCAAGAAGCGAAGCGGCGACTACTGGTTCGGCAACGCAATCGGCCACGCCGATATCGCGATCGCCTGCGCGCTGCGCTTCATCCCGGAGGCGCATCCGGGATTGATCGCGATGGCGGACTTTCCGGCGCTCGGCGCAGATGCTGCGCGGCTCGAGGCGCTGCCGGTATTCCAGACGATCGCGCAGCGGTTCATCCCGCCGGCGTGAGCGGTGTCAGCTGATCGCACTGGTTGCGAGATTGACACTCACCGCAAGGATCGCGGTGTTGAACACGAACGACAGCGCGCCATGGGTCACCACGAGGCGGCGGATCAGGCGGTTTGAGACCTGAACGTCAGAGACCTGGAACGTCATCCCCACGACGAAGGCGAAATAAACGAAATCCCAATAGTCCGGCTTGTCGTCGCCCGGAAAGATCAGGCCGTTGGCGCGATTTCCGCTGCCGTAATAGTCATGCGCGTAGTGCAGCGCGAACAGGACGTGGATGAATGTCCACGACAGCACGATGGTCGTGACCGCAAGCGCCGCATGCCAGCCGTAGTTCGGCGAACCCTTCGCAGATGCGAGTTCGGCGAAGATCGCGACCAGACTCGCAATCGCGGCGGCAGCGGGGAGCAACAGCAGTGCGATCGCGCCCTCGTCCTGCATCGAGGCGCGCGAACGGATATGGCTCATGTCCGAGCGCACGACCATTTCGAGGCCGAGAACGAGGTAGAGCGCGACAGCGACGTCCCAGCCGATCAGCAACTTGGTTGCGGCGCGCCAATCGCCGCAAACGATGAAGAGCACGCCGATCGCCGCGAGGCCGACTGCGGCCGAGATGAACAGGCGCGGGCGAAGCTTCACGATGCGCACGACGCGGGGAGGACGCCGGCTCGGGACTTGAGGTTTCGGTTGTTGAGATTTCTGGCGCGCCATGCGGGCATTCGAGCGATAAATGCGCCGCACCACAAGGGCGCGACCGCTGTCCTTGTCCGGTCGCCGCGATATGCTAGCTCATCCGCATGCCGACCGGATCGCCGCGCAGTCTCGCGTTCCGCCTGTTCCGGGCGGCGGTCATCATTGCTCTCGTGGTTCTGCTGCTGCCTTACCTGCTGGCGCCGCTGTATCGTTTCGTCGATCCGGTCTCGACCTTGATGCTCGGACGCTGGGTCACGGGCAAGCGGGTCGAGCGGACCTGGGTGCCGCTCGCCGCGATGTCGGCTGCGCTGCCGCGCTCGGTGCTGGTCGCCGAGGATGCGCGCTTCTGCACCCATCGCGGGGTTGACTTCGGCGAGCTACGCGCCGCCATCGAGGACGCCGACGATCTCTCCGACATGCGTGGCGGTTCGACCATCGCGCAGCAGACCGCCAAGAACCTGTTCCTCTGGCCGGGACGCTCCGTCGTGCGCAAGGCGCTCGAGTTCCCGCTGGCGCTCTGGCTCGACCTCGTGGTCGGCAAGCGGCGTGTGATGGAGATCTACCTCAACATCGCCGAGTGGGGGCCGGGCGGCGAGTTCGGCGCGGAGGCCGGGGCGCGGCACGCCTTCGGCAAATCCGCCAGGGACGTGAATGCCCGCGAGGCGGCCCTGCTCGCCGCCATCCTGCCCAATCCGGCGCGCCGCAACGCCAAGCGTCCCGGTGCCGGCGTGAACCGGCTGGCCGGGATTTACCAAGCGAGAGCCGCCAAATCCGGGTCCGTGGCCGACTGCGTCCGGCGCTGAAACTTGTTGGCATGGCATGGTCTTTTCCGAAAACCGGTGCCCATCCCCGATCGGCGTCGAGGACATGCTTTTCGGGATCATGCCAGGGTCTAGCCACAGCCGGACCGATCCTCTATAAGCCCGCCTTCCCAGCGATTTCGCGTGATCGGCCGCAAAGAGCGCCGGACGCTTCAGGAGAGTTCTATGGCGGTTCCGAAACGAAAAACGTCCCCGTCCCGCCGCGGCATGCGCCGCTCGGCCGACGCGCTGAAGAAGCCGACTTACGTCGAGGACAAGGATTCGGGCGAGCTGCGCCGCCCGCATCACATCGATCTGAAGACCGGCATGTATCGCGGCCGGCAGGTGCTGAAGGTCAAGACCGAGGCCTGATTGCCGGCTGAGGTCCTCGTTGCCGCGCCAACTTGCCCGGCGTGAACTATTTTTGCCTTAGTGCGCGGCTAGCCAGACAGGTCTAACTTGGCCCGGACACGGGGAGGCCCGCGTGATCGGTTTTCCGCTGCTGCTTATTCCGCTCGCGATCTACAACATGATCGCGTTCCTGACCCCCGGCGTCAGCTGGACGGATGCGATCTACCCGATCCCGGTTCCGCTCAAATCGGGCGTCAACTGGACGCCGAGCTGGGGCGACGTGCTGCTCGTGTTCACGCTGCTGATGTTGATGTTCGAGTTCATCAAGACGACACGGCAGGGCAGATCCTTCGTCGAGCATTTCCTTGCGCTGCTGCTCGCTGGCGCCGCCACGGCCGAATTCGTCATGGTGCAACAGGCGGCGAACTCGACCTTCTTCATGCTGGTGGTGATTTGCTTCGTCGATCTGTTCGCCGGTTTCGCAGCGTCGCTGCGCCGCGCGCGGCGCGCCGTCGTGGTTGGCGAGCCGGAGCCGGTGGTCGTTGCCGCACGTCGCGCCGAGCCGCCGCGTGTCGAGCCGGCCCGCATCGAGCCGGCGCGAGCCGAGCCTGTGTCGTCAAACCCGTTCACCCGCGTCGAACCTGCGCCACCGCCCGAGCTGTCTCCCCGTCCCGAGCCGGCGGTCAGAATCGAGCCCGTGCAAAAGGTCGGCTCGTGAGCTAATTTGGGCGTCCCGCCACGTTGCTCTTCCCGGAAAAATGAAAATACGCGATTTCCACCTGCCCGGCCGCTCGCCCGTTTACGCGCGCGAAGGTATGGCCGCGACCTCCCATCCGCTCGCAAGCCTTGCGGCGATCGAAACGCTGAAAGCCGGCGGCACGGCCGCCGACGCCGCCATCGCGGCAGTCGCGGTGCTGTGCGTGGTCGAGCCCGCCATGACCGGCATCGGCGGCGACTGCTTCTGCCTGGTCGCGAAGCCCGACCAGCCGGTGTGGGGCTACAACGGCTCGGGCCGGGCGGCCGCCGCGGCGACGACGGAAAAGATGCTGGCGGCCGGCGTGCGCCACAAGATCGTCGCGACGTCGCCACATGCCGTCACGGTGCCGGGCGCGATCGAAGCCTGGGAATCGATCCTGAAAGCGCATGGCCGCTTCGGCCTCGACCGCGCGCTGCTCCCTGCGATCGGCTATGCCGAGAATGGCTACGTGGTCGCGCCGCGCGTCGGCTCCGACTGGGCCGAGCAGGTCGGCAAGCTCAGTCCGCATGCGGGCTCGGTGAAGTACTATCTGCCGGACGGCGCGGCGCCCGCGATCGGCAGCGTCGTGAAACTGCCTGCGCTGGCCGCGACCCTGAAGGCGATCGCGGCTGGTGGCGCCAAGGCGTTCTATCAAGACGCGATCGCGGACGACATCGCGGCGACGGTTCAGCAAAAAGGCGGACTGCTCACCGCGGACGATCTCGCGCGCCATCGCGGCGACGTCGTCACGCCGATCAGCACGAACTATCGTGGGCTCGACGTGGTCGAGCTGCCGCCGAACGGACAGGGGCTCACGGCTTTGGTGCTGCTCAACATCCTCGAGCAGTTCGACATGGGCACGCTCGATCCGACCGGTCCGGAGCGGCTGCATCTCGCGCTCGAGGCCGCGCGGCTCGCGTTCGGCGTGCGCGATACGCACATCGCCGATCCGGCGACGATGCGCGAGCCGGTCGCGGGTTTGCTCGACAAGGGCTTCGCGAAAAAGCTCTCCGCAATGATCGATCCGGCCAGGCGCGTGCCGATGCCGAAGGCGCCGACGCCGGGCAGCGACACGATCTATCTCACCGTCGTCGACCGCGACCGCACCGCGGTGTCGCTGATCAACTCGCTCTACAGCGCGTTCGGCACCGGCATCTGCACCGAGAAGACCGGCGTCATGCTGCACAATCGCGGCACCGGCTTCGTGGTCGAGCCGGGCCATCCGAATACGATCGAGGGCGGCAAGCGGCCGATGCACACGATCATTCCGGCGCTCGCGATGCGCAACGGGCGTTGCGAGATGCCGTTCGGCGTGATGGGCGCGGATTACCAGCCGATGGGCCACGCGCACCTGATCACCAACATGGTCGACTACGGCATGGACGTGCAGGCCGCGATCGATAACCCGCGCATGTTCTACGAGGGCGAAAAGACCGAGGTCGAGCGCGGTGTGCCGGCAGCGACCATCGACGGCCTGACCGCACGGGGCCACACGGTTGGACTGCGCCCCGCGCCGCTCGGCGGCGGACAGGCGATCGTGATCGACTGGGAGCGCGGCGTGCTGACCGGCGGCTCGGATCCGCGCAAGGACGGCTGCGCGCTCGGCTATTAAGAGAGCGTCCTGCGGTCAACCGGCCAGCAGCCGCCGGTGCAGTCCGAAGAACATCGCGTAGAGCGGAAGGTTTGCGGCCGCATCGGTGTCGAACGCGGGGACCGCTTTCTTCAGCTGCGCGACTGCGTTGCGCGCAGCCGGCTCGTCGAGCGCCTCGATCAGCACCAGACCGCCGAACGAGCTGTCGGCCGAGCGCATGCTCTTCTCGCGCGTCTGGATCGAGGTTTGTGCCGTGTCGGTCTGCAGCACGCGAATCGCCGCGACGCGATCGATCTGCGCGAGTTCGCGCACCAGCGCGGCCGGATCGAACTCGGCCGCCTCGAACGGCAGCGCGGCGATGTATCCGCCTTGCCCGATTCCGGCGGAGGCCACGACCGTTCCGCCGCCGCGTGCGAAATTCTTCAAGAGCGGCATGATGCGCTGCGACCACGGCGTCGGCGCATTGAGCCGCGCCAGATAGTCGGGCCCGCCGACCACCGCGGCGTTCTCCAGCTCGTACAGGATGAAATATCGGCGGACGCCAAGGCCGTAGGCGCGAAAGATGCGGCAGGCGAGGAAGCCTTCGACGCCGACCCGCTCGGACGAGTGCTCGCGCGTCATCCAGTGCATCCAGTCGGTTTCGTGTTCCGGCGCGAGGTCGCTCCAGATCGCGAGGTAGCCCGAGCCTTGCATTTCCGTTCTCCTACTTGGGCCCAATACGAATCGGCTCCGGCAAACTCGCCGGCAACTTGCCGAGCGCCTGCAGCGCGGCCTGCATGGCGACGATGTAGCCGTAGGGCCCAAGCCCCGCGATCACCGCCTTGACCGCCGACGACAGCTTCGAATGGCGATGCAGCTCGTCGCGCGCGTGAATGTTCGAGACATGCACCTCGAAGATCGGACCTTCGAAGATCTTGAAGGCATCCAGCATGGCGATCGACGTGAATGAATACGCGGCGGGATTGATGATGATCGCGTCGGCGTCCTGCCGCGCCGCCTGGATCAAATCGACCAGCACGCCCTCGTGGTTCGACTGGTGGAACGAGACCCTGGCGTCGGCGAATTCGGCGAACGCCTTGCAGCTTGCCTCGACCGCCGCGAGCGTGGTCGAGCCGTAAATGTGCGGCTCGCGGATGCCGAGCAGATTGAGGTTCGGTCCGTTCAGGATCATCAGGCGCGCTGTCATGGTGGGCTCCAATTGGCTTTATGAGGGTTTGGTCAGACGCCGAACCACTTCGCCGGCACGGTGACGAGCGCGGGAAACAGCACCATGAGGGCGAGGATCACCAGTTCGGCCCACATGAACGGCCATGACGCGCGGATGAGGTCCGCCATCGGGATGCGCGCGACGCCGGCAACGACGTTCAGCACGACACCCACGGGGGGCGTGATCAGCCCGATCGAATTGTTCACGATGAACAGCACGCCGAAATAGACCGGGTCGATGCCAGCCTCCTTGATCACCGGCATCAGGATCGGCGTCAGGATCAGGATCGTGGGCGTCATGTCGAGCGCGGTGCCGACGATCACCACGATCACCATGATGGCGGCGAGCAGCAGCGTCTGGTTGCCCATGAACGGCTTGAGCAGGGCGACGACCTGCGTGGCGATCTCCGACACCGTGATCAGCCAGGACGAGACCAGCGCGGCCGCCACCAGGAACATGATCACGCTGGTGGTCAGCGCGGCGCTGACGAAGACGCCGTAGAGCTGCGACACTTTCAGTTCGCGATAGATGCAGGTCGCGACGAACAGCGAGTAGACCGCCGCCACCACCGCGGCCTCGGTCGGCGTGAAGATGCCGAACTTCAGCCCGAAGATGATGATGAACGGCAGGCCGAGCGCCCAGGCGCCGTCGACCAGCGCGCGCGCGGATTCGGCCCAGCTCTGCCGCTGCGGCGAGGTGATGTTCTCCTTGCGCACCTGCCACCACCACGCGCAGCACAGCGAGACGGCGATCCAGATGCCCGGAAAGATGCCGGCGAGGAACAGCTTGGTGATTGAGACGCCGCTCACCACGCCGAAGATCACGAAGCCGATGCTCGGCGGAATGACCGGACCGATGATGCCGGCCGCCGCGATCAGGCCACCCGACATCGCCTTGTCGTGGCCGGCCTTGACCATCATCGGGATGAGCAGCGCGGAGAGCGCCGCCGCATCGGCGACCGCGGAACCGGACAGCGCCGAGAGGATGCACGCCGCCATGATCGCGACGTAGCCAAGCCCGCCTTTCACGTGCCCGACGAAGGCGAGCGCCACATTGACGATGCGGCGCGACAGCCCGCCGGTGTTCATCACCTCGCCGGCGAGCATGAAGAACGGCACCGCCATCAAGGGAAAACTGTCCGCGCCGTTGATGATGTTCTGCGCGACGATCTGCGAATCGAAGATGTCGAGCTGGACCATCAGAGCGACGCCGCACACGATCAGCGCGAAGGCGATCGGCATGCCGAGCGCCATGGCGCCAAGCAGCGACAGCATGAACACCGCGATGGTCATGCGGCTACAGCTCTTCGGATTCGCGCACCGCGACGAGGTCGTCTTCGCTCGCCGCGCCGGTGAGCACGCGCACGAGATCGTAAAGCAGGATCACGCCGGCCGAGACGCCGAACACGATGCCGGCGCCGTAGAAAAAGCCGACCGAGAGATTGGTGGCGGGCGCGCGATCGCCGGCCGTGATGATCATCTGCTTCCAGCTTCCGGAGAGCAGCAGCCAGTCGGCGAACAGCATCAAGCTGTAGCTCAGCACGAAGCAGATGCGCTTCCCCATAGGAGGCAGCGCCCGCACCAGCGTGTCGACGCCCAAATGCGAATGCTCGCGCAGCGCCACGATGGCGCCGAGAAAGGTCAGCCAGACCATCAGCCAGCGCGACAGCTCTTCCGAGACGGTGATGCCGGAGTTGAAGACGTAGCGCAGCACCACGTTGCCGAACACCAGCACGACCATCACGGCGAGACAGAGCGCGATCGTGAACTTGATCGCGCGGCAGTAAAGGTCGAGGATTTTCGCCATGGCGGTCCTCGACCTCGCCCTGCTGCTTTAGTTCGTCTTGCCGCTGATGCGCGCGAGCTCGGCGTTGAACAGCTTCACCTTGGCCTGGTCGTAGTCGGCGGAGAACTTCTCGATCACGCCCTTGGTCGCCTCCTGCATGCGCGCGTACTCGGCCGGCGCGATCTCGTTGAACGCCATGCCCTTGGCCTTGAGTTCGTTCAGCGCCTTGTCGGCGGCGATCCTGGTCTGCTCGGCCTGGTAGGCGCGCGTCTCCGCGTAGCTGTCGCGCATCATCTTCTGCTCTTCAGGCGAGAGGCGGTCCCAGAACTTCTTGCTGACGATCAGAATGTTCTGCGTGTAGGTGTGGTTGGTGGCCGAGACGAATTTCTGCACTTCGAAGAACTTGTTCGACAGGATGACGCTGTAGGGATTTTCCTGCCCGTCGACGGTCTTGTTCTCCAATGCAGTGTAAAGCTCGCCGAACGCCATCGGGACGGGATTGGCTTTGAACGCCTTGAAGGTCTCGAGATAGACCGGGTTTGGGATCACGCGCAGCTTCAGCCCGGCGAAGTCCTCGACTTTGGCGATCGGGCGGCTCGAGTTGGTCGCATTGCGGAAACCAAGACCCCAGTAGCCGAGGCCGATCAGGTCTTTCTCCGGCAGAGCGTCGATCATCGCCTGGCCGAACGCACCGGTCGCGAGCGCAGTCGCCTGCTCGGTGGTGCTGACGATGAACGGGAAGTCGAACAGCCCGAGCTCCTTCACCACGCTGGCGAGCGAGGTGGTGGAAGCAGAGAGCATCTCCTGCGTGCCGCCGCGCAGCGCCGACTGCTGCTGCATCTCGTTGCCGAGCTGCGAGGCGGCGAACTCGCGGATCTTGAGCTTGCCGCCGCTCTTGGCGGCGAGGACCTCGGCGAACTTCTGCACCCCGAAGCTGACCGGATGGTCGGTGTTGTTGAGGTGACCCCAGCGGATCGTGCGTTCCTGGACCTGGGCGCTGACCGGCGTGGCGAGCAAGGCAATCGCGACCGCAGTAGTGGCAATGAGCTTCACGGCTGATCCTCCCGTTGTGTCTTGCCGGAGCTCGAAACCCCGGTTGTTCAGCCGGGATAAAGCACATGGTAAATCGCAAGTCAAAATACAAAATAGGTTTCATATGATGATTTCCATTGTATATGAGATTTCGCGAGCCGAGACTCGGGTCGGCCTGTTGGGTTGGAATTCCCTTGCCGGACTCGGGAAATCGCAGCATTGGGATCGACATGACGCTGATCGAACGGCCCGAAGAGATCGAAACCATCGGCGACGACGGCTATCGGCGCATCCGCGCCGACATCGTGCTCGGCCGCCTGCTCCCGGGGCAGAAGCTCAAGCTCGACGGGCTGAAGGAGAGCTACGGCGTCAGCGTCAGCACCTTGCGCGAGATCCTGAGCCGCCTCGCCTCGGAAGGGCTGGTGCTCGCCGAAGGGCGGCGCGGGTTTGAGGTCGCGCCGGTGTCGATCGAGAACCTAAGAGAGCTGGCCGAGCTGCGGCTGCTGCTCGAAGGCCATGCGATGGAGGTCTCGTTCGCCCGCGCCGACATGGAGTGGGAGGGCCGCGTCGTCTCGGCACATCACAAGCTCGCCGCGACCGAGCGGCTGATGAGCTCGAAGATCGGCGAGCCGGAACAGTGGAAACGCTACGACAGCGAATTCCATCAGGCGCTGATCTCGAATTGCGGCTCGCGCACGCTGATGGAAGCGCACACCGCGGTGTTCGACAAATATTTCCGCTACCAGATGATCGCGCTGAACTATCGGGGCGAGGAGCCTGCCCGGCAGCATCAGGCATTGCTCGAATGCGCGCTCGCACGCGACGCGACTCGGGCGAAGTCCGTGCTGGTGGCGCATGTCGGCGGATGCGTGGAGCACGCTCTGGCGACAGGCGCGCTGCGCTAAAGCGAGATGACTTTTCTTCGAATCGTCATCTCGCTTTAGGTTATTGGTGGAGCATGATCTTTTCCGAAAACCGGCGTCCCCTTTTCGGGATCATGCGCTAGAGCCGATCGACTGGCCGCGCGTGCGCGCCGTCATCGCGGCATACACCGAAATCGCCTCTTGCGGCTCCGCGCGCCGGCGCGTGCGGGTCTGCGGCGCCTGCTGCCTCGTCGCGATCAGTTGCGCCAGGAACGGCGCCGCCGGATGGTGCGAATGGGTGAACGAGCGCTCGGCCGGAGCGGGTGCCTCGATTGCGATCAGTGCACGGCTCTCGGTGATGTCCGGCGCAGCGATGTCGGCCGCCACGCGGCGCGTGACGCGTCCAACCGTCGAACCCGCAATACCGCTGATGCGCATCGGCCTGTCTCGAAACGGGACAAACATCCCCGCGTGAGGACCGAAAGCGCAAGCGGCGTGCCGCGCGCGCTGTTCCGCATTGCATCCGTATTTCTACGGTCAGATTGCCGAATCCTTAGGAATTTCCGGACACATTAAGACGAACCTCTCCACGTCGGCCCGCTCTGCCTGGGTCCCGAGGCCCCGCGCCTTCTATGGATAAAGGACCGTCCGTGACGCGCTCCCGGAATGACGACGCGGCCACCGCCCAGCCGGCCGATCCAAGCCGCATCCTCGCGTCGATCGGGCTCGTGCCCTACGACTGGCGGGTCGATACCGACACGATCGTCTGGGGCGCGAACGCCGCCGAGGTGCTGCAGTTGCGCGATATTGCGGCACTCGCCACCGGCCGCGGTTATGCGGGCCTCCTCGATCCGGCCAATACGACGACGCGCTACGACGCCGTGATGCTGACCGGCGGGCTCGATGCCGGCAACGGCGTTCCCTACCAGACCGAATATTGCCTGCTTGCCGGTCTGAACGGCGCGACCCGGCTGTGGGTCGAGGACAACGGCCGCTGGTTCGCGGGTCCCGACGGACGCCCGGCGCGGGCGCACGGCGTGGTGCGCGTCATCAACGAGCGTCACGATCACCTGGAGCGGCTGGCCTATCTATCGCGTTTCGACGGGCTCACCGGCGAGATGAACCGCAATGCGCTGACCGAGACTCTCGCCGTCGCGCTCGGCGAGGCGGTGAAGTATCGCGCCTCGTGCGGCTTCATGCTGATCGCGGTCGATAACCTGGCGCGCATCAACGAGGCGTACGGTTTCGCCGTCGCCGACGAGGTGATCGCCTCGGTCGGCCGGCGCATCCGCTCGCGCATGCGCGGCGGCGACCTGCTGGGCCGCTTCTCCAGCAACAAGTTCGGCGTGGTGCTCAAGACCTGCACGCCCGACGATCTCACTGCGGCGGCGGATCGCTTCCTCGGCGCGGTGCGCGAAGACGTCGTGCAGACGCAGAACGGTCCGGTTGCGGCCACCATCACCATCGGGGCGGTCGCGGCGCCGCGCCACGCGCGCAGCGTCGATGAAATCATCGCACACGCGCAGGAGTCGCTCGATTCCGCCAAGACCAAGCGGCGCGGCTCGTTCGTCGCTTACCGGCCGAATGTCGAGCGCGATGCGGTGCGCAAGGAAAACGCCCAGGCGACCGACAAGATCATCACCGCGCTGAACGAACGGCGCATCGTGCTCGCCTTCGAGCCGATCGTCGAGACTGGCTCGCGCGCGCCTGCATTTTATGAATGCCTGATGCGGATCCGTCGCGCCGACGGCACCATCGTGCCGGCGAGCGCCGTCATCCCGATCGCCGAGCAGCTCGGCCTCGTACGGCTGATCGATCACCGCGTGATCGAATTGGCGACCGCGGAGCTCGCCGCCGCGCCGGCGTTGCGCGCGAGCCTCAACGTTTCGCCGGACTCGCTCGTCGATGCGGACTGGTGGTCCGCGCTCGGCGCGCAACTGCGTGCGAACCCCGGCGTCGCGCAGCGCATGACGCTCGAGGTCACCGAGACCACCGCGATCCAGAACATCGACGAGACCGCGGGCTTCGTCTCGCGCGCCAAGGATCTCGGCTGCCGCATCGCCATCGACGACTTCGGCGCTGGCTATACGTCGTTCCGCAATCTGCGCCGGCTCGGCGTCGACATGATCAAGATCGACGGCGCGTTCGTGCAGAACCTGCCGCGCTCGCAGGACGACCGCGCCTTCGTGCGCACGCTGATCGATCTCGGCCGCTCGCTCGGGCTGACGACGGTCGCCGAATGGGTGCAGGACGAGGCCGGCGCGGAAGTGCTGGCGGAATGGGGCTGCGACTACCTGCAGGGTGCCCTGATCGGTCGCGCCTCGCTGGAGCGGCCCTGGGTGAACGCGGCCCCGAACGCCGCCGCGCGCTAGAGTCCCTTCCGCTCGTCCCCGCGAAAGCGAGGACCCAGTTCCTGGCCCTGGATACCCGCTTGCGCGGGTATGAGCGGATCAATCTCGGGCGCGCGACTACTTCTCGCCGTCGCTGAGCTTGTCGACTTTCTTGCGCATGTCGTCGAGCTGCTTGCGCAATTCCTCCAGGTCGCTTCCCGCGGCTGCGGGCGTGGCCGTGGCCGGTTTTTCGCCTTGGGCACCGGCCTCATCGCCGCGCGGCACGAACGGCGTGAACATCGAGAAGGCCTGCTTGAACATGTCCATGTTCCGCCGCACCTGCTCTTCCATGATCGGCCCGAACGGCGTCGCGCCGAAGGCCTGAGAGATCTGCTGGCGGAATTTCTCCTGCTCACGCGTGAACGACTCGAGCGACACCTCGAGATAGGACGGCACGAATTTCTGCATCGCGCCGCCATAGAAGCCGATGAGCTGGCGCAGGAACTTGATCGGCAGCAGGTTCTGCGCGCCTTCCTTGTTCTCCTGCTCGAAGATGATCTGGGTCAGCACCGAGCGCGTGATGTCATCGCCGCTCTTGGCGTCGAACACCGCGAAGTCCTCGCCGTTCTTCACCATCGTGGCGAGGTCTTCGAGCGTCACGTAGGTGCTGGTGCCGGTGTTGTAGAGCCGCCTATTGGCGTACTTCTTGATCGTCACCGGGCCTTCGGACTTGGTGGCCATGTCAATGCTCGGTTGGATGTGA
>Ga0207691_10001645_pt1 | contig 22169 bp, 19 predicted proteins | sample KBSM13metaG_FD_184327 | JGI IMG/M metagenome (GOLD analysis project Ga0207691, IMG submission 184327) | Miscanthus rhizosphere microbial communities from Kellogg Biological Station, Michigan, USA - KBS M1-3 metaG (SPAdes) (version 2) | ecosystem: Host-associated > Plants > Roots > Rhizosphere >... | reverse complement strand
CCCGCGGGTGCGGACCGCTGACGGCCCACGCCGCTAGCGCCGCCTTCACGCGAGGAAGAAGTCGACCATCCGGGAGATCTGGCCGCGCATCATTTCGCGGCCGTAGATCGTCGTGCAGCCGCAGGACTCGGCCAGCGCCAGCAAGGGTGTGCGCTCCGGCTTGACGATCGCATCGAACACCACCAGTTCGCGCGGCAAGGCCGCCACCTCGAACGGCATCCGCGCATCGCCCAGCATGCCGACCGGAGAAGCGTTAAGAAGGATGTCGACGCCGGATAGCGTCGGCGCACCCGCGATCGCTTCGACGCCGGGGCTGGCAAGTACGACCTTGCGCGCGAGCGCCTCGGCGCGCCCGGCGTCGACGTCGTAGATGCGCAGCGCGGCGGGTAGTTCGCCGCCGATCGCGACGGCGATCGCGGAGCCGGCCCCTCCCGCGCCCAACAGCATCACGCGCTTGCCGGCGAATGATATCGACCTCCGCCGGAACGCCTCGACACAGCCCAGTCCATCGAAGATGTCCGCATGCCACCGGCCATCCGCGGCTCTTCCCAGCGCGTTGATCGCCCCCACCGCCTGCGCCTGATCGCCTAGCGTCCCGGCAAGCACGCATGCCTGCACCTTATAGGGGATCGTGAACACGAGTCCCCCGAGGTTCTGCAGCCGCTGCAGTTGCGGCATGACTGCGGCGAAGTCTTCGGGCAACACGTGCAACGGAACGAGGATCGCGTCGACGCCGCGGCGACGAAACTCCGCCGTGAACATTTCCGGCGATCGAACCTGCGCGATCGGGTGTCCGACAATACCGAATACGCGCGTCTTGCCGGAAACGTAGTCGACCTCGTCGGCTGTCTGCATGGTATTCGTCGCGGTGTGGTAGTGAAATCGCAGGATGATGGAGCCGCTGCCTTCCGTTGGCAAGCGCGCGGGCTGCTAGACTGCACGCGTGGCCCGTTCCGCAACCGCGCTTCTTTCCCACCTGCTCGAGTCGTCGCCGCTGCGGCACGCGCCGTTTCGCCTGTTTTACATGGGTTCCATAGGCGCCGCGCTCGGCTACACGATGCAGGCGACGGTCGCCGCGTGGCTGATGGCGACGCTGACGCCGTCGGCGTTGATGGTGGCGCTGGTACAGACAGCGAGCACAGCGCCGTCGCTGCTGTTCGGCCTGCTGGCCGGCGCGCTCGCGGATATCGTCGACCGGCGCAAGGTCATCCTGGTGACGCAGTACGTCCTGCTCGCGGCCACCTTGATCCTGGGAATCGCTACCCTTTCCGGATTCACAGGGCCAGCGTCGCTGCTGGCGCTGACGTTCCTGATCGGCGCCGGTTTCACGTTCTACATGCCGGCGCAGCAGGCAAGCATCAACAGCTTCGTGTCCCGCATCGAGTTGCCGCGCGCCGTCGCCCTGGGCGCCGTGGCCTTCAACGTGGCTCGCGCCGTCGGTCCGGCTCTCGCCGGCGCCGTTGCGGCATGGCTCGGTACGGGCAGCGCGATGATCGCCAGCGGGCTTTTCTTCATCCTCATGATCGTCGCCGTAACCAAGTGGAAGCCGCGCGACCTGGCGCTTCCCGGCGTACCAGAAACGCTGATCTCCGGCGTGCAGGCGGGCCTGCGCTATGCGCGGCATTCGCGCCCGATGCGCTCGCTGATCATTCGCAACCTGAGCTTCTGCGTCTGCGCGAGTTCACTGTGGGCGCTGCTGCCGGTGATCGCGCGCGACCAGCTCCATCTCGGCGCCGGCGGTTATGGCCTCCTCTCGGCGAGCTTCGGCATCGGCGCGGTCATCGGCGCGCTTTCGATTCCGCGCCAGTTGCAAAGCAGGACGCTGAACGCCGTGGTGACGTCGGGTGTCCTGTTGTGGACGGCGGCAACGCTGCTCATCGCCGCGACCGACATTACCGCGATCGCACTGGCCGGCGCGTTGGGCGCCGGCGTCGCGTGGGTGTGCGTGCTCGCGAGCCTGTCGGCGGGAACGCAGAGCACCGCGCCCGCCTGGGTGCGCGCACGCGCTGTCGCCATGAACCTGGTCGCGGTGCAGGCCAGCCTGGCGCTGGGCAGCGTGCTGTGGGGCGCGCTGGCATCGACGGGCGGGACGCGCGTGGCGCTCGCCACGTCGGCAACGGTGATGTTCGTGCTGAATCTGTTCAGTCGCCGCGTCAGCGTAGCGATGGGCAACGAAGCCGATGTCACTCCCGCGGTGCAACTGCCCGACCTTGCGATTGCCGTCGAGCCACTCCCGAACGATGGTCCGGTCCTGATCCAGATCGAGTATCAGGTCGATCCGGAGCTGCGCGATGATTTCCTGCGCGCGATTCACGCCATCGAGCCGACGCGCCGGCGCAACGGCGCCACGAGCTGGCGCGTCTTTCGCGACGTGGCCGAGGATGGCCGCTATGTCGAGCGCTACATCATCAATTCGTGGGCGGAATACGTCCGGCTGCGGACACGGATGACGATGGCGGACCGCAAGCTGCAGGATCGTGTGCTGGAATTTCAGCGCGCGGACGTGCCCATTCGCGTATCCAGGCTGATCGGCGTCGGCGCGCAGGAACCAGCATAGCCCCACGCGCGATGCCGTTCACCGGCGCCTCGTCCGTCGACCACGGCGCGAAGGCCGTATGATTGCGTCATGGCGAACCCAAGGATCGAGAACATGGAACCGAACGTCGCAAGAATCGAGGCGCTGATCCGCGAATTGTTGGTCGAAATCGGCGAAGACCCGGACCGCGAGGGCCTGCAGCGCACGCCGCTCCGGGTGGCGCAGGCCTACGCCTTCCTCACATCCGGCAACCGGACCAACATCGACAAGCTCATCAACAACGCCATCTTCACGCAGAAGACCAACAGCATGGTCATCGTGAAGAACATCGAGGTTTACAGCCTCTGCGAGCACCACATGCTGCCTTTCTTCGGCCGCTGCCACATCGGTTACATTCCCGACGGCCGCGTGTTCGGCGTCAGCAAGCTGGCCAGGCTGGTCGACATGTACGCGCGGCGCCTGCAGCTGCAGGAACGGTTGACCGAGCAGATCTCTCAAGCGGTCATGGACTCGATCGGCGCCACCGGCGTGGGCGTCATGATCGAGGCGCAGCATCTGTGCATGATGATGCGCGGCGTCGAGAAGCAGAACTCGGTCATGGTGACGTCATCGGTCGTCGGCCAGTTCCGCGAATCCACGGCCACCCGCGAGGAGTTTCTCGCGCTGATCGGAAGCCGCGCCGGCTAGGTCTTGCGCTTCAGCAGCGACTTCAAGTCGGCGAACGGTTGGTGCGTCGCGCGCGATTCAGGGGCGGCGCCGGCCGAGCCATGCCCCCGCGCGAGCTCGATCTGGCGCGCGTGTTCGTTGTCATGGCAATAGACGCACAGCAATTCCCAGTTGCTGCCGTCGGGCGGGTTGTTGTCGTGGTTGTGATCGCGATGGTGCACGGTCAGCTGCACCACGTTGCTGCGGTCGAACTCGCGCGCGCAGCGGCCGCAGATCCACGGATAGATCTTCAGCGCCTGTTCGCGGTAGCCACTTGAACGCTGCTCGCCTGCGCGGCGCGCGTCGGCAACGATGCGGTCGAGTTTCGACCGGTCGGACTTGGAATTCAACTGTGGCCTCCGGACTGCGCGAGCTGGCGGTGCACCATCGCAAGATCGTGCGCCGCGCCCATCGCGGCGAAGGAATCGCGTGCGGCTGCGAGCTCCGATCGGGCGGCCGCCTGCGCGCTGGCATCTCCATGCACCAGAGACAACACCGCACGGCGGCACAATACTCGACCCAGCTCCAAGCGGCTGCCGATCTCTTCGAACAGGGCGACTGCGCGGCTGAACGCGTGTAGCGCTTCCGTGGACCGCTCCTGCGCCGCAAGAATCTGGCCGTGGACGCGACAGGCGATACCGAGGTAATGCGGTGACGCGGCGAATTCGCCGATCTCGATGGCCTGGTGCACCATGCGCGCGGCCTCGTCGACGCGACCCGCATGCAGAAAGGCCTCCGCCGCGCATCCCAGCATCAGGTTGCGGGACAGCGCGTTTTCGGTCTCCCGCACCAGCGGGACGTACTGCTCGTACCAGCGCATCGCATCGACGACGTCGCCACGCTGCATTGCAGCCCGGCCCGCCGCGTGCAGCGCCCACGTCGTCAGAACCAGCTGGTCCAGTCCCTGCGCGCGCGCCCAGCCCCGTTCGGCATGCATCCTTGCCGCATCGTCGTCGCCCAGGTCCGCCGTGACGATGGTGAGCATTGGATCGAGCCACGTCGCCAGCCGGGTTTCGCCGATCTGCCCGCACATCTCCAACGTTGCCTCTGCGACCTGACGCGCAGCAACCAGTTCACCGGTGCCATGCAGGGCCTGCACGGTGGCAAAGCCGGCCCATGCCGTCCGCGCCAGCGACCCGCTCTTCGCGGCAAACTCGCGGTCGCGCTCGGCATAGGCGAGCGCATCCTTCCAAAGACCTCGGCCGGCGCAATTCTCCGCCAGGAATTCATAGCCGTTGGCGATCGAGTGCGGAAAATTCTTGCGTTCGCCGAATTCGATGCTCTTGCGCGCCCAGCGATTGCTCTCGGGGTAGGTCAGCATGTGCTGGTTGGCGCCGGCCAGGAAGGAATAGATTGCCGCCAGCGTCGCGGCGTCATCGAGCGGTTCCGCCAGTTGCCGGGCCCGTTCCAGAAATTCGATGGCTTTGCGTTGCTCTGTCCGGTAATGGTAGTAGCGGCCCATGAATGCCAGTGACAGCGCCAGCTCATTCGTCTGCGTGCCCGGATCGAGCTCGGCCAGCGCCGCTTCGAGAAACGGGAGCCCGCGCGCGTCGCCGACCTGGCAGTACACGCTGCCGATCCTTGCCTTCAGCGCGGCACGATCGGCGGGCGCGCTCACGCGCGCGAGTGCCTGCTCGAAACCCTCGACCGCGGGTTGCGTGGTTCCACGCGAATCGTGAACGTCCCCGATTTGCTCGTACACGTGCGCGAGCACGTCTTCGCGATGCAGCGCTTCGGCCGACTCCCGTGCCTGGTCCAGGAACTTGAGCGCCTCGTCCAGCGCGAACACGCGCATGGCATTGCGCGCCGCGCGCTGCGCATAGGCGAGCGATCGCGGCAGGTCCCCGGCCTGCATGAAATGGTGCGCGAGATCCTGCGCATGCTGGTCGGCGCCCGGTCCCGTCACCTCGCCGTCGCGCACGGACGCGTCGTAGGTCTTTTCCAGCGCCTCGCCGATGCGCTGGTGCAGGCGCCGGCGGCGAATGGGGTTCAGTTCTTCATAGAGCACTTCGCGGATCTTGTCGTGCGTGAACGCGAAGTTGTCGTCGCCGCCTCCGGAAGTCGCCCCCGGACCGCCGCTGCCCGCGCGGATCAGCTGCGCGGCGGTCGCTTCGTCGAGCGCATCGAGCAACGCGTCTTCGCCGGCCGCGGAAACGGCGGCCAGCTCCCGGAATGGGAAGACCTTGCCCAGCGCGGCGGCCGTGCGCAGCGCGTCCACCGTCGGTTCTGAAAGCCGCGTGAGCCTTCGTCCGATCGCTTCCTTCACGCTCTGCGGAATCGCCAGCTCGTGCGTCTCCTTGCGACCCCAGCGGTCCCCGTCGCGATAGATCTCACCCTGCTCGATCAGCGACTTGATGACTTCCTCGACGAAGAATGGATTGCCTTCGGTCTCGCGGTAAAGCGCTTCCGCCAATTCGTCCGACACCGTGGTGACGCCGAACAGCGTCGCCAGCAGCGTCCCGGTGTCGGCGCGGGTCAGGCGGGAGAGCGCAATGCGCGTTCCCAGCCGCTCGCGGTTCCATTCCACCAAGGCACCCGCCAGCGAATGCGTGCGATCGAGTTCGATCTCGCGGTACGCGACCAGGAAGAGGACGCGATCGTTGCGCAGATGCCGCAGCAGGTAATGCAGCAGCGACAGCGTGCCCTGGTCCGCCCAGTGAACGTCGTCGATGAACAACAGCAAGCCGCGCTCCGCAGCGAGGCCGCGCAGGAAGCGCGCGGCGTTGTCGAACAGGCGCATCCGTTCCTCGCTGGGCGACAGCGGCGCATTGGGTGTGAGCGCGCCCAGCTTGGCTTCGATCTCAGGTGCGAACTTGGCGATTTCGGGCGCCGTGGCGCCGAGCGCCGCGCGCAACTGTTCCACACCTTGCCGGCGCGTCCACTCGCGGAACGCTTCGACGAAAGGCAGGTACGGCGTGGTGGCCTCATACTCGTAGCAGCCACCGCGCAGCAGCGTCGCGCCGCTTTTTTGCGCATGCGCCACCAGATCCTGCGCCAGCCGCGTCTTGCCGACGCCCGGCTCGCCCGACAGCAGCACCAGCTGCCCGCGCGCCTGCTGCGCGTTGGCCCAGTATTCGCGCAGCTGCGCCGCTTCGCTGCCACGTCCGACCAGTTGTCCACGCACCAGCTGCGATAGGGCCGTGGGATTCGCAGCGGCAACGTCCTCCACCAGCAGCGGCGGAAACGCCGACGGAAGATCGGCGGCGACGAATTGGTAGATGGTTTCCGCTTCCGCTATGCCGCGCAGCTTGTGCGCACCAAGGTCGCGCAGCGTCGTTCCCGCGGGCAGCGCCTGCCGGACGCGGTCCGCCGCGGCCGACGACAGCAGCGTCTGTCCGCCGTGCCCCGCGGACATGACGCGCTGCACGCGCGCCAGTGTCAGCGACGAGTCGTACTCGCCGCCGCGCGCTTCTACGCTGCCGGTGTGCAGCCCCATCCGTACGCGCACCGCACCGACGTCGCCCCAACGCTCCTCGTGCAGCGCGCGCTGCGCGTCGAGCGCCGCCTCCAGAGCGTCGCCGGATTCCTCGAACGCGGCGCAGAAGCCGTCGCCCTGAACCTGGAACACGTGACCGCGATGCGCGCCGATGGAGCGTTGCAGTAACGCGTTGTGGCGGACCAGCGCTTCCTTCATTGCCTCGGGGTGGCGTTCGAACAGGCGCGTCGACCCTTCGATGTCGGTGAAGAGAAACGTGACTGTGCCGCTGGGCAGGGCGCTCATGGGAATTCGAGTCTGCCATTAGTCGGGTTCGCGCGCCACCGGAGCGGGTCGCAAAGCCCGTTATACAATGCGCGTCCCTTCCATCCCCGGCAGCCGCGGCATTTCGCGACGCGTCGTCGGTGGCATTGTCTGCATCCTTTTCGAGTGCGCCATGTCCTTTGTACAACGCCTGCAAGCGCTGCCGCCGGAGACTCTTAAGGATCTGCGTCGCGGCATCGAGAAGGAAAGCCTGCGCGTGCGGCCGGACGGCAAGCTCGCGACCACGCCGCATTCAACGCGGCTGGGCTCGGCGTTGACCCACCCGCACATCACGACGGACTTCAGCGAGTCGCAGCTCGAGCTCATCACCGGCGTCCACCGCAATGCGGAGGATTGCCTGAGGGAGCTGACCGAGATCCACCAGGTGGTGTATCGCGCGATCGGCGACGAGCTGCTGTGGTGCGCGAGCATGCCCTGCGGGCTGCCCGGCGATAGCTCCATACCGCTCGGCCAGTACGGCACGTCCAACGTGGGCCGCGCGAAGCACGTCTATCGCACCGGCCTGTCCTATCGCTACGGCCGGCGCATGCAGACCATTTCCGGCATCCACTACAACTTCTCGCTGCCGGGCGCGCAGTCGAACGACGCGTATTTCGCGCTGATCCGCAATTTTCGCCGTCACTCGTGGCTGCTGCTGTATCTTTTCGGCGCGTCTCCCGCAGTGTGCTCGAGTTTCGTCGCCGGACGTCCGCACGAGTTGCAGCGCCTTGGCGAAGGCACGCGTTATCTCCCGTACGCGACTTCGCTGCGGATGGGCCGCCTCGGCTACCAGAGCGACGCACAGTCCTCGCTCCAGGTAAGTTACAACAGCCTCGAAAGTTATGCGGCGTCGCTGCAGGACGCGCTCACCCGTCCATACCGGCCCTATGAGGATATCGGCGTTCGCACCGGCGACGACTACCGCCAACTCGCCACCAGCATGCTGCAGATCGAGAACGAGTTCTACGGCACGATCCGTCCCAAGCGCGTGATCCGGCCGGGCGAGCGTCCGCTGCACGCGCTGCGCGAGCGCGGCGTCGAGTACGTCGAGGTGCGGCTCATGGACCTCGATCCATTCTGCCCTATTGGCATTACCCTTGGCACCCTGCACTTCCTCGACGTGTACCTGCTCAATTGCCTGCTGCGCGACAGTCCGCCCGATACGCCCGAGGAACTTGGCGCCATCGTGCGCAACAAGCGGCGGGTCGCCGAGCGCGGCCGCGAGCCGGGACTCAAGCTCGCCAACGGATCGCGGGAGGTTCCGCTGGGCGAGTGGGGTGCGGAGGTGCTCGCGGAATGCGCGCCCATCGCGGAGGCGCTGGATGCCGCAACCGGGTCCCGCGCGCATCGCGACGCGATAGCCGCGGCGGTCGCCGCCCTTCACGATCCTGTCGCCACGCCATCGGCACGGGTTCTCGACGCCATGGCGCGCGATTACGAAAATTCCTACGTCCGCTTCGTCCTGGCTCAGTCGGCGGCGCATCGCGACACCATTCTCAATCTGCCGCTCGCCGCCGACGTCGGCGCGCATTTCGCGCAATTGGCCGAGGAGTCGCTCGCCAGGCAACACGCCATCGAGGCCGCGGACACGTTGCCGTTCGACACGTTTCTCGAGCGCTACCTTTCCCCGGCCAGCCTGAACGTCTGACGCGCCTCGCGCATGAAACGATTCGAAACCATCGTGCTGGGCTTGGGCGCGATGGGCAGCGCCGCTGCGTGGCAGCTGGCGCGCCGGGGCAATTCCGTCCTCGGCATCGACCGCTTCGCGCCGCCGCACGAACACGGCTCGACGCACGGCGACACCCGCATCACGCGACTGGCGATCGGAGAAGGCGCGCAGTACACGCCGCTCGCGATGCGCTCGCACCAGATCTGGCGCGAGCTCGAGGGCGAGACCGGCAGCACGCTGCTCGTGGCTCACGGAGGCCTGGTCCTGTCCAGCAAGGCGCGGACGTCGCAGTGCCACACCGACGACTTCTTCGCGAACACGGTCGCAGCCGCGGAGAAGTACGGCATCGAACACGAAATCCTGGATGCGCGGCAGGTCCGGCGCCGGTTTCCCCAATTCCGGATTGCCGACGACGAGTCGGGTTACTTCGAGCCCGGCGCCGGTTTCGTGCGACCCGAAGAATGCGTTCGGGTGCAGCTCGCGCTGGCCGCGCAACACGGAGCGGAGCTGCATCGGGGCGAAGTCGCGACGGCATTCGACGCTTCCGACAACGGTGTCACGGTCACCACCGACCGCGACACGTACGCGGCCGACGCACTGATCGTCGCCGCGGGCCCGTGGCTTCCGGGACTCGTCGATGCATCGCTCTCCCGGCATTTCACGATCTACCGGCAGGTGTTGTGCTGGTTCGATATCGACGGTCCTGTCGGGCCGTTCCTGCCGGCGAATTTTCCGGTCTTCATCTGGGAACTGCAGGGACGACCGCAGGGCATCTATGGCTTTCCGGCCGTCGACGGCACCCGCGGTGGGCTGAAGGTGGCCACCGAAAGCTACTTCGCGGCGACCACCCCCGAATCGGTCGAGCGCCGAGTGTCCGACGGTGAAGTGCGCGCGGTATACGACGACTATGTCGCCCCTTACATTTCGGGTCTGAGCAGCCGATGCGTGAAGGCCACGACGTGCCTGTACACGGTCACGCCGGATTTCGGCTTCGTCATCGACGCGCTTCCCGGCGCGACGCGAGTCGTCGTCGCGTCGCCGTGCTCAGGTCACGGCTTCAAGCATTCGGCGGCGATCGGCGAGGCGCTGGCGCAACGTGTGATGGATGGCGCGGCCCGCATCGACCTGGGCGCCTTCTCCCTGACGCGTTTTGGTGCATGAGGCGCCGGCGCGACGTCGCAACATTGTGGCCAAGCCCGGCCGAGTTTCGTACACTGGCGCACCGGTGAAGGCGGTCCAGCCGCGGGAGTGGCCTCGATGCCCGTGTTGCAGCATTCGATAGCGTTCCTGCGCAGGCATCCGCTGCTCGCGTTCCTGCTGATGGGCGCGTTCTTCCTGTTGTCCGGCACCGTTTCCATCAACCTGTACGTCGTGCTGATGGCCAACATCGACCTCTTCCGCATGTACGGCGCGCAGGTGATCGAGGACGGCGCGTTGCGACAGCTGGTCGAGATCCTCGGCGCGGCTTTCTTCAGCATACTGTTCTTCGTGCTCTTCGTCGTCTGCGAGCGCGTCGTGGTCGGCCACCTTACGACGTCGCTGCGCGACGCGCGCGATCCTCCGCCACCTTGACCCGCTTTCGCGCCTCTTCCACCTCAAGGAGATTGTCATGTTCGGATTGACGCAGCTCGGTGTTGTCCATACCGCCATCAGCCTCATCGCGGTGGCCGCTGGCGTCATCGCATTTTTCCGCTATGGCAGGATTCCGGCAGGCTTGCCGGTGGGCAAGGTGTACTTCTGGACCACCGTCCTGACGTGTCTGACGGGATTCGGCATCTTCGAGCACGGAGGCTTCGGCAATCCGCACATCCTCGGGATCATCACGCTTGTCGTACTAGGCATCGCTTGGGTCGCCGGACGCACGTCGCTGTTCGGCCGCGCCTCGGCCTACGTCGAGACGATCAGCTACACGGCGACCTTCCTCTTCCACATGATTCCCGCCGTCACCGAAACGACCACGCGCCTGCCGCTCGGCGCGCCGCTGCTGCCCAACGCCGATGCGCCCGAGCTCAAGACCGCGGCCGGCGTCCTGTTCGTGCTGTTCCTGGCGGGCGCCGCATGGCAGGTGGGGCGGTTGCGCGGAAAGGGAACGGCGCCTGATCGCGCGTCATCCGTCCTGGGGTAACGAAGTCCGCGGCTTCGGCGCTTCCGCCTTGACGTCCGACTCGAACAGTTCCTGAAGCTGCGCTGCCGCCTGCGCGGCCGTTTGGATCAGTTGCGCCTCATCCTGGCGCACCGCGTATTGCGCTTCGAGCTGGCGCGCGTCGTGTTCGCGGAACAGCTGCACCGCGCGCAATGCCTGCGCCGGCTCGAGTCCGAGTTGTTCCAGCGCATGCCGCGCCGTTTCCAGGCTCGACAGCAGCGTCTCGCGCTCGATCGCCTCGATGTCAAGGTCGCGCAAGCGGTAGTAATGCACGCGATTGCGCGCGCGCGCCAGTATCGGCAGGTCGGGAAAGTGCTTGCGCACGAGCGCCGCTGTCTTGACCGACGCCTCGACGTCGTCGATGGCCAGCACGAAGAGCTTGGCGTCACGCGCCTTGGCCGATTCCAGCAATTCCAGCCGCGACGCGTCGCCGTAGTACACCTTGTTGCCGAACTTGCGCACGAAGTCGACCTGCTGGTAGCTGACTTCGAGCGCAGTGAACGGAATGCCCGCCATGCGCAGCACGCGCGACACGATCTGTCCGTAGCGTCCATAGCCGGCGATGATCACCGGATTGCCCGGTCCATCGATGAGATCGAATTCCGGGGGTTTCCTGCGATCGAGCCAACGCTCGAGCAAGCGCTCATGCAGGACGAACGACAGCGGCGCGAGCAGCATCGAGACCGTGACCACCAGCACGAGGAACTGCGCGGTTTCGCCGCGCAGGATTCCCGTGGCCTGTGCCGCCGTGAACAGCACGAACGCGAATTCGCCACCTTGCGCGAGCAGCACTGCGATCCGTTGCGCGTCCTCGTTGCGGGTGCCCGTCGCGCCGGTGATTGCCCAGAGCAGCGCGGCCTTCGCCAGCATCAGGCCGACCGCCGCGGCAAGCACCGGCAGCGGATGCGCCGCCAGGTAGGCGAGATTGGCGCTCATCCCGACGGCCATGAAGAACAGGCCGAGCAGCAATCCCTTGAACGGCTCGACGTCGGCCTCGAGCTCGTGCCGGAATTCCGAATCGGCGAGCAGCACGCCGGCGAGAAACGCGCCAAGCGACATCGACAGGCCGATCTCTTCCATCAGCAACGCCGCGCCGAGCACGACCAGCAACGCCGCACCGGTGAATATCTCGCGTCCGCCGAAGCGCGCGACGATCTTCAGCAACGGCCGCACGAGCACGCGGCTCACGATGACGACGAGCGCGATCGCGGCAATGCCGCCCGCCGCAAGCGCCCACGGGTTGGGCGCACCTGTGCGTTCCGGCGCGAGCAACGGCAGCAGCGCAATGAGGGGAATCACCGCCAGGTCCTGGAACAGCAGGATCGCGAATGCGCGGCGCCCGCTCGGGCTGCTCAATTCGCCGCGCTCCCCGAGCCACGCCAGCACGATCGCCGTCGACGACATTGCGAGCCCGAAACCCACGACCGTCGCCGCCTGCCATCCCAGTCCCTGCCATTGCGCGATGCCGGTCAGCACGGCTCCCGTGACGAGCACCTGCGCGCCACCGAGACCGAACACGGGTTGCCGCAATGCCCACAGGCGCGAAGGCTCCAGTTCCAAGCCAACCAGGAACAGCAGCAGCACGACGCCCAATTCCGCGAAATCCAGCGTTGCTTCCGCGTGCGGTACGACGCCCAAACCCCACGGGCCGATGATCGCGCCCGCGGCGAGATAACCCAGCACCGCGCCCAACTTCAGCCGGCGAAACAGCGGAACGACGACCACCGCAGTGGCGAGGAAGATGGCGGCTTGCGCAAGAAAAGTCATGCCGGCCTCGGAGCAGCGGTGCCCGTCCGGGCGCGGATTTCCCTTTTCGTCGCTTCGACCCGATCTTGTTCGGCCTGGCAGCGCGGACCGGAAAACTCCGCCTGGAGGGCATCCAGGAAGACACGAGTCCGGGCGGGCATCAGCCGCCTCCCGGGGAAGACGGCCCATGCAGGCACCAGCGGCAGACTCCAATCGGCAAGCACCGGCACAAGCTCCCCGATCCGCACGTACGGTTCCACGAAGTGGTCACTTACACTCGCGATCCCCGCCCCTGCGCGGGCGAGCCGGATCAGCAGTTCGGGCGAATTGGCGGTGGCGCGGCCGGGTGGGATCCCCTCCCAGCGTTGGTCGTCGCGGATCATAACCCATGGCATCGGCTCGCCGTTTCGCTGCAGCAGCCGCAACGCATCGTGTTCCATCAGTGCTTCAGGTTCGGATGGTGTACCGCGTCGGGCCAGATAGTGCGGCGAGGCGTAGAGGCTTGTCGAGAACACCGCCAGCCGTCGCGCAGCCAGCGACGCGTCGTCGGTAAGGTCCCCCATGCGTATAGCGACGTCGAAATTCTCTCCGATCAAATCGACCCGCCGCGACGTGAGGTCCAGTTCAAGCGATATCTCCTTGTATTTGTCAATAAATGTCGCCAAAAGTGTGCTTATAACGACTGTTACAAAATCGCTGGGCATGGACACCCTCAAGCGTCCGCTTGGCTGGATTTGCCGGTTCTGGGCGAGTTGCGTAGCCGCCTCGACCTCCGCGACGACCTGGTGGGCATGCTCCAGAACGCTATGGCCAAAATCGGTTAACGAAAGCTTTCGCGTGGTACGAAGCAGCAGTCGTTCCCCGAGCACCGCTTCCATAGCCGCAACGCGGCGCGACACCGTCGATTTGGGCAGCCCGAGACGTTCGGCCGCGCGGGTGAAACTGCCCTCATCGGCGACGCGCGCGAAGAGCAGTAGGTCGTTAGCTTCCAGTGCTGGAGTCATACAATTGTTCCACTAACGCAACAATGTTATCCATTTCAGCGTCTTCTGGTTTCCCATTGGGATAATTATAGTGTGTTGGACATACCGGTCAACCCAAGGAGCGACCATGAACATCCTGCAAATCAATTCCAGCGCCCGGATCGGAAACTCGCAATCGACCAAGCTCGCAAGTTCTCTGGTCGAGCGCTTACGGACTGACCATCCGGAAGCGACGTTGACCGTGCGCGACCTTTCCCGCACGCCGCACCCGTCACTCGATGAATCCGCGCTGCAGGCGCTGTTCACGCCCGCCGACCGACGTACGCCGGAACACAATGCACGCGTCGCGCTGGACGATGCCTTGATTGCCGAGATTCAGGCCGCAGATGTGGTGGTGCTGGGCGTGCCGATGTACAACTTCAGCGTCCCGGCGCAACTCAAGAACTGGATCGACGCGATATCGCGGGCGCAGGTCACGTTTCGCTACACCGCCAATGGGCCGGAAGGACTGCTGAAGGGCAAGAAGGTCTACGTGGCGTTGACCCGCGGGGGCAAGTACCGCAATACGCCTGCCGACACCCAGGTGCCGTATCTGCGCACCATCTTCGCATTCCTGGGCATGAACGATGTGCAGTTCGTCTATGCGGAAGGCTTGGCGATGGGTGCTGCGGCCGAGCAGAATGCACTTGCATCAGCGCGTTCGCAAATCGAGGAGCTGTTCGCAAATGAGGGTTCGCAAATGAGGGTGGCCGCGTGAAGTCGGCAGCATGAAGGTCGCCGCGTGAGGGCGGCGGCCCGACCCGAGACAATTGAACTACGCAATCATTGAAGGAGACCGGCATGACCACGACGATCGCCCGCCCGTTGCAAACCGAAACTGTCACGCGTGCGCGTGCCGTCGAGCTGCTCGTCACCGGGCAGCCGACGTCCGACGGTGCGGGCGTCAAGCTCACGCGCGTGCTGACACAGCAATTTCAGCGCCGGCTCGACCCGTTCCTGATGCTCGACGCCTTCGGCACGGACAACCCGAACGACTACATCGGCGGGTTTCCCGATCATCCGCATCGCGGCTTTGAAACCGTGACGTACATGATCGCGGGGCAGATGCGCCATCGCGACAGCTTCGGCCACGAAGGCCTGCTGCGCAACGGTGGCGTGCAGTGGATGACTGCCGGCAGCGGCATCGTCCACTCGGAGCTTCCCGAACAGGCCGATGGCCGGATGGAGGGCTTCCAGCTCTGGCTCAACCTGCGTTCGCGCGACAAGATGCGCGCGCCCTGGTATCGCGACATCCAGAGCGCGGAGATTCCGGAGTTCACCACGCCCGATGGCGTGACCGCACGCGTCATCGCGGGGCGCAGCCACGGCGTGGGCGGCGCGATGGAACGCGAAGTCACCGAGCCGCTCTACCTCGACCTGCAGGTACCGGCGGGGGCGACCTTCGCGCACGCGCTTCCGGCGAAGTTCAACGCCTTCGTCTACGTCTATCGCGGCGCCGTGGATATCGCAGGCACGCGCGTGCCGGCGCAACGCATGGCGATTTTGAAGAATGCCGCGGACAGCGACGGCGTGATGCTGCGTGCGGTCGAACCGGCGCGCGTGTTGCTGATCGCCGGCCTGCCGCTGAACGAGCCCATTGCGCAACACGGACCGTTCGTCATGAACACGCGCGATGAGCTGATCGCCGCCGTGCAGGACTACCAGGCCGGGAAATTTGCCGCGGCGCCCCAAGGCGCCTGATCTGCAACTCTTTGTCGAGGCGGATTCGCTGGCGCCAAGCAGCGTGCAGCGATCCGCCGACGAGGTCGTTTGCTGGCGCAAGGTTGGCGTGACGACTTTCGCGAGCCACCGCCCCCGTGGCATACTTCTCCTTGTAGTGAACAGTCTGGAGTGGTCATGTCCGCGGGTGCACCTTCGTCCTCGACCCTGTTCCGCTGGACTACGCTGATCGTGGTCACGGCGAACCTCGCTTTCATCGCTGTTTACGGCGGGGTCGCGGAATTTCCGACGCTTGCCGAGGTGATGGCCGATTACGGCTACACCTTCGTGCCGGCCAAATTCGTCAAGGCGATGTGCGCGGTCCTGATGACCGCGGTCGTGTGTTTCTATATGGCCGCCCTGTGGCCCAGCCGACGCCGCCTGCACATCTACACCGTGTTGGTCGCTCCGGTCGCGGGGGCCAGCATTCTGGCCTCGTTCTGGCTCGTCGCGGCGAAGCATCGGGAAATCGGACTGTCGATGGCGCTCATCGCCGCCGGCGCCGCGCTGAGCGTCGCCATGTTCGTGCGCGTGGCGTCGGCTACCCCGACGCGGCATTCGCTCTGGCTCCGCGTGCCGTTCAGCCTCTATCTCGGCGCAATGACCATGGCGCTTCTGATGGCCCTCGCCCAATGGATGAATGCCGGCGGCACATTGGCCACCAACACCTTGCCGCCGGATGAAGTGACTGCCGCACTTCTTGCGATCGCAGTTCTGGCGGGAGGATACGTCGCGCTCCGCTATAGCGATTTTGTCTATCCCGCAGTGATTGCATCGGGCATGGGCGCCATCTTCGTCGCGCAGCGGGCTCAGGATCCCTACGTCGCTGCCGCCGCGCTCTCAGTCTGCGTTGGAATGCTATTCGTGACCGGACTTGCCGCCGTGGCGCAGGCGCGGATGCCGCGAGGCGATGCCGGTGACAAGGCTGCGCGCCACATCAAGCCAAGGAGCGGGCCAGAGAAGCCGGATGCATGGGGATACCAATTAGAGGGGAACTCGTCGATCATGCGGTTCTGACGATACGTCCGTGCGTCTGAATTCCGGAGAACCCGATGAACGAAGAGACATTCAACTTGAGCATTCGCAAGTTCCTGAAAATGGTCGGCGTGAACTCGCAGCGCGAAATCGAGCAGGCCGTCGCCAAGGCCATCGCCAGCGGTGAGGCCAAAGGCACCGAAGTTCTTCCCGCCAAGGTGACACTGCGCGTCGCGGGAATCAATCTCGACGTCGCGTTCGACGGCGAGATACGGCTGGAATAGGCGTCCGGCGGTACCTGCGGCCGTGTCACGGCCCGGGCGCGTGCCGCAAACGCGCCGCACCGGCGAAAATGCGGCTCAGCAGCGGCCAGAACAGCAGGATGAACGCCAGCGTCGTTATCGACCCGACCAGTCCATTGGACCAGAAGACGCGCATGTCGCCACCCGCCCCGATCATCGCCAGGCGGAACGCGTCCTCGCTGCGGTTGCCCAGGACGAGCGCCAGCGTGAACGGCGCAAGCGGCACGCCAATCTTCTTGAATACATAGCCCACGACGCCGAACAACAGCATCAGCCATACGTCGAACATGGCGTTCTGGATCGCGTAGGCGCCGATGGCGCAGGACACCAGGATCATCGGCGCCACCGCCGCGAACGGGATGCGCAGGATGGACGCGAAGATCGGCACCGTGGTGAGCACGATCACCAGCCCCACGATATTGCCGAGATACATCGAGGCGATGAGGCCCCATACGAAATCCTTGTGCTCGACGAACAGCAGCGGACCGGGATTCAAGCCCCAGACCATGAGGCCGCCGAGCAGGATCGCCGCGGTGCCCGATCCGGGGATGCCCAGCGCCAGCATCGGCAGCAGCGCCGCCGTCCCTGATGCGTGCGCCGCCGTTTCGGGCGCGAACACGCCCTCGATACGGCCCTTGCCGAAGCTCGCCGGATCCTTCGAGAATCGCTTGGCGAGGTTGTAGCCCATGAACGACGCCGCAATCGCGCCCCCGGGCGTGATGCCGAGCCAGCAGCCGATGGCCGACGATCGCAACAGCGTGACCCAGTAGCGCGGCAGCTCCTTCCACACTTTGAGCACCACGCGCAGGCTGATCTTCGCGGAGTGTCCGCGCAGCGCCAGGCGTTCCTCCATCGTAAGCAGGATTTCGCTGATGCCGAACAGCCCGATTACCGCCACCAGGAAATTGACCCCACGCAACAGCGGGTCGAAGCCGAACGTCATGCGCAGTTGCCCGGATACCGTGTCCATGCCGATGGCAGCCAGCAGCAGGCCGAGCGCCATGGAGATGAGGGTCTTGTGCTTTTCCTCGCGGCCGAGGCCGACGAAGGAGCAGAACGTCAGGAAATAGACGGCGAAGAATTCCGGTGGGCCGAAGCGCAATGCAAAGCCCGCGATTCGGGGCGCCAGGAACGTGATCAGGATCACCGCGACGAGCGATCCGATGAACGACGACGTGAACGCCGCGGTGAGCGCCTCCGCGGCCTTCCCCTGCTGGGCCATCGGATACCCATCGAACGTCGTCGCCACCGACCAGGCTTCTCCCGGGATGTTGAACAGGATCGACGTGATCGCCCCGCCGAACAGTGCGCCCCAATAAATGCAGGAAAGCATCACGATCGCGGACGTCGGGTCCATCGTGAACGTGAGCGGCAACAGGATCGCGACGCCGTTCGGACCGCCCAAGCCCGGCAGTACGCCGACGAAGACGCCGAGCAGCAGGCCGATCATCATCAGCGTCAGCGTCTTCCAGGTCAGCAGCACGGCGAAGCCGTGGAGCAACAGCGTGATGGCCTCCATCGCGTCGGGACTCTAGCGACCGAAGAGCGCTTCGATCGGCCCCTTCGGCATGATCACGTCGAACGCCACGTCGAACGTCGCGAACATCGCGAACGCGAACACGAAACTGGTGAGCAGCGACTTCCACCACGCGATGCGGCCGATGAAGCGCATGAAGCCCGCGACCAGCAGGAAGCTCGCGACGTAGAGCCCGAGCCACTGCATTGCCGCGCAGAAGAGCAGCGTCGGGATGAACACCTGCGTCACGCGCCGCAACTGGTCGCGCGTGACGAAGGTCGGGGAAACTTCCTTGCGCTTGAGCAGGGTGATGCCGAGACCGAAGACGGACGCGCCGGCCAGGATGACGCACAGGTAGAACGGCAGGTAGCCCGACTGCGGACCATCCTTCGCCCATCCCATGCCGCTGCGCCAGTTGTCGAAACCCAGCAGCAGCGCCAGCGCGAGCAGCAGCACGTACACGACCACTTCCGCCGTTCGCGTGGTCGTCACCGCTGGTGAATCCGGCTCCGGCGCGGTCGGGTCGTCGACCGCGATTTCCTGCGCGCTAGGGGGCGACAAAACCGGCCTCGGTCATGAGGCCCTTGTTCAGCGTGTCGTCCTCCTCGAGAAATGTCAGCATGTCCTTGCCTGTGAGGAAGACCGGCTTCAACGCCTGCTTTTCCATGTAGTCCTTGTATTCCGCGGTCTGCGTCAGCTTGCGGAACAAGTCGACATAGAACGCCGTCTGCTCCGGCGTGGCCTTGCCGGGAAGGAACATGGCGCGCAGCATCAGGTACTGCACGTCCAGCCCCTCTTCCTTGCACGTCGGAATGTCGTTCCAGGACTGGGTGTCGGTGACCTTGGTCTTGTACGCGATGCGTTCCTTGTCGAACACGCATAGCGCGCGCACCTGGCCCGCGCGCCAGACCTCGAGATTTTCCGAAGGATTGTTGACGTTGGCCGCGGTGTGGTTACCGACGAGTTGGGTCGCGGCCTCGCCGCCCGACTTGTACGGCAGGTAGGCGAACCTCGCGCCGGTCTTCTTTTCGATGAACGCCGTGACGACCTGGTCCTCGCGCTTGCTGCCCGTGCCGCCCATCTTGAACGGCGGGTCGGCGCTCTTGGCCGCAGCGACAAATTCCTTCACGTTCTTGTACGGCAGCGTCACGTTGTCCCACAGGACGAACTGGTCCATCGCAATGACCGAAACCGGAGTGAGATCGCGCCAATTGAATGGAATCTTGGCGGCGAGGGGCAGCATGTAGATCAGCGAATACGCGATGAGGACTTTGTTCGGATCGCCCTCGCTGGACTTCATGTACATCAACGCCTCGGCGCCCGACGCGCCACCCTTCAGCGAGACGATTACCGGCTGTTTCATCAGGTTGTTCTTCTGGATCGCGGCCTGCATCATGCGCGCCATCTGGTCGGACGCCCCGCCCGCACCCGCGGCCACCACGATCTCGACGGGCTTGGTGGGTTCCCACGCCGCCACCGGCGCGCTCGCCAGCGCAATCGCCAACGCAACGCACGTTGTCTTCATGAATCCGTTCATGCCAGGTCCTCCATTTGCTGTTGGAAAGTGCGCAGTGCCAAGTCCATCCTAGGCCGCCCGTGCCAGCCCGGTTGCCGCAGACGCGGCCAGGTAATCCGTCGCCGCCAGGATGCCGCCCTTGCGGTGTGGAACTGCGGCCAGTTGCAGTCCCATTTCAACACCCGCGAGCGTGCCGCAAAGCATGAGGTCGTTGAAATAGCCGAGGTGCCCGATGCGGAACACCTTGCCCGACAGCTTGCCCAGGCCCTGGCCGAGCGACAGGTTGAAGCGGTCGAGGGCAATCTTGCGGAACGCGTCCGCGCTGTGGCCTTCCGGCATCACCACCGCGGTCAGCGCTGCGCTGTACTCGGCCGGATTTGCGCAGAGAATCTCCAGGTCCCACGCGCGCACCGCGCGCCGCGTAGCCTCGGCCAGACGCTCGTGCCGCGCGAAGACGTTTTCCATACCCTCGGCGAGCAGCATGTCCAGCGCCTCATGCAGGCCATAGAGAAGGTTGGTCGCCGGCGTGTAGGGAAAATAGCCGGTCGCGCTGATCGCCAGCTGGTCGCCCCAGTCCCAGTAGGATCGCGGCAGTCGTGCCGACTTTGCCGCGGCGAGCGCCTTGGCGCTGATCGCGTTGAACGACAATCCCGCCGGCAGCATCAATCCTTTTTGCGATCCCGCGACGGTCACGTCGACGCCCCACTCGTCATGCCTGTAGTCGAGCGACGCCAGCGAGGAAATCGAGTCGACCAGGAAGAGCGCCGGATGGGCGGCCCGGTCGATGGCCGCGCGCACGTCGGCGACATTGGTCGTGACGCCGGTCGATGTTTCGTTATGGACGACGCAGACCGCCTTGACCGCGCGCGCGTCGTCCGCCCGCAACCGCGACTCGATCTGCGCAGCCGGCGCGCCATGCCGCCAGTCGCCGGGAAGAAATTCCACCGCAAGGCCCAGGCGCTCGGCGAGGCGCCTCCAGAGCGTCGCGAAATGCCCGGTCTCGGCCATCAGCACCCGGTCGCCAGGCGACAGCGTGTTGACGAGCGCCGCCTCCCACGCGCCAGTGCCGGACGACGGATAGATGACCACGTCGGCGTCGGTACGGAACACTTTCTTCATTCCGGCGAGCACCGTTTTGCCGAGCGCGGCAAATTCGGGTCCGCGATGATCTATCGTGGGGTGGTCGATGGCCCGTAGCACGCGGTCCGGCACATTGGTCGGTCCGGGAATCTGCAGGAAGTGTCGGCCGGAGGGATGGCTGTCGAGCTTGAGCATGGGAAGCCTCGATGATCGGCGCTTGGGAAAAGGCTTGCGCGGCACCTGTCGGGTCTACAAAATAGCATGGCCGATGCGGCAGCGGCGCGCCAACGCGCGATACTCCGCCCATCGCCGCTCCGTCCCGACTTGCAGCGCCCCCCTTGAACGCCCCCACGCCGCAACCCCTGCTCTTCCAGCCGACGCGGGGCAATGCCGACCTCGCGGCGCGCCTGCGCCGGGCCGTCGCGGGCATGGTCATGTTCGATCCGGCGTCGCGCGGCCGTTACGCGACCGACGCGTCCATCTATCAAGTCGATCCTATCGGCGTTCTGGTGCCGTCCAGCGCCGCCGACGTGGAGGCCGCGCTCGACGTCTGCCGCGACCTGCGCGTACCCGTGCTGCCGCGGGGCGCCGGCAGTTCCCAGTGCGGGCAGACGGTCGGCGCGGCATTGGTGATCGACCAGAGCAAGCATCTCAATCGCATCGTCGCGCTGGACAAGGACGCGATGACCGTGATGGTCGAGCCGGGCGTGGTGCTGGATCAGCTCAACGCGTGGCTGAAGCCGCACGGACTCTGGTTTCCGGTCGATGTCAGCACGTCGGCGCAGGCCACGCTGGGCGGGATGGCCGGCAACAATTCGTGCGGGTCGCGCTCGATCGCGTACGGCAACATGGTGCACAACGTCCATGCCGTCGATGCGCTGCTCTCGGACGGCACGCAGGCGCGGTTCGGGCCGGCGCCTGAAATGCAGTCGGCGTCGCCGCCAGTGCGGCGGCTTCTCGACGGCCTCGAGGCCATCGGCGCGCGCGAGCGCGACGAGATTGCGCTGCGCGTTCCGACGGTGATGCGTCGTGTTGGCGGCTACAACATCGACGTGTTCAATCCCCAAAGCGAGCGCCCTTATACGACGAACGGCAGCGTGAATTTCGCGCACCTGCTCGTCGGCAGCGAAGGCACGCTGGCGTGGACCCGCCAGCTCACGCTGAACGTGCGTCCGCTGCCGGCGCACCGCGCGCTGGGCGTGGTCAATTTCCCGTCGCTGTACCGGGCCATGCAATGCACGCAGAACCTGGTCGCACTGGGACCTTCCGCCGTCGAGTTGGTCGACCGGACGATGATCGAGCTGTCGCGCGCCAACCCCGCGTTCCGGCCCGTGATCGACGCCGCGCTGACGGGTGAACCGGAGGCGATCCTGCTCGTCGAGTTCACGGGCGGCGACGCGGACGGTCCTCTGCGGCGGCTGGATGACCTGGTCGCGCTGATGGGCGACCTGGGACTTCCCGGCAGCGTGATCCGGATGTCGGATGCCGCCGCGCAAAAAGC
>Ga0207691_10001644_pt1 | contig 22170 bp, 24 predicted proteins | sample KBSM13metaG_FD_184327 | JGI IMG/M metagenome (GOLD analysis project Ga0207691, IMG submission 184327) | Miscanthus rhizosphere microbial communities from Kellogg Biological Station, Michigan, USA - KBS M1-3 metaG (SPAdes) (version 2) | ecosystem: Host-associated > Plants > Roots > Rhizosphere >... | reverse complement strand
GCCGAAGCAGAGCGAGTCGGTCGGCTGATGAATTACCCGGGGTGGCAGGGGGCGGCGGCAGCCCAGATACCTGACCAGTCCTTCGCCGCCTCGGATATTCCCGTCGGACTCAACGCCCTCCTCCCCTGGTTCCGGCCGACGATCGCCGTCGGCCTCTTCAACGTGGTGGGTGAAAGGCGCGGATTGCGGGTCCCGTAATTGCACCGGGTTCACGAATATGCTCTCCACAGCCGCCACAACACGGCGTGCATCGCACGGCGCAACACGCGTTGCTGCCTGGGACTCGACAAGGGGATGGATCCAGATGCTGTTGGACCAGCTTTCCGCAATACTCGCCTGCGCACTCTTGGCCGGCCTGGCTGTTTTCCAGGTGGCGCTGATCGCCGGAGCACCGCTGGGGAGAATGGCGTGGGGCGGTCAACACCGCGTCCTCCCGGCCAAACTCAGAATCGGGAGCGCAGCATCCATTCCCCTGTATGCCCTCTTCGCTTATGCGGCGCTGGCCAAGTCCGGCTTTGTCCCGCTGTTGGTCAGCGAATCATTTACTGCGATCACCGTGTGGGTGCTGACGGCATACTTCGTGCTCGGCGTCCTTATGAACGCAATCTCCCGGAGCAAACCCGAACGCCTCGTCATGACCCCCACCACGATCGCCCTTGCAGCCCTCTACCTGGTCATCGCACTCCACTGATCTCGTGCCGGTGACCGACGAAGGCCAGCCCGTGGACGGCCCTGCCGACCGTGCCGGGCACGGCGTGGCGGGAATGCGCCAGCGCGTCGCACTCTAAGGCGGTATCTTGCGCGCGGGACCCCTGACCAAGGGTGGATGGTCCGTGACCGCGCGGTTCCCGCTGGCGGAAGGAGCCATTAGGAAGCCGTAGCCGCACCGTCGACGCACCCCACCCGGGTGCTGCTCGTCGTTGATAAAACACTAGTCCGGACGGGCCGTCGCCGGAGGAGACGCCGCCAATTCCTCCCGGGTCAGCCGCCGGATGCTGGACCTCTTCAGCCAAAGGCTTCCCTCCGGTCCCCCGGCCGCGGGTGATGAAGCGGTGGCATCACTGACACAGAGGGAACGGGAAATACTCTCGGCCATTGCCTTGGGACTTACAAACACCGAGATCGGGGAACCACTGACTGTGGCGGAATCAACAGTCAAAACCCACGTGGGCCGCATCCTCATGAAACTCGGGCTGCGCGACCGTGTGCACGCCGTCATCTTCGCCTACGAACATGGCCTGGCCAGCTACCGGCGGCCGGACTGACTTCTGGTCCGAGGGCGAGAAGTGCACCTATAGGACGCGGCGGGACGGTCAGGCCTGGCTCAGCGCCTTGGCCTTGACGGCGTCGAATTCGGCCTGGGTCAGGGTGCCGGCGTCGAGGAGTTCCTTGGCCTTTGCGATTTCCTGGGAGGGGGACGACTTGGCCACGGAGCGGATGTATTCCGTTGTTGCGGCTTCGGCCCGCTGGGCACTGCGGGCCTGGCGCTCGGCCATGCTGCGGCCCCGCGCGATCAGGTACACGAGAACCGTGAGGAACGGCACAAAGACGAGGAAGATGATCCACACAGCCTTGAGCCAACCGCTGAGTTCGTGGTCCCGGAAAATATCCGAGATAACTGCAAACAGCGCGAAAAGATACGCGATGAACGCGAATGACCAAAAGAACAGCCAAATGAAGTTCCAGAATTGCTCCACGGGAGCCATCCTTCCGTTCTGAGGACGCCCTGCTGGCATCCTTAAGCGCCAAACTAGCCCCCCGGGCCGTACGCCGTTAGGACCAAAGGGCCCGAATTCAGCGCGGGAGCGCCACTGTGCGGGGTCAGCAGAAGGAAGTGCGGAGCAGGCGCGGGATGGCGGAACCGGAAGCGGCGGGCCTAAAAGAAGTGCAGCTCACTCGCCGCATCCGGCGAGGGGTGCACCACGGGAGCCTGGCCAAGTTCGAGCAGGATGTCGTTAATACTCAGCTGGCCGTCCAGCTGAGGATCCAGCTGCACCGGAACACCAGCCTCCGGAACGGCGTCGCTACTCATGCCACGATCATATGTGCGGACAGCCCCTGGGCCGGGGGGCCACGCCGACCGGGATCACGGACGGGGGTCCCCCCGGGGCCACGCGGACCAGGGGCGTCATGCGCCGTCGTAGGCCTCCTGCAGGGCGGCGATGTCCAGCTTGCGCATGGCGAGCATTGCCTGCATGGCACGCTGGGCGCCGTCGGGGTCGGGGCCGGCGAGCAGTTGTCCCAGCACGGCCGGAACCACCTGCCACGAGACCCCGTACCGGTCCTTGAGCCAGCCGCACTGGCTTTCCTGGCCGCCGTCGGTCAGGGCCGACCAGTAGCGGTCCACTTCCTCCTGCGACGCGCAGTCGATCACAAAAGACACCGCCTCATTGAAAGTAAAGGCCGGACCCCCGTTCAATGCCGTGAAGGTGCGCCCGTCAAGCAGGAACTTAACGGTGATGGCCTGGCCGGCGGGCCCGGGACCGCCGTCGCCATACCGCGAGACATCGAGGATTTTGCCGCCGTCGAAGATGGAGACGTAGTACTCGGCGGCTTCCTCGGCCTGACTGTCGAACCACAGGCAGGTGGTGATCTTTTCGCTCACAGCGCTCCCCTTGCGTTTGCCGTGCCGCCGGCAGACTCCGGCGGCGATCAGCGGCATGGGGCCGAGCCTAGCCCGGAGGTGACTTCACACACAACGGTGCCCGCCCGGAGCCCATCCTGACGGGACTAGGCTTGGATGTATGCCCTCTCCAACCCCCAGACTCCCCCGCCCGTCCGCCCAGGACGCTCCCCATTCCGGCCTCCGGCCCGCGCAGACAGCAGCCCTGGCCGCATGCGCGGATGCACTCCTGATTCTGCTCTTCGCGGCGATCGGGCGCGACGCGCACCAGCGCGGGGAAATTATCACCGGCGTCTTTGCGACGGCGTGGCCGTTCCTGGCAGGCGCGGCACTGGCATGGCTGGTCCTGCGGCTGTGGCATGACCCCCTGCGGGTGTGGCCCGCCGGCGTCGCTGTCTGGCTGGGAACCGTCGGCGTCGGGATGATCCTGCGTGCCCTCACCGGGCAGACGGTGGTGCTGCCCTTCATCATCGTGGCCCTGCTGAGCCTGGCCGTTTTCCTCCTGGGTTACCGCCTTGTGGCCGCGGGCGTTCGGCGGTTGCGTTCACGCCGCCGCCAGGCCTAATGCACTAGGCTTGCAGAAGATGGCAGCGCCCGTGCAAGGGCCGCCGACAGGCCCGCAAACGGCGCAACCGATCCGGAAAGGTTCACACGTGGTCACCGCATTCGTCCTGATCAAGACAAACGCTTCACGCATCCCGGAGACCGCCGAGGAAATCTCCGCCATCGCCGGCATCAGCGAGGTCTATTCCGTAACGGGCGAGTGGGACCTGATCGCCATCGCCCGGGTCGCAAAGCACGAGGACCTGGCGGACGTCATCGCGGACAAGCTCTCGAAGGTTCCCGGCGTCGCGCACACCACTACGCAGATCGCGTTCCGCGCTTACTCCCAGCACGACCTCGATGCGGCCTTTGCCCTCGGATTCGAGCAGTAGCGAACAATCGAATTGCGACCAGCTCACATGAGACGGGCCCGGCAGAAATCTGCCGGGCCCGTCTCATGTGTTCTTTAGGCGGTCTGCGACAGGGCGACCCACCTGTCCAGCACCGCGGCCGCGGCTCCGGATTCAATGGACTGCTCGGCGCGGTTGAACGCGGCGGCCATGCGCCCCGCCAGTGGACCCACGGCGTCGAGGTCGAACGCCACCAGCCCGGCCGCGGCGTTGAGCAGCGCCGCATCGCGGGCCGGCCCCGGCGCACCGCCGAGGACAGCCCGGACGACGGCGGCATTGGCCACCGCGTCCCCGCCGCGCAGCTCCTCCAGCGTGGCCGTCCGGATGCCCAGATCGCGTGGATCAAACATCTCTTCAGTAACCTCACCGTTGCGGATCTCCCACACCCGCGACGGACCGGTGGTGGTGAGCTCATCCAGGCCGTCATTGCCGCGGAAAACCAGGCCGCGGCTGCCTCGCTTGGCCAGCACTCCGGCCACCAGCGGGGCCATTTGCTCATTGGCGACGCCCACCGCCGACGCCTGGACATGTGCCGGGTTGATCATGGGGCCCAGGAAGTTGAACGCCGTCGGAACGCCGAGTTCGCGGCGGGCGACGGCGGCATGCCGCATGGAGGGGTGGAACACCTGGGCGAAGCAAAACGTGATTCCCGCCTCTTCGGCGTTGAGTGCCACGCGGGGAATGGGGAGATCCAGCCGGACGCCGAGGGCCTCCAGGACATCGGCGGATCCCGACGAGGACGACGACGCCCGGTTGCCGTGCTTGACCACCCGGGCCCCCGCTCCCGCGGCGATAAGGGCGGCCATCGTGGAGATGTTGACAGTGTTCTGCTGGTCGCCGCCCGTGCCCACGATGTCCAGCTTCTCGCCGGCAATGTCAATGGGGTTGGCGTTGGCGATCATCGCCTCCACCAGGCCGGCCAGCTCATCCACGGTCTCGCCCTTGGCACGCAACGCCACCAGGAAACCCGCCACCTGGGCCGGCGTCGCCTCACCGGACATGATGGAATTCATGGCCCACTCAGTGCTCCCGGCAGTGAGGTCGGCACCGCTGATGAGTGCGTTGATGAGCCGCGGCCAGGTGTTGCCTGCCGCCTGTGCAGATGCCTGTGAAGTCACCTCCCGATGCTATCGAGGTCGGCCCCGCAAAGACCAATGTGAACCCCGCCGGGAACTTTTCCGCGCGAATTCGCGTCTTTGTAGAAAAAGTCCTCCGAAAACGCGGTTTGCGTTGGGCAGGACGGACTTTTATAGACATAATGTCTATGTGACATCTGCGACCCATGCCCCCAGTACCCCGGCGCACCCGACGCTGAACCGCCCGAACATGGTTTCTGTTGGAACCGTTGTGTGGCTGTCCAGTGAGTTGATGTTCTTCGCCGGTCTCTTCGCCATGTACTTCACACTCCGTTCGACTTCCGGACTGATGTGGGCCGAAGAGACAGCCAAGCTCAACTTCCCGTTTGCGCTCGTTAACACGATCGTCCTTGTGGCAAGTTCCTTTACTTGCCAGATGGGCGTCTTCGCTGCCGAGCGGCTCCAGCCGCGCCGAACCGGCGGACGCTTCAGCTTCACCCAATGGGGGATGAACGGATGGTTCATCCTGACGTTCCTCATGGGTTCCTTCTTCGTCGCCGGCCAGGCGACCGAGTACGCCATGCTCGTTTCCGAGCATGTCTCGCTGTCCTCCAACGCCTACGGTTCGGCCTTCTACATAACGACGGGCTTCCACGGCCTGCACGTCATCGGCGGTCTGATTGCCTTCCTGCTCATCATGGGCCGCTCCTTCGCCGCGAAGAAGTTCGGACACTTTGAGGCAACTTCAGCGATCGTCACCTCGTACTACTGGCACTTCGTGGACGTCGTCTGGATTGGCCTCTTCCTGGTCATCTACGTCCTCAAGTAGTCAGACTTGACTCTTTTTCTACAAGAGGCAGAATTTCAAGAAGCGGCTCCCGGAGCCACCGCAGGATCGAATAAAGGAACCACCACGTGAAGGCACTCTCGCAGAAGCGACGTCACCCACTGGCAGCAATTGCACTGCTGCTGATGGGCCTCTTGGTCACGGGTGGGCTGTACGCCGTTGCCACCACCGTCAACCAGGCCAAGGCCGACACCACCACCTATAGCGCAAGCGACGTAGAGGAAGGCGGCAAGCTCTTTGCCGCCAACTGCGCCACCTGCCACGGCATGGGTGCCAGCGGTTCGCAGGCCGGACCGTCCCTTGTGGGCGTCGGCGCCGCCGCTGTTGACTTCCAGGTCGGCACCGGCCGCATGCCCATGCAGATGAACGGCCCGCAGGCCTACAAGAAGCCCGCCCAGTTCAACGAGGAACAGACCAAGCAGCTGGCTGCTTATGTTGCCTCCCTCGGCCCCGGCCCGGCCATCCCCGAGGCAGGCGTGCTCGATGAGAAGGGCGACGCCGCCAACGGTGGAGAGCTGTTCCGCACCAACTGCGCCATGTGCCACAACGCCGCCGCTGCAGGCGGCGCACTGACCCGGGGCAAGTTTGCCCCTGCCCTCGCGGGTGTCTCCGGGCAGCACATCTACGAAGCAATGGTCACCGGCCCCCAGAACATGCCGGTTTTCAGTGACGCGAACATCTCCCCCGAGGGAAAGCGCGACATCATCACCTACCTGAAGCAGATTGAGGCCAACGGTTCACCCGGCGGCGCCGATCTTGGTGCTTTGGGACCGGTCTCCGAAGGTCTCTTTGTCTGGATCGCCGGGCTGGGCGTCATCATCGCGTTCACCATTTGGCTGACTTCCCGCACTTCATAAGCGGACCTTGCACCTGTAAGAATTTTCTGCTGACCCGTCAGCAGTTTGAATTGAAACCTAACTCGGCACTCGCCGAGACGAGAGAAGGATGAGGCGAATTATGGGCAACCATAGTGACGGCGGTCCGAACGACTCGGGCACCGTAGCTACGGCTGGTCAGAATGAGGTGGAGAAGTTCCAGGATCCTGGAATTCCCCCGCACCGTTTGCGCCTGGCTGACACGGACCCGAAGGCCGCAAAAAAGGCAGAACGGCAGGTAGCCCTTCTGTTCGGCATCTCGGTCGTTGGCACCTTGATATTCCTGGTGGCGTATTTCGCGATCGATCTGGGGCAAGACTCCGCGATCGCCACGATCCGCCTCCAGAATGCCCTGCTGGGCATCGGCACCGCTTTCGCGATGCTGGGCATCGGCACCGGTATCGTCCACTGGGCCAAGGCCCTTATGCCGGACCACGAGGTCTCGGAAGAGCGCCACGCGATCCGCACTGAGGAAGACCGCCAGGCTGCCGTGCGCATCGTCGATGACATCGTCGAGGAAACCGGCATTAAGCGCCGGCCACTGATCCGCAACACCCTGCTCGGCGCCGTCGCCCTCGCCCCCCTGCCGGCCCTGGCCATCTTCGGTGACCTCGGTCCCCGGCCGGACGACAAGCTGGCCCACACTCTGTGGGCACCGGCCCCGGACGGCAGGCTCAAGCGGCTGGCCCGCGACCCGGATGGCACCCCCATCAAGGCCGCGGACGTCACCATGGGCTCCGCGTTCCACGTCATCCCCGAAGGGCTGAACGAACTGAGCGAAGGAAAGCTGAACGAGAAGGCCAAATCGGTCGTTCTGCTCATGCGCCTGGACCCCGCACTGCTCAACCCCTCCCCCGAGCGCGCAGATTGGGCCTACAACGGAATCGTTGCATACTCCAAGATCTGCACCCACGTTGGCTGCCCTGTTGCCCTGTACGAACAGCAGACCCACCACCTCCTGTGCCCGTGCCACCAGTCAACCTTCGACCTGACCCAGCAGTGCAAGGTTATCTTCGGCCCGGCCAGCCGCCCCCTCCCCCAGCTGCCTATCGCAGTCGACGCTGAGGGCTACCTCGTCGCCACGAGCGACTTCCATGAACCCGTTGGACCGACCTACTGGGAGCGTGAGCAGCATGTCCTCAACAACAACGCCTGATGCCCCTGTCTTCGTCGCCAAAACCACAGGCGGCCGCATCACCGACTTCGTCGACCAGCGTGTCGGCGGCTCCGGAATCCTCCGTGAATTCGGCCGGAAGGTCTTTCCGGACCACTGGTCGTTCATGTTCGGCGAAGTGGCGCTGTACTCCTTCGTCATCCTGCTGCTCTCGGGCACGTTCCTGACGTTCTTCTTCGATCCGTCCATGGCGGAGACGCATTATGCGGGCTCGTACACGCCGCTGAAGAACGTGGAAATGTCGGTGGCCTACAGCTCCTCCCTGAACATCTCCTTCGATGTCCGCGGTGGGTTGTTCATGCGCCAGGTACACCACTGGGCAGCCCTGCTGTTCGTCGCATCTGTCTCCGTGCACATGCTCCGCGTGTTCTTCACCGGCGCATTCCGCAAGCCCCGCGAACTGAACTGGGTGGTGGGCAGCGTCCTGCTCATCCTCTCCATGGCCGCAGGCTTCACCGGCTACTCGCTCCCCGATGACCTGCTCTCCGGCAACGGCCTGCGCATCATCGACGGCGTCATCAAGTCCATCCCGGTCATCGGCACGTACACCTCGTTCTTCCTCTTCGGCGGCGAGTTCCCGGGCACCATGATCATCAGCCGCCTGTACATGCTCCACATCCTCCTGGTTCCCGCGCTCATCCTGCTGATGATCGTGATGCACCTCTTCATGGTGGTTGTGCACAAGCACACGCAGTACCCCGGCCCGGGCCGCAACGACGGCAACGTCGTCGGCTACCCCCTGGGACCGGTTTACGCGGCGAAGGCCGGCGGCTTCTTCTTCATCGTGTTCGGTGTCGTTGCCATCATGGCGGCGTTCTTCACTATCAACCCGATCTGGAACTACGGCCCGTACGACCCCTCCCCGGTTTCTGCAGGCACCCAGCCTGACTGGTACATCGGCTTCGTTGACGGCGCCCTTCGCCTGATGCCGGGCACGATCGGTGACTGGAAGGTCGAGCAGATCTGGTTCGGCCACATGTTCACGTTCAACGTGCTGCTGCCGGCACTCGTCCCGGCGGGCATCCTCTTCACGGTCATGTTCGCCTACCCGTGGATTGAACGCTGGATCACCAAGGACAACCGCGAGCACCATGTCCTGGACCGCCCCCGCAATGCTCCTACCCGTACGGCAATCGGCATGGCCGGTTTCGTCTGGTACTGCGTCATGTGGGCAGCGGCCGGCTCGGACCTCATCGCCACCCACTTCCACGTGGCCCTGAACGATGTCACCTACTGGCTGCGCGCACTGTTCTTCATTGGCCCGGTTATCGCGTTCATCGTCACGAAGCGGGTCGCCCTGGCGCTGCAGCGCAAGGACCGCGAGATTGCCCTGCACGGCCGTGAAACAGGCCGCATCGTGCGCCTTCCGCACGGCGAGTTCATCGAGGTCCACGCCCCGCTGGATGAATACAAGCGCTACAAGCTGGTCGGGTTCGAGTCACCGGCCCCGCTGCCTGCGGTGCCGAACGAGCACGGCGTCGTGGACCGCAAGGAAAAGCGCCGCGCGAAGCTGTCCCGCTGGTTCTTCGAGGACCGGGTTGCCCCGGCCACTCCGGCAGAGCTGGAGGCCGCTCACGGCCACCACGGCGCCCACGAAGCGATTGAAACCGCTGAGTCGAAGTCGCTGAGCCACTAGGCGGCACCAAGCACTACACAGGAAGGCCCGGTCCCCTTGGGGACCGGGCCTTCCTGCTTCCCCGGAAACGACAGAAACTTAAGCAGCAACGCGGGGCACTTCGCGCCCTAACCCCCTCGGAGGGGCGGGCGCGGACTGCCCCGCGTTGCTGTGGTCAGGGGCGGTACCCCGAGGCGTAGTTCCGGGTGGGCCTGACGCCGGGGCGCTGCAGGGGCACCCAGAGCTTGTAGCGGTCGGCCCGGTAGTAGGACACGGAGTAGTCCACCATGGCGCGGGCCACGAAGGCGTGGCGCTGGATCTTCAGCAGCGGGGTTCCGACCTCGACATTCAGGAGACGGGCCGTGGACGGCGACGCAGCCGTCGCCTCGATCATGTCCTCGCCCCATTCCATCACCAGCCCGTAGCGTTCGCTCAGCACGTTGTAGAGGGATGTGGGCGGTTCGCCGTCCAGCAGGCCGGGGACCCGGTGGGCCGGGATGAAGTTTTCATCCACGCTCATCGGTTCGTTGTCGGCCAGCAGGAGGCGCCGGAACCGGACCAGGGGTGTCCCCTCCTCCAACTGCAGCTCACGGGCCAGGAACGCGCTGGCGCCAATCTGCTCGAAGCTCAGGACCTTGGCGGCCGGGACCATGCCGCGGCGCTGCATCTCTTCGCTGTAGGAGGTCAGCTTTACCTGGAGATCCAGTTTGGGTTTGCGCACAAACGTGCCCAGGCCCACGACGCGTTCAATCACTTCCTCACCCACGAGGGCATCGATGGCCTGGCGCACGGTCATCCGGGCGAGGCCGAAGCGCTGGGCGAGGTCCCGTTCGGAGGGCAGCGCAGATCCGGGCGGGCACGCGGCGGCGATGTGCGCGCGGAGGATCTCGCGCAACTGCACGTAGATCGGCACCCCGCTCTGACGGTCGATCTCGCCAATCATCTTGGACGCGTTAGTGGACGCCATGGTCCACCCTCCGGTTGCGGCCCGGCGCGGGAAATACACTCATATCTCAAGGGTAAGCCCGTGACGCGGCAGGTCTAGACCACGCCGCCGACTCAAGTCGTGCCGGGTACTCCCCCGCCGCTACCCTTGTAGGTACAGGCCGTGGCCGGGGCAATGCCGCCCGCCCGGTCTGACGGACTGCCTGCCGGACGCCCTCCATCTGGGTCACCGGTCGCGTGGCCAGCCCGTGCAGCAGCAACACGTACAGAACAACACCAGCATGAGGGAGTCCCGTTGCCAGTTCGCAAGGCAATCGTCACGGCCGCCATCGGCCTCCACGCCCGGCCAGCGGCAGTATTTGTCCGGGCGGTCACGGCGACCGGCCTCCCGGTGACCATCAGCAAGGACGGCAGGCCAGGCGTCGACGCCCGCTCGCTGCTGGAGGTCATGACCGAGGACTTCGAGTGCGGCTGTGAGGTGGAGCTGGCCGTCGCTGCGGACGCCCTCCCGGCCTCCTGCAGCCCCGCAGAGGCCGAGGGTGCGCTGGAGGAACTCCGGATCCTCTTGGAATCGGCAGCGGCCGCCTGAGGGCCTCCCCGCTCCCATTCGGCGGCCCGCAGTGCGGTGCCGCCCTCCAGGCGGGACGCTGCGCAGGCGGGCTGGGCGCGCGGGGACGCGCCGCACCCGGCCGGCAGGAACTCAAGAACCAAGACAAAACTACGGCGGGCCCCACCATTGGTGGGGCCCGCCGTCGTGCGATCTTAACTTTTAGTCCGGGTGGGCGCTAGTGCGCGTGGTCACCGCGGCTGTACTCGTAGACCCAGCCGACCAGTGCGACCACTGCCATCCCGCCGGCGATGAAGACGATCCACCAGCCCACGGCCAAGCCGAGGAACCCTGCGGCGCAGGACAGGCCCAGCATCAGCGGCCACCAGCTCCAGGGGCTGAAGTGTCCCTGTTCGCCGGCGCCTTCGTGGATCTCGGCGTCGTTGCGGTCCTCGGGGCGCATGCCCACGCGGCGGCCGGTGAAGCCGAGGTAAGCGCCGATCATGCCGGCGAGTCCGCCAACCAGCAGGATGGCCAGTGCGCCCACCCATTCAGTCCAGTTGGTCAGGTATCCGTAGATAAATGCAACGGGCACGAAGAAAAAGACGCCGAAGCCAAAGATCCTTGATTCGATTTTCACTTGGCGGTGTCCTTCTGGTCGGCGTTACCGAGAGCCGCTGCTGCCGGAGCAGGCGAATCCGCGGTGTAGGACTGGGAGAGCTCCGGGTGGTGCAGGTCCAGGGCAGGACGCTCGGAGCGGATGCGGGGCAGGGAGGTGAAGTTGTGACGCGGCGGCGGGCAAGACGTGGCCCATTCCAGCGAGGCACCGAAGCCCCACGGGTCGTCAACTTCCACACGCTCGTTGCTTCGCCAGGTGATGTAGACGTTCCAGAAGAACGGAATCAGCGAGGCGCCGAGGACGAACGAGGCGATGGTGGAGAACTGGTTCATCCACGTGAAGTTATCCTGCGGCATGTAGTCGGCGTAGCGGCGGGGCATGCCCTCGACGCCGAGCCAGTGCTGGATCAGGAAGGTGCCGTGGAAGCCCAGGAACAGCATCCAGAAGTGGATCTTGCCGAGGCGCTCGTTGAGCATCTTGCCGGTCCACTTGGGCCACCAGAAGTAGAACCCGGCGAACATGGCGAACACGACGGTGCCGAAGACCACGTAGTGGAAGTGCGCCACCACGAAGTAGGAGTCCGAGACGTGGAAGTCCAGCGGCGGCGAGGCCAGGATGATGCCGGTGAGGCCGCCGAAGAGGAACGTCGCCAGGAAGCCGATGCTCCACAGCATGGGGGTCTCGAACGTGATGGAACCGCGCCACATGGTGCCGATCCAGTTGAAGAACTTCACACCGGTCGGAACGGCGATGAGCATCGTCATGAAGGAGAAGAACGGCAGCAGGACCGAGCCGGTGACGTACATGTGGTGGGCCCACACAGTCACGGACAGGGCGGCGATGGAGATGGTCGCGTAGACCAGGCCCTTGTAGCCGAAGATCGGCTTGCGGCTGAAGACCGGGAAGATCTCGGAGACGATGCCGAAGAACGGCAGCGCGATGATGTACACCTCAGGGTGGCCGAAGAACCAGAACAGGTGCTGCCAGAGGACGGCACCGCCGTTCTCGGGATCGAAGATGTGCGCACCGAAGCGGCGGTCGGCGCCGAGGGCAAACAGCGCGGCGGCCAGCGGCGGGAAGGCCATCAGGACCAGGATGGAGGTCACGAGGGCGTTCCAGGTGAAGATCGGCATCCGCCACATGGTCATGCCCGGGGCGCGCATGCAGATGATGGTGGTGATGAAGTTGACGGCGCCGAGGATGGTGCCGAAGCCGGAGAGCGCCAGGCCGAAGACCCAGAGGTCACCGCCCACGCCGGGGCTGAACGTCGTGTTGGACAGCGGCGCGTACGCGAACCAGCCGAACGACGCGGCACCCTGCGGGGTGATGAACCCGGAGACGGCGATCGTGGAGCCGAAGAGGAAGAACCAGAAGGCCAGTGCGTTCAGTCGCGGGAAGGCGACGTCGGGGGCACCGATCTGCAGCGGCATGATGACGTTGGTGAAGCCGGCGAACAGCGGCGTCGCGAACATCAGCAGCATGACGGTGCCGTGCATGGTGAAGAGCTGGTTGTACTGCTCTTTGGTCTGCAGGATCTGCATGCCGGGCTCGAAGAGCTCGGCACGGATCAGCAGCGCCATGATGCCGCCGAAGCAGAAGAAGATGAACGACGCGATCAGGTACATGTACCCGATCGTTTTGTGGTCGGTCGAGGTGATCCAGTTGACGACGATGCGTCCCTTGGACTTCGGTACTACGGGAGCCTCGAGGATCCCGGCGGATTGAGTGTAAGTTGCCACGTCGCTCCCCTTACTTGGTTTCGGCCGGGGCCGGGTTGCGGTCGTACTCTTCACCGAGCAGGCCGGTGTTCCCGTCCTGGCGCAGCTGGTTCATGTGCGCCTGGAACTCCGACTCGGAGACAACCTTCACGCGGAACAGCATTTCGGAGTGGTACTCGCCACAGAGTTCGGCGCACTTACCGTCGTAGGTGCCCTCCCTGGTGGGCGTCAAGCGGATGTAGTTGGTCTTGCCGGGAATCATGTCGCGCTTCTGCAGGAAGGCAGGGACCCAGAAAGAGTGGATGACGTCGCGCGCGTTGAGCTCGAGGTCAACCGACTTGTTGACCGGCAGGTACAGGGTGGGCAGCTTGTTCTTGTCCACGTCGTTACCGGTCAGGTGCGCCTGGACGCCGGCTTCGTGCACGTCCTCGGTGACGACGTTGCCCTTCAAGTAGTTGAAGTCCCACGCCCACTGCTTGCCGCGGACGTCGACGACGACGTCGGCCGGCGTTGAGCGGTCATCGATCGACTGCTGGTCGCGGTCGGTGAAGTAGAAGAACACCAGGACCATGAACAGCGGGATCGTCAGGTAGAACACTTCAAGCGGAAGGTTGAAGCTGTTCTGGCGCGGGAAGCCCACGGTGCCCTTGCGGCGCCGGTAAGCGACGATGCACCAGATCATCAGGCCCCAGGTGATGATGCCGACGACCAGCGCGGCAATCCATGAGTTGACCCAGAGGTCCATGATGAGGTCAGTGTGATTGGTGGTGCCACGCTCGGTGGGCAACCAGCCCTTCTGTACCTCTGGTGAACATCCAGTCAAAGCCAACGCGCCGGCTAGTGCCAAGCCAGTGATCGTAGTGATCTGTTTGCGTCGGCTGCCGGTTCGGTTCTGCGAACTCACAGACGGCCCTTCCTACTTGTTGCTGTTGCCCCGCAAATTACGGGCAGGGCAAACGAAAAGTTTTACTACTCGGTGTAGAGCTTACCGCTCCCCGGGAGTTTTCGCCCACATGTCCGCACCGTGCGTCGGGACCTTTTTGTAGGCGCCGCTCGTTGAGGATCCTGCGGCACTAAGGCCGGGCAAAATGCCCGGCCTTAGTGGAAGGAATTAGTGGAAAGAATCTCCGCAGGCGCAGGACCCGCCGGCATTCGGGTTGTCGATCGTGAAGCCCTGCTTGGCGATGGTGTCCTCGAAATCGATGCTGGCACCGCTGAGGTAAGGAACGCTCATCTTGTCGACGACGACTTCCACCCCGTCGTAGTCGCGTACTGCATCCCCGTCGAGCAGCCGCTCGTCGAAGTAGAGCTGGTAAATCAGGCCGGAGCAACCGCCGGGCTGCACGGCAACGCGGAGGCGCAGATCGGTGCGGCCTTCCTGCTCCAGCAGGCTGCGGACCTTTCCAGCCGCGACGTCGGTCAGCATGACCTCGTGCGTGGCCAGCTCGCCGGCCTCGGCGGCAGAGTTGCCGGCGCTGTTTTCATTGGTTGTAGTGCTCATGGCCTACCTTCTTGCAACGGTGGTGGCGGCCCCGCTCACACGGTGCCCGCCCCTACTTAAACGGTATGGGCTATAGCTACATGCTACTTCGCGCAGCCCTGTAGCTCTAACTTCTGACGTAACCGTGGGAGACGGCTGGATGTTCCCCGGGACGCGCCAGGCGCGGGGGCTAGAGCGCGCCTTCGTTGTTCAGGCGCGCGAGCAGCAGGGCCTCGGCGACAATTGCGTTCCGGAAGTCACCCAGGTGCAGCGATTCGTTGGCGCTGTGGGCTCGGGAATCGGGATCCTCGACGCCGGTGACCAGGATCTGCACGTCCGGGTAGAGCTCGGTGAGGTCCGCGATGAAGGGGATCGATCCGCCGATCCCCATTTCGACGGCGGGCACACCCCAGGCCTCGCCCAGGGCCCACATGGCCACGGACGCGGCCTTCGAGCTCGTGTCCGTCAGGAAGGAGTTGCCGCTCTCCCCCGGGGTGAACACCACCTCAGCGCCGAACGGGGCGTGGGTTTCGACGTGCTGGCGGACAGCCTCCATGGCGGCTGCCGGGTCCTGCCCCGGGGCCAGGCGCAGGCTGAACTTGGCCCGGGCCCGCGGCAGCAGGGTGTTGGAGGCCACGTCCACGGCCGGGGCGTCAAAGCCGATGATGGACAGGGCGGGCTTGGTCCACATGCGTGAGGCAATGCTGCCGGTCCCGGCGAGCTTCACGCCGTCGAGCACGGAGGCGTCGGCGCGGTACTCCTCCTCGGTGAGGTCGACAACCACGTCATCGCGGCTCACCAGGCCCTTGATCGCGACACTGCCCTCGTCGTCGTGGAGGGTCGCGATCAGGCGGGCCAGCAGGGTCGGGGCGTCGAGCACGGGGCCGCCGAACATGCCCGAGTGCACGGCGTGGTCCAGGACCTTGACCTCGATGGTGCCGTCCACCAGGCCGCGCAGGCTGGTGGTCAGGGCTGGAATGCCGACCTTCCAGTTGCTGGAGTCGGCCACGACGATCACGTCGGCGCGGAGCAACTCGCGGTGGGTTTCCAGGAACTGCCGGAACGTTGGCGAGCCGGCCTCCTCTTCGCCCTCGAAGAAGAACGTCACGCCCAGGCCCAATTCGTCACCGAGCACGCGCGTGACCGCAGAGTAGGCGGCAATGTGCGCCAGGATGCCGGCCTTGTCATCGGCGGCACCGCGGCCGAAGAGCCTGCCGTCGCGCTCGACGGCGGTAAAGGGGTCGGTTTCCCACAGTGCCAGGTCGCCGGTGGGCTGGACGTCGTGGTGGGCGTACAGCAGGACTGTCGGCTTGCCCTCCGCGGCCGGGCGGCGGGCGACGACGGCGGGCCCGCCGGGCGTCCCGTCTTCCTTGTCGCAGCGGAGGATCCGGACGTCGTCGAAGCCGCTGGCCCGCACGAGGCTGGCGACGGCGTCGGCGCTGCGGTTCAACGGGGCGGGATCAAAGCTGGGCCAGGCGATGCCCGGAATGGCAACAAGGTCCGTCAGCTGGCCGATCGTTTTGTCGAACGATTCGGCAACGGCCTGGCGGAGGGCCTCGGCATCGATGGTGCCCTCGTGGTCCATGGTGGTCTGCGGGTTCCCCGCGGTAGATGAAGTCATGGCCAAAACACTACCCGTGCTCTGAATCACTACAAACAGCGTCACGCCCGGGCCTGCGCCGTGTGGGCTGGGTCTCGGGCCTGTGTCTGCGGGGTATTCTTTAGGGGTGTTTGGACGTAAAAAGGAAGCGCCATCGGCGCAGGACGTAGTTGACCAGCAGGCATCCGAGGCAGCAGCCCGTAGCGCCGTGACCGGCAAGGGCGCACCCACGCCCAAGCGCAGCGCCCAGGAGGCGGCCCGCAAGCGGCCCCTCGTGCCGGAGGACCGCAAGGCTTCCAAGGCTGCCGAGCGCGCCGCCGTCACGGAGCAGCGGCTCAAGATGCGGCAGGCCATGGACACCGGTGACGATAAGTTCCTGCCGCTGCGGGACAAGGGTCCGCAGAAGCGGTTCGCCCGAGATTTTGTCGATGCCCGCTTCAGCCTTGGCGAGTTCCTCATGTTCGGCGCCCTGCTGTTTGTCATCATCTCCTTGCTCGTGCCGGCCTCCAGCGCACAGATGGTCTACGTCCTGGGCGCCTTCTGGGTCATGTTCCTCGCGGTCTTCGTGGACGTCTTCATCCTCTCCCGCAAGCTCAAGAAACGGCTCGGCGAAAAGTTCGGCGACGTCGAGCGCGGCACCGTCTGGTACGGCTCCATGCGCTCCCTGCAGTTCCGCCGCCTGCGCCTGCCCAAGCCCCAGGTCCGGCGCGGCGAGTTCCCCGCCTGACATTTCCCTTCCACGATTCTTCAACCAAGAAGCCCCCGGCAGTCACCTGTCGGGGGCTTCTTGGTTGCTGCGACCGGTCCGGCCCGATCGCAGCGTAAGGTCTAGCGCCGGCTCGGGTGGGTGGCCAGCAGCCGGTTGATGCGCGCGGCCCAGAAAGGTCCCTCGTAAAGGAACGCCGTGTAGCCCTGGACGAGGGTGGCGCCGGCGTCCAGCCGTTCCTGCACGTCCTGTGCCGTTTCGACGCCGCCCACCGAGACCAGGGTCAGCGCTCCGCCGGTGACGGACTTGAGCCGGGCCAGGACCTCCAGGGACCGTTTCTTCAGGGGCGCCCCGGAAAGACCTCCTGCCCCGCACGCCTCAACCTTGTCGGGGCTGGAGGCGAGCCCGGTGCGGGCGATCGTGGTGTTGGTGGCGATGATGCCGTCCAGCTTCAAGTCAAGCGCCAGGCGCGCGACGTCGTCGATGTCCTCATCACTGAGGTCGGGCGCGATCTTGACCAAGAGGGGAACGTGGCGGCCGGCGGCCTTGTCCGCCTCCTCCCCCACTGCGGCCAGCAGCGGGCGCAGGGTCTCCACGTCCTGCAGCAGCCGAAGCCCGGGGGTGTTGGGCGAGCTGACGTTCACGACGAGATAATCCGCTGCGGGGGCCAGGCTGCGCGCGCTGATCAGGTAATCGGACACCGCATCCTCGAGCCCGACCACCTTGCTCTTGCCGATGTTCACCCCGATCACGGGCCGGACGCCGGGGTGCTGGCGCTGCAGGGCGGCGCGGGCGGACTTCAGGCGCGGGGCCACCGCCGCGGCGCCGTCGTTGTTGAACCCCATGCGGTTGATGACGGCCCTGTCCTCCACGAGGCGGAACAGCCGCGGCGCCGGGTTCCCGGGCTGGGCCTGGCCGGTGATGGTGCCGACCTCCACATGGCCGAAGCCGAGCTCCGCCAGCGCCTCGATGCCGTGGCCTTCCTTGTCGAAGCCGGCCGCTAGGCCGAATGGGGACGGGAAGGTCAGGCCAAACGCCTGGGTCTGCAGCGACGCCGCGGGGGCGGTGAACTTCTGCAGCAACCGCCCGGCACCGCAGCTGTGGGCGAGGCGGATGGCCTTGAACCCGATCTTATGGGCGCGTTCGGCGTCCATCCATGAGAAGGCCAGCCGGAAAAATGTGGGATATACGCGCATGCCTCTAGTTTTCCGGTTCGGGCCGCGCAGACCAAACCAGCGCTCGCGCCGGCACGGTTGTGACTGCCCGTTGTGACTGTCGTTGTGACTGCGGCGCCCCGCGCCCGGGCCCGGCGGCGGAAGTGCGCCGGCGGGAGTTAGCATGAAGCCATGACCAGCAATGAGGGTGTCGGAACGGGCGGCCGTGGGGCTTCGGGTCGCGGGATCGAGGCCGACGTTGTGGTGGTCGGCGCCGGCCTGGCAGGGCTCGTGGCCGCGGCCCAGGCCTATGCCGCCGGCCGCCGGGTGGCGGTGCTCGATCAGGAACCCGAGGCCTCCGTCGGCGGCCAGGCGCACTGGTCCTTCGGCGGCCTCTTCATGGTCAACACTCCGGAGCAGCGGCGGCTCGGGGTGCGGGACAGTGAAGAGCTGGCCCTCGCCGACTGGCATGCGTCGGCGGGATTCGACCGGCCGGAGGACGCCCTGGCGAAGGAGTGGGCGGCGGCGTACGTGAACTTCGCCGCCGGTGAGAAGCGGGCCTGGCTCGCCTCGCTCGGCGTCGGGCTGTTTCCCCTGGTGCAGTGGGCCGAACGCGGCGGCTACGGCCCGGACGGCCACGGCAACACTGTCCCGCGCTTCCATGTCGCGTGGGGTACGGGACCGGCGCTGGTGGCCCCCTTCCTTGCCAAGCTGCGCGAAGGCGAAGCCGCCGGCCGCGTGTCCTTCCATTTCCGCCACCGCGCCACCGGGCTCGTGAAAACCGCGGGCCGGGTGAGCGGCGTGAGCGGCGAATTGCTCGAAGCCAGCGGCGCAGGCCGGGGCGAAAGCTCTTCACGACGCCCGGCCGGTACTTTCGAGGCTGCGGCCGCAGCCGTGGTGGTGACAAGCGGCGGCATCGGCGGCAACCACAATGTGGTCCGCAAGCAGTGGCCAGGCGGCGCGGCGCCGGAGCGGATGCTGAGTGGCGTGCCGGCATCCGTGGACGGGGACTTCCTCCCGGCCGTGGGCCGCGCCGGCGGACACCTCATCAACGGGGACCGGATGTGGCATTACCCGGAGGGTATCCACAACCATGCCCCGGTCTGGCCGCGGCACGGCATCCGGATCCTGCCCGGACCGTCGGCCCTGTGGCTGGACGCGACGGGGCGGATGCTCCCGCCTCCCCTGTTTCCGGGCTTCGATTCCCTCGGCGCCCTCCGCCACATCCTGGCCACGGGACATGCCCATTCATGGTTCGTCCTGAACCGCAGCATCGCGCTGAAGGAGTTCGCGCTGTCAGGATCCGAGCAGAACCCGGATCTCACGGGCAAGGACGTCCGGCGGCTGGTCTCACGGCTGAAGCCCGGCAGCGATACACCGCTGCAGCGGTTCCTGGACCGCGGGGTGGACTTCCTGCAGGCAGCGGACCCCGCCGGGCTCGCCGGGCAGATGAACGATCTGACGGGCGGGCAGCTCATCGACCCCGCGGCCCTGGAGCAGCTGATCCGCGACCGGGACCGGCAGTTTGCCAGCGGGATGGGCAAGGATCCGCAGCTGGCGGCGATCCGGGCAGCGCGGCGTTTCGCCACCGACAAGATCATGCGGGTCGCCCCGCCGCACCGGCTGTTGGATCCGCGGCACGGTCCCCTGCTCGCCGTCCGGCTCTCGGTCCTGACGCGCAAGAGCCTTGGCGGTGTGCAGACGGATCTGCAGTCGCGGGTCCTGGATGCCGCCGGGCAGCCCGTGCCCGGGCTGTTCGCGGCCGGTGAAGCCGCAGGGTTTGGCGGCGGCGGAATCCACGGCTACCGGGCACTCGAGGGAACGTTCCTGGGCGGCTGCCTCTTCTCCGGACGTTCCGCGGGCCGGGCCGCTGCGTCCGCGGCCTAGTCCGGGCAGGCACTCAGCAACACAGGAGGAAAGTCGATGCAGTGGCGGACCGACATTCTCGGGGATGATTTCCAGGCGTGCACCTTTGAGGCCGTCAGCCCTGACGGTGTGCTGCGCACTGCCACCCTGGTCCGCCATACCCCGCTCCCGCCGGCACCATCGGCGCTGCCGGCCCGGGCTGTGCTGTTCCTGCACGGCTGGAGTGACTACTTCTTCAATGAGGAGCTCGCGGAATTCTGGGCGGGGCAGGGGTTTGAGTTTTTCGCCCTCGACATGCACAACCATGGCCGCAGCCTGCGCCCGGGCACCCACGGCGGCTACGTCGCGGACCTGGACAACTACGACGCCGAAATCACTGCAGCGCTCGGGATCATCGGTTCGCTCAGGCCGGGCGCCACGCCGCCGCAGGTGACGCTGATGGGACACTCCACCGGCGGCCTGATCGCGGCGCTGTGGGCCGACCGGCATCCGGGGATGGTGTCACAGCTGGTCCTGGACAGCCCGTGGCTGGAAGTCCACGGCAGCCCCGCCCTGCGCCGGGCCGCGCGGACCATGGTGGAGCCGTTCGCCCGGTTCTGGCCGGAATCTGTGATCCGGCTGCCCGAGCGGGCCTTCTACTGGCGCAGCATCAGCAGCGCCGCGGAAGGCGAATGGGCCCTGGACGATGCCTACCGTCCGCCGCACGCCTTTCCGGTCCGCGCCGGCTGGCTCAGCGCCGTGCTCGCCGGCCAGTCCAGGGTGGCGCGTGGGCTGAACATCGATGTGCCCATCCTGGTGCTCATCTCGGGCGCCAGCGCCAACGGGATGTTCTGGAAGGAGTCCATGCGCCGCACGGACGCGGTCCTGGACGTGAACACAATCGCCCTCCGCGCGCTCAGCCTGGGCCGCACCGTGACGTTGGAGCGGATTGACGGCGCCCTGCATGACGTCTTCCTCTCCGCCCCGCGGGTCCGCGCGGACGCCTATGCCCGGCTGTCCCGGTGGATCAGGGCGTACGTCTACGACTGACGCGGATCAGCTGACCTGGCCGCCCGCGGCGGGAGCGGCGTCGATGGCTCCACCGTAGCGGCGATCCCGCTGTGCATAGATCTCGACGGCGTCCCACAGCGTCCGCCGGTCCACGTCCGGCCACAGGGTGTCCATGAACACGAACTCGGCGTAGGCCGACTGCCAGAGCATGAAGTTGGACAGCCGCTGTTCCCCGGAACTGCGCAGGAACAGGTCCACGTCCGGCAGGTCCGGCTCGTCGAGGAACTTCTGGATGGTCCGCTCGGTGATGGCCCCCGGCTTCAGCCGGCCCTGGGCCACTTCCTCCGCAATCGCGGAGACGGCGTCGGCGATCTCGGCCCGTCCGCCATAGTTGACGCACATGTTCAGGGTGCAGGTGCTGTTGCCCCGGGTGTAGTCCTCGGCCTCTTCGAGTTCGCGGATCACCGAGCCCCACAGCTTCGGGCGCCGCCCGGACCAGCGGATCCGGACCCCCCATTCATCGAGCTGGTTCCGCTGCCGGCGCAAGACATCCTTGTTGAAGCCCATCAGGAAGCGCACCTCCTCAGGGGACCGCCGCCAGTTCTCGGTGGAGAAGGCGTACACACTGACGTATTCGATCCCCAGCTCGATCGCGCCGGCCATGACGTCCAGCAGGGCAGGCTCCCCTGCCTTGTGGCCCTCGATCCGGGGCAGGCCCCGCTGGTTCGCCCAGCGCCCGTTGCCGTCCATGACGATCGCCACATGCCGCGGGATGAACTCCGCGGGAATCGCGGGCGGAACAGCGCCGGACTGGTGCGGATAGGGAGCCACCACCGGGGTGGTCCGCCGCCGGCCGTTGGACTGTTTCGCCTGGCTTTTATCCAGGTTCTTTCCCAGGCTTCTTCCCAATGCCACTTTTACGTTCGCTCCACATGTTTGAGGGATTTCAGGACTCGTTCCAGGTGCCACTGGAGGTAGCTGGCTACCAGGCCGGCCGCTTCCCGGCGGTGGACGGAGGCGGAGGCATCCGCCGTCGTCCAGTTTCCGGTGAGCAGGGCACCCATGAGGAGCACCGTCTCCGGGGCCGGCGCGGGCGATCCCGGCGGCCGGCACCCGTGGCAGACCATGCCGCCGAGCGGCGCGGAAAAGGCGGTGTGCGGCCCGGGCGCACCGCACCGGGCGCAGTCGGTGAAGCTGGGCGCCCAGCCGCCGGTCGCGAGGGCGCGGAGCAGGTAGGAATCCAAGATGAGTTCGGGGGCGTGGTCGCCCCGGCTCAGGGACGCGAGGGCCCCCACCAGCAGGTTGTACTGGGCGGTCCCGGCTTCACCGTCGACGTCGGTGAGCTTCTCCGCCGTCTCGGTCATGGCGGCCGCCACCGTGTA
>Ga0207691_10001642_pt1 | contig 22184 bp, 22 predicted proteins | sample KBSM13metaG_FD_184327 | JGI IMG/M metagenome (GOLD analysis project Ga0207691, IMG submission 184327) | Miscanthus rhizosphere microbial communities from Kellogg Biological Station, Michigan, USA - KBS M1-3 metaG (SPAdes) (version 2) | ecosystem: Host-associated > Plants > Roots > Rhizosphere >... | reverse complement strand
CTGGCGCACGTCGGTGGTGCGTTCGCTGTTACGGTGATGCTCGGAATTGCGGGAGTAAGTGTTATTCGACGTCACAAAGGAATGACCTTTCTGACGAGACCCGCAACTCTCGCATTGTTTTTGTTAGGCGTGCAGCTCTTTCTGGGTCTCGCCGCGTATTTGACGAGAGCGCGATCGCCAAACGACCCGCAGCCGCTGAATCCGATGGTTGGTATTACGGTCGCTCACGTTGCGTGTGGTGCTTTAGTGTTTGCCACCACGATTGTTTTGACATTGAGAACATACAAAGTCTTGCCGGCTTCCGACTCGGGTGTCGAGTTGGCCGCAAGACCCCAGGAGTCATCGAGTTTCTAATGGAAGAGTTTGCAATAGATCTACCTTCAGCTGCTGTAAGCGACATCGAGAGATCTCGACTGTCGACGCGCGATCGTGTCAGTGCTTTTTGGGAATTAACCAAGCCTCGAATTACGTTCCTTATTGTCCTGACGTCCGCGGCCGGATTTGGTCTTGGGTCACGCAGTAGAGTTGATTATCTGGGCCTGGTCAGCGCGTTGTTCGGTATCGCCTTGCTGTCGTCTGGAATTGCGACGTTGAATCAATACGCCGAACGCGACCTCGACGGCTTGATGCGACGCACCGCGACCCGCCCTTTGCCAGCTGGGAAACTTGCGCCCTGGGAAGCACTCGCATTTGGTGCAGGCTTAACAGTGCTAGCGGAAATTTACCTGCTGGTTCTGGTTAATCCGCTCAGTGCTTTACTCGGTCTGACAGTCATCGCCGGTTATCTTTTCGCATACACACCATTGAAGACGCGGAGTTCGCTCTCTACAGTTGTCGGAGCATTTCCAGGTGCGGTACCGCCACTAATTGGCTGGACTGCGGCGACCGGAACTTTGAGTATCGAAGCATGGGTCCTTTTTGCCATTTTATTTCTTTGGCAGTTTCCACACTTCCTGGCGATAGCCTGGATGTATCGCGAAGACTATGGTCGTGCCGGAATATTGATGCTTCCGGTGGTTGAGCCTGATGGCCGCGTTACTGCGCAACAAATCGTTGTTTATACGCTCATGCTTATCCCGGTGAGCTTGCTGCCAACTGTTCTCGGGTTGTCGGGTCGAATTTACTTTTTCGGTGCACTAATTCTGGGCCTTCTTTTTCTCTACAGCAGTATTCGAGCGGCGTTCTCCATGTCGCGACAACAAGCGCGTCGTTTGTTGTTAGCTTCAGTTCTGTATCTGCCACTATTGTTTATCTTGATGGTGGTAAATAAATAAGAATTGTTCGACAAACTTCAGTTTGTCGTTGCGTTCGCAGCAAGTAGTCACCAACCCAAACGAATCGACAAACTGAAGTTTGTCGGACATTAAAGGAGATGTAACCGATGGGACGAGTTCTTGCGGTTATTATCTGGATCCTGACAGCTTTGTCAGTGCTCCTCTTTGTTAGTAAGAAATGGTGGTTTCCAGCCTCCATTTCTGAACACGGCCCTGCCCTCGATCGTCAATTCATGATCACGCTGGTGATTGTCGGTATCTCGTTTACAGCTGCTCAGGTTGGTTTGGGTTGGGTGGTTTGGAAATATCGTGACACCGGCAAGCCCGGTGATCGCGGTCTCTACACGCACGGCAGCAACAAACTCGAGATGGTCTGGACTGTAATCACTGCCGTTGTCTTCATCACACTTGGTGTTATGGGTCAGAGCGTTTGGGCGTCGCTCCGTTTGAACGATGTACCACCGGGTTCTTACTCAGTTGAAGTTGTTGCCCAGCAGTTTCAGTGGAACTTCCATTACCCAGGCAAAGACGGTGTCTTTGGGAGGACTGATCCAAAACTGATAGACGACGGAGCGCTAAACTTCATCGGCCTTGATGCGTCGGATCCGAATGCCAAGGATGATTCCGTCACGGCTGCGCTTGCCGTGCCCGTTAATCGTCCCGTCGAATTAAGACTTCGATCAAAAGACGTGATTCATAATTTCTGGGTACCTCCATTGCGCTTCAAGCAGGACTTGGTTCCCGGAATGGAAATCAAAGTGCACTTCACACCGACGAAAGTGGGCAGGTATGAGCTCGCGTGTGCCGAACTGTGCGGGCAGCTTCACTTCAAAATGAAGAGCTACATGCTTGTTCTTCCTGATGATGAGCTAAACGCCTTGAAGGTTTTATCCCAGGAACAGTTTCAAGCACGCATGGGTGAGTTGATTGCGAAGTACCCAGTGATCTCGAACTAACACATCAAGCTTAACCAAGAGGAGACGACAGATGTCAGGAGAAACTCACGAGGGAGTCCACCGGCACCCCGCACCTACGGGCTTCATACGTAAGTACATCTTTAGCCTGGATCACAAGGTAATCGGCATTCAGTACATCATTCTGGCGCTAGCCGCGGTGCTGGTGGGAATGACAATGTCGCTCCTTATGCGTCTGAAGCTGTCATGGCCTGATCACGGTTGGTCGCTCCTAGGTGCATTATTTCCGGGTGGCGCGCCCAACGGTGTGATGAACCCCGAGTTCTATCTGTCGCTGGTGACAATGCACGGCACGATCATGGTGTTCTTCGTGCTCACTACTGCGCCTCAAGGTGGTTTTGGAAACTACTTTCTCCCAATACAAATCGGCGCAGAAGACATGGCCTTTCCGCTGCTGAACATGATGTCGTTTTGGGTAACGCTTGTCGGTTTTGTCGTAATCCTTGCGGCCATCTTTTTCTCTGGAGCTGAATCAACAGTAGGTCCGATTGGAGGTTGGACAGGTTACGCCCCGTTGAGTGCGCTTGGCGCCATTGCCGGACCCGGGCAGGGCATGGGGATGAACCTGTGGATAATAAGCATTGCAATCTTCTGCGTCGGTTCACTGCTTGGTGCGCTCAATTTTATTACTACGCTTTTGAACATGCGCACCAAGGGGATGTCGCTGATGCGGATGCCTCTTACGTGCTGGGCATGGTTCACAACTGCGGTGCTTGCGCTGTTGTCGTTCCCCGTTTTGCTCGGTGGAGGAATCTTGCTGTTGCTCGACAGAGTCGCCGGTACGAGCTTCTTCATTCCTGGCGGACTCTACGTTAGCGGCGTGCTTTCCGGCAGTACTGCAAACTTCCCACTTCATACGGGCGGTTCACCGATTCTTTGGCAGCACCTGTTTTGGTTCTTCGGTCATCCGGAAGTTTACATCGCGATTCTTCCAGGCATGGGCGCAACGTCGCACATTCTCGCCACGTTCGCACGCAAGCCTGTCTTTGGTTATCGCGCAATGGTGTTTGCGATATTCGCGATCGGCTTACTCGGGTTCTTTGTCTGGGGCCACCACATGTTTATCAGCGGCATGAGCCCCTATTCCGCGATCGCATTTTCAGTCTTAACACTTTCGATCGGCGTACCATCGGCCGTTAAGACTTTTAACTGGCTCGGCACACTTTGGGGCGGGCGAATCCGTTTCACTTGCGCGATGTTGTTTGCGCTTGGATTTGTTTCACTCTTTGTTGCCGGCGGTATTAGCGGTTTGATCCTGGGCCAAAGCTCGCTCGACTTGGCGATGCACGATACCTATATCGTGCCGGCACACTTCCACCTGGTCATGGGCGTGGCGTCGATCTTCGGCATGTTTGCGGCTTTGTATTTCTGGTTCCCGAAGATGTTTGGCCGCTACATGAATGAGACTATCGGCAAGTTTCATTTCTGGGTGACCTTCATTGGTGTCTACTGCATTTTTGTGCCGATGCACGTGATGGGACTCGTCGGAATGCCCCGTCGCTATTCACAGTTTACTGAGTACGAATTCCTTCATGGCCTGCATCCGTTAGTGTTGTTTGTGTCCATCTCGGCAATCATCACAATTACGGTGCAGTTAGTCTTCTACTTCAATGTCATCTGGAGCATCTTCAAAGGTGCAAAAGCTCCCGACAATGCCTGGGACGCAACGACGCTCGAATGGAATACGGCGTCGCCGCCACCACATGACAATTTCGCCGGCATCTTGCCGACGGTTTACCACGGACCCTACGAGTTTGCAGTACCAGGTGCTCCAAATGATTTCGTTATGCAGACTGATGCAGCGGTAGAGGTACCAAGCGGAAATGGCCACAATGGTCACAAGCACTAGAACAGTTACAGCGAAGACCACCGGGTCAGGCCCAAAGCGTCCGGGACCAAACGGTAACGGAAGGAATGGTCACAGCCATTTCGAACCCGATGCCAACGCCAATCGCTACCGCGTGGGGATGTGGGTCGCGCTCGCTTCGATTTCGATGTTGTTTACCGCACTCAGCAGCGCCTATATCGTTCGAGCCGGCTCGTCCAACGATTGGGTCTCCATTGCTATGCCCAAGGTGTTGCTGCTGAGTACGGCGCTGATTTTAGTCAGTAGCGTTACGCTCGAGGTTTCGAGACGCAATCTGAAGTCTGCTGCTTTCAGTGGCTACGGTCGCTGGTTGCTGATCACGATGTTCCTTGGGCTAGGGTTTCTTGCGTCTCAACTGCTAGCTTGGAAGCAGTTGGCCCGGCAAGGTGTCTACCTCGTCAGCAATCCCCACAGTTCTTTCTTCTATCTTTTGACCGCAGTACATGCTGTTCACTTGATTTGTGGTCTGCTCGCATTGATCTTCCTTTGGGTGCGATCACGCTTCAAGAAGGAACTAAAGGTAACGCCACGCGGTCAGGCTGTTGCCGATGCAGTTACGATTTACTGGCATTTCATGGACGCTCTTTGGATCTACCTATTTCTACTCCTATTCCTTTGGAGGTGACGGGTGAGCACTGAAGCACAAGCTGGACATTTTCCAGCGGTAGACTGGAATGGTGGTGCGTTTCCTTATCGTGTCGGCCATCGTAAGTTGGGGATGTGGTTATTTATTATCTCCGACTCCCTGACGTTCTCCGCGTTGCTAATGGGCTACGCTTACCTGCGCGCGTCAAACAATTGGCCAACGCCTTTTCCGTTCTACCCGAGCATCGTCTTTTCCTCGGTGATGACGTTTTGCTTATTGTCGTCGAGTTTGACAATGGTGTTTGGCGTCTCCGCATCGAGTAAGGGCGACAAGGCCAAAGCACGCAAGTGGATTCTGGCAACGATATTTTTCGGCGTTGCTTTTATCGTGCTCCACTTGATTGAGTGGAGGCACCTGCTGGGCGAAGGCTTGACGCCTTTCTATCTCCCAAAAGAGTGGGCGGAAGCTTTCACTCTTACTGACGGCACGCCACCTACTTCCTTGTTCGGCGCAACCTTCTTCGCGATCACCGGTCTCCATATGTTTCACGTTGCGACGGGCGCGATCTACCTGCTGGTCGTAGCCGCGCGGGTCAAAAAACTAAAACACGAGGATATCGAAATCAGTGGCTTGTACTGGCACTTTGTTGACCTCGTGTGGATGTTTGTGTTCCCGCTGATTTACATCATGTCTGTCGACATGCACGGTGCTTTAGCACATGTAGCGAAATAGGGATCCATCTGGAGGATCTGATTCGATGAGCGCACACGCTGATGAGCACTTTGCCGGCAGTAATAAACTGTTCACCTCTATCTGGGTTGTTTTAGTTGTCTTGACGCTAATCGAAATTCTGCTGGCCTACAAGACAATGCCAATCCACATAATGCTGACGATCCTGTTAGGCCTGTCGATTATCAAGGCTGCGCTGATCGTCGCCTACTTCATGCACTTGAAGTTTGAGCGCTTGAGTTTGATTGTGACGCTGGTGCCGATGCTGGTGATCTGTATTTGTTTACTGATGGTCTTTTTTCCGGACAGCTTCCGTTCCTCAGGTCTGCGTTATAAGTTTCAGGAAGCACCACCAGTCGCACCCGCGCCCGTCGAGGAGCCCTAATGAAATATTTAAGTTGGCGCCTGCTGCTCTTTGTTGTTATTGCCATGGGAATCATGGTGTTTAGCAGTCTTCCTGTCGATGCGCAGTGCTCAATGTGTCGAGCAGCATTGACGGGATCAAACAATGGAAAGTTTCTGCGAAACTTCAATATTGGTGTGTTGGTGTTACTGGTACCACCGGTCTCCATCTTCTGTTCTATCTTCATTGTTCTCCGCCGTCACCGAGGGGATGGAACGGAAAACGCTGAATGACAAATGGAAACTAAAGTACTTCACGTTGATTCGACTAAGCGATGAGTAAACAACTCAAACTTCTCAACATCATCTGCGTTGTGGCTGCTTTCGGGTTTCTTGCGGCGATCGTGGCGACTGCAGTAACGAGCGGAGATATCCTGACAACGGATACGCTGTTTATCATGACAGTGTGTTTAGTAATGGCAGTTATGTTTGGAGCGAGCCCGTTGTTGCATCTGAAATCTGAAGGGAAGTTGCCAATCCCTGGAATGAAGAAGCTTGCGGCCTCTACGGGAACGGCAAATCAACTTGCTGGCGCGAGTACGGTCGATGAGGTGAGTTCCAGTGCTGCCGAGCATTCTGAGCACGTAGAAGAGCATGAAGAAGTCCACTTTGCGGGAAGCAATAAGCTGTTTTTTTCAATCTGGCTTTGGTTGGTTGGGCTGACTTTGGTCGAGATTATTCTGGCTTACAAGACAATGCCCATTCACATCATGTTGACGATTCTACTGGGCCTGTCGATTATCAAGGCCGCTCTAATCGTCGCCTACTTTATGCATTTGAAGTTTGAGAGAGTGAGTTTGATCGTGACGTTGGTGCCGATGCTGGTAATCTGCATTTGTTTATTGATGGTGTTCTTCCCAGACAGCTTTCGTTCATCGGGTCTGCGATACAAGTTCCAGGAATCCCCGCCTGTCGCTCCGGCCCCAGTGGAGGAACCCTAAAACGGGTCTTATGACTCAGGAACTGCTCGCGCAAATCGACGTCGAGAAACGAACCACTCGAGGACGGGCCTGCCCTCGTTGCGGTGGCAAAATCATTCCGTCAAACCGTGCTGTGTACCAGGCGGCAAATGCGGATGATTCATTTCCTATGTGGCAATGTGAGCGCTGCGGCTATGAGGAGATGATCGCGAAAAAGCCCCCCGCTCTCAAAGCCGCACCGACTGCTGGTGGGTCAAGTCAGGTCGCTCCGGCCAAGCTCAAAGTAAAACCACCAATGCTCGACGCCAAGGGAAGGGCATTACCGCCGGATGTGAGGTCAATCATTTCTAATCTTGGCCCGAAAGATGTGAAGGATGTATGAGTTTCGATCTTGCCGGAGTTAGTCTTTACGAAGTTCCCCCCGTAATCCCGTAATGTAGTAATCCTCAATGGACGAACTCTCCAAAAAAGTATTACTCAGCTTTTCGGTCTGGCGAAAAGACACGCTCGATCTGCATGAGCTATTTGAAGCGGGCGGAAACGATCCCGAGGCTCGCACCGCAGTCTTCGATATCGTCGAAGGTTTTGTTAGGGATGGGATACTTACCGAGGAAGGCAACGATTTCTATTCGCTCACCGAAAAAGGCAAGGCCCTAGCTAAGGCGTAAGAAGTTCGGATTTCATCGAATGCCCCAGTTCATTCCCTACCTGCCACATCTAAACGCATGCTTGAATGCTACTAGCGCTGTATTACTCTTTACGGGATATTCCTTTATTCGTCTGGGGAAGGTTGCCGCTCATAGAGCTTGTCAGATTGCCGCACTGATCGTGTCGACTCTCTTCCTGGCGTCTTACCTCACTTATCACTACTACCATGGAGCGACGCGGTTTCAAGGCACCGGATTGGTACGTCCTCTTTACTTCACCATACTGACAACCCACACGATCCTGGCCGTAGTTATAGTGCCCCTCATCGCAATCACGTTTTATCGAGCTCTTCGTCTCGACTTCGCCCGTCACAGAAAAATTGCTCGCGTGACTTTGCCGCTATGGCTCTATGTCTCAGTGACCGGCGTTATCGTTTACCTTATGCTCTATCAAATCTATCCCGCCGTGAGCCAGTGATGTCTGAAGCCGGCAAGCAGTTAGAAATGCCTCGTCAAGCTGGAGCCAGCCGTGTGCGGGCATCCGGGCCGATCCTGATATTGGCAGTGCTATTTGTCGCGGCTACTTTTCTCGCGTGGTACTTCACCTGGTTTGGTCGCGGTCTGTCGGATGCTGACATTACAAACTACCTCACTGACACGAAGAACCCGCGACATGTGCAGCACGCATTGCTTCAAGTTCAACAACGAATGGAACGTGGCGATCCGTCAGCGCGAAACTGGTACCCGCAGGTTTTGACGTTGAGTTCAAATCCCGAAGCGGAGTTTCGCTTAACGACGGCCTGGTTAATGGGATTTGATAACAAGTCGAACCCGTTCCATGCGGCCTTGTTGAAATTGATTGGCGATGACGAACCGATCGTGCGTCGAAACGCAGCGTTGGCTCTAGTCAGATTTAACGACAGCAGCGGTCGTGAAGAACTTGTTTCGGTCTTGAAGCCCTATGTGGTCAGATCTTCGGCGAGCGGGCAGGTCTCAAGCACCCTACGCGCAGGTTCTGAAGTTTCAAGAGGGACGTTGTTGGCGCGAGTTCAGCAATCGGACGGGAAGGTAGTTGAAATACGTTCGCCGCTGCCGGGTCGGATAGGTGAAATCTTAAAGAGTAATGGTAGTCAGGTTAACAGCGACGAAGAGGTGTTGAAGCTGAATTCTGATGAAGAGAGCGTGTGGGAAAGCTTGCGAGGACTGTCACTGGTTGGAATAGCGTCTGATCTTGAGGTCGTAAAGGCTTATGAAAGTGCCAGCACCGCATCTGATCGAGTTAAACAGCAGGCGCAGCTAACCGCCAAAGCCATCGAGGGACGGAAGTAGCAGAACTACTGACTGGAATGTTTGATCGCCCGAATGCAAAACGCAGAGTTGCGTATTAGCTCGTTGGTGGTACGGGCGGAAGATCCGGCAGCACGATTCCGTGAAGTGACTCCCAATCGTCGGTTGGCACCATCTCGATAGCATCCCACGGACAGCCATCCAGGAACGCTCCATCAGGTCCTTTACTAGTGCACTTCTGACAGCCAATGCACAGGTAAGGATCAACTTCGATACGTCCAAAGGGTGGATGGTCTTCGTCCGGCACCCAAAACATGCAAGCCTCGATTGGGCAGTACTCGATACACGCTGGTGAGCCTGAGCAACCTGTGCAGCAATCTGTCGTGATAGCGAGAATACGCGGACGTTTTTTCCGCGCAGCTTTTCCGTCGCCCTCAGACATTGGCCAATGCTTGTCAACGATGTCGAACATCCGTGTGTGAGCCTCGCGTTATGATCTTTGAAGATCGTAATTGGACTCTAACATAGCCTTGCGGATTTCCTCAACGATTTGTGTCGGCGGGCTTTATGGCTTGAAGCTTGATGCTTCAGTCTCTAAAAGTAATAGGGAACAAACATATGGGAGGGTAACGAGCATGGAAGTAATCGTACGGGTTTTTGACAACTACGACAACGCACTTGAAGCAGTCAGTCGTCTACGGGAGATCGGCATTAACGAACGACGCCTGGCGCTACTTGCCTCTGGACACACCACACAGGGAACAGCGACATCTTTGCCAGTTAGTGATTCTGAAAACCCAGGTATGGGTACCGCAATGGGCGGTGTGGTGGGTGGAGCGATGGGAGCGGCCGGGGGTGCCACGCTTGGTCTGGCGACTGCCACACTGTTGGTTCCGGGAGTCGGTCCAGTTTTAGCTTTTGGTTTGATAGGCGCGGCGCTACTTGGTGGAACCGGAGCTGTAGTGGGAGCCAAGGTCGGCGACACAATCGAAGAAGAATTGGGCGAAGGATTCCCACACGAGGACATTTATTTGTTTGAAGATGCGCTACGACACGGCAAGTCGGTAGTTGTTGCTTACGCTAAGGAAGGAACCCAGGCCGACGAAGCGCGGGATATTATGACAAAGCTTGGTTCCGTCAATTTGGACTCACTTCGAGAAGCATGGTGGGCCGAACAACGAGATCGTGAGTGGACCGATTACCAGTCAAATGGTAGGGACTTTCAACGCGATGAGCTAAGCTACCGAAGTGGCTTCGAGGCCGCGTTTCATCCGCTCAGAAGAGGAAAGTCTTATTCAGCCGTGGAAAGCAGCCTGAAGGAAGCGTACGGCGATGTGGCGTTGGATTCCGCGTTCCGGAGAGGTTACGAACGCGGCGTTGCGCATCAAAACAGTCTAACGGAGAAGCAGAAAGTTTGAAGGACTTCCTTCTGAACGCTGTTGTGTTCATCGGCATCCTGGGTGTCAGCGCACTCATCACCAGCTGGTTTGCTCGAACGATGTATGTTCGGTGTTTGGCTTGCGGCATTCTGAACGCCCGGCGGCGTTCGGAATGTCGCTCCTGCAAAACAAAACTCTAAGCGCTCTCAATCATATGACCGATACAACTGTTCCCGCCGAGTGGCTCACGCCTGCAGAAGAGACCGGCTACATTCAGACTCCGAATTACAACGACACTATTACGTTCGCGAAGCGCTTGGCTAGTTCCTCTCCGTCCATTGAATATCAGACTTTTGGTTTTAGTGGTCAGGGTAGAGAACTTCCATTGTTAGTCGCATCGGAAGCGGAAATCTTTTCGCCCACCGAAGCGAAGAAACAGGCCAAGCCGATCATTTTGATTCAAGCCTGTATTCACGCCGGCGAACCCGATGGAAAGGATGCGGGCCTGGCATTGCTTCGCGACGTAGCGATAACAAAGGGCGCCGCCGGGCTTTTAAGAAACGTGGTGTTGCTGTTTATTCCGATTTACAACACGGACGGGCACGAGCGCTCGAGTCCTTACAATCGCATAAACCAGAACGGCCCTGCCGAGATGGGTTGGCGTACCACTGCGACCTATCAGAACCTTAATCGCGACTACATGAAGGCCGATACGCCCGAGACTCGTGCGTGGTTGGCACTTTGGAATCAATGGCAACCGGACCTCTTTATCGACTGCCATGTTACTGACGGAGCTGACTACCGTTGCAATATTACTTATCACCATGAACACCATGCCGGCGTTGATGCAGGTGTTCTCGCGTGGGAGCGAGACGTGTTCGGAGGAAGGGTGGCGCCAGCTACCAAGGCAGCCGGCAATGTAATTTCCTGGTACTTGGAGTTTATCGATAATCGAAAGCTAGAATTGGGTACTCGCGATTTCAATGGTTCGCCACGCTTCTCAACCGGCTATGTGCCACTTAGAAACCGGCCTGGCATTTTGATCGAGACTCACATGATCAAAGACTATCGATCGCGTGTGATTGGCACTTACGACTTTCTTCGCGCCGCGATTAATGACGTGAATCAAAACTCAGGTCGCTTGCTTGAAGTTGGTCGTATTGCTGACGAGCAGACGGTTGCCGAAGGCGGAATGTACAACCCGACGGCAGTGTATCCGCTCGACTTTGAATTGACTGAAGAGGTCACTCCGTTTGAGTTGAAGGCCTTTTCTTACGAGACCGATGTGAGCGAAATTTCCGGTGACGTCAGAGTCGTGTTTGGAAAAGAGCCGTTGGATTTAACAGTGCCGATGTACCAAACCTTCCGAGTGACGTCCGCGGTGGCTCCTCCGCTTGCCTACATAGTTCCGCGCCAATGGGAGGATGTCATTGAAGTTCTCAAGGCTCACGGGTTGATGATGAGAACCCTGGAACAATCGCAACCGGTCGAGATTGAGAGTTACAAACTAATCAACGTTAGATGGCCGGAAGGTCCATTTGAAGGTCGGTACATGCCGACCGTGGATATAGAGACTGTGGTTGAAACACGAGAGTTCCCAAGCGGTTCGGTTGTCATTCCCATAGCTCAGCCGTTGGCGAAGGTCGCAGTGAATTTGCTTGAACCCAAGGCACCCGATTCATTCGTCCGATGGGGTTTCTTTAATGCAATCTTTGAAGAGAAAGAGTACGGCGAGCACTATGTTCTTGAAGCGCTTGCCCGCGAAATGCTAGCCGACAACCCCGATCTCAAAAATGAATTTGATCGACGGCTCGCAACTGATCCTAGCTTCGCGGCGAACCCTGCCGCTCGTCTCGGATTCTTCCACGAGCGTTCGCCCTACTGGGATCCGCAAATGAATCTCTATCCAGTAGGGCGAATTATCAACACACTCGATTTCTGATATCAAAAACGCCCGACTTCTCGCTGCAGGCGACAAGTCGGGCGTCGAGCAGGGCAAACAGTGTGTGGAGTTTGCCTAGATGGCGGTCCGACGGCCGGAGATAATGTTAATTAGCAGAACCACCAGCGCTACCACCAATAAGATGTGAATGAACCCGCCAACCGTGTAGCTACTCACCATACCCAGTAACCACAGAATCAACAGAATCACGAAAATTGTCCAAAGCATTTGGTTCTCCTCCTTTGTCGACCACTCGCATAGTTTCTTTTGTTCAAGAGCAATCGCAGATCGAATCAGCAATGACCATGCCAGCAAGCGTTTCGAACAAAGGACCAAGTATTAATGCGAATTCGCTTAGGATTCTTTGGAACAAGCGTATGAAATCGTTTCAGTCGTTCCGGCTGCGATGGAATTCAGGTCAGCGATTCATTTTGGTGGAATGTGATGACTGATTTTGAGACTACGGTTACAACGAAGAGGTTCCCAAGTGTTCCTGCACACTCGTATCTACCGGACTTGTGCAAGTGACATAACGACAGACAACGACAGACGAGGTGCAGAGAACGCTGAGGTTTCGCTAAACCACCGTGAACAGAGCTTTCTCTGGACTTTGCTCCTTTCACACTGGTAAAGTGACCTTAGCACTCGTTGTTTATGATTTATCGAGTGCGTCGTGGTTTTTGAGACCTGTCTCTACACGCGAGCGGTTCCTTCCTTCAGAAGTCCGTCGCCTTTCCTAACCCCGATTTTTGCCGTACTAATATTTTCTTGCTTTAGCGTAGCCATGCGCTGAGCATTTGGAGGTTTTTTTCATGCCTACCCCCGCACCGCGAGTTTCTCTTCGCGAACGAAAAGTTACCCTGGCTGCCATATCAGTGTTCTTGTTGTGTCTTCTAGTGGCCGCTTCAATAGTTGTTTATCAACAACATCAACCTGCCGTTGAGAAGATCAACTACTCCCAGCTGTACGCGCTATCAGGTTTAAGTGGCGTCACCGCATTAACAGTCGAGGGCGACACTCTCACCTTAACAAAGCAGGACGGCACACTCGTCGAGGCTGTGGTCAGCGGCGAAGCAGCGCAGCATGAAATAATTGAGCTGTTTCGAAAGAATAATGTCCCGATCGAATTTCGGGTTCTTCGGCCCGGGTTGATCGTAACGATCTTGAACTGGGGGCTGCCTCTGTTATGCCTGGCGTTCGTAGGTTTTGCGGGCTGGAAAGTTTACGCCAGCATTAACGGCGGCGGCTCATTCGATCTTGAAAACCAGAGTGGCAAACAGACGGTTGGGTTTGGAGACGTGGCAGGTGTTGACGAAGCCAAGGCTGAACTCACCGAAACGATTGAGTTTTTGAAAGACCCTATAAAGTTCGGTCGGCTCGGGGGCAGAGTTCCGCGCGGTATCCTACTCTACGGACCTCCGGGCACAGGCAAGACCTTGCTGGCGCGCGCTGCAGCCAAAGAAGCTGGTGTTCCGTTCTTGGCTGCGTCGGGATCGAGTTTTCAGGAGAAGTTTGCCGGTTTGGGAGCAGCTCGTGTTCGACACCTGTTCGCTAAAGGACGAAAACTTTCACCCTGCATAATCTTCATCGATGAAGTTGATGCGCTGGGTCGTCAGCGTGGACGCGGTGGCGATTCTGCCTCGGCGGACCAGGATCAAACGTTGAATCAATTGCTCGTAGAGATGGACGGCTTCGATCAATCTAGCTCAATAGTTGTAATTGCCTCAACGAATCGACCAGACATTCTCGATAAGGCATTAACCCGACCTGGTCGTTTCGACCGTGAAATTGCGGTGAACCTTGCCGACGCAAATGGACGAGAAGCGATCCTCAAGGTTCATGCTCGCAACTTGACGTTAGAAGCGGACATTGATCTCACATGGATTGCTCGAGGCACTCCGGGCTTCTCCGGGGCCGAGTTGGCGAACTTGATGAACGAAGCGGCGATTGCGGCCACGCGAGATGGATCAGAAGCGATCGGACGTAAACACATCGAGTATGCGCGAGATCGAATCCTCATGGGCGCTGAGCGTCATGGCTTCATGATGGACGAGGATGAGCGTTTCGCTACCGCGGTTCACGAGGCTGGACACGTTGCCGTGGGACTCGCCGTAGAGAATGGCGATCCGATCCATAAAGTTTCGATTCTCCCGCGCGGTCGCGCGTTAGGTGTTACTCAGTCGCTTCCCGAACGGGATCGTCTCATGAAGAAGCGCGAGTACCTGGATGACCAGATTGCATTGCTGCTTGGTGGGCGAGCCGCCGAACAAATCCTGCTTTCGACAATGACTGCCGGTGCTTCAAATGACATCGAGCGCGCCGTGGAGATTGCGCGCAAAATGGTCAGCGAGTTTGGCATGAGCCGCCTGGGTCCGATCCATCTTGGCCAGTCAGACCAACCTCATAGTCAGCATCTGCTGGATAGAATTGAAGAGGCGACGAGCGAAATTATTACTCATCAGCTGGAGCGTGCCTGCGAAATTGTAAGCGCCGAGCGCGAGTCGATAGGTCGCCTGGTTGAACTGTTAATGGAGCGCGACACTCTGGATGCCGATGAAATCCTCGGTTGCTTCAAACGGGATGCAGTCAAAGCAGCCTAGCTGAGTGAGCTAAATCGCGTCCGGATGTTCAGTGAAGTCTTGCACGGCCCGGCTTCGGCCGCGACGTGTCACCAGAGCAACGCCCGAAAATATAAATACTGCCGCCACCACTGTTCGCCAATTCCATTTCTCACCAAGTAAGAATGGCGCCACGCCAAAAGCAAATAGCGGTTGCATGTAAATGTAGATCGCAACCGTGCTCGGCGTGACTCGTGTTAGCGCCCACGCATTCAGGTAATACGCGACCACTGTCGGAAATAAGATGACGAAGAGGATCGTCAGCCACACGGTCGGTCCTAATGTGTAAACGTGAGCCGATCCGAGTGAATAGACACCTGCCGGAATCGTCACAATCGAACCAACCACAAAAATCCAGGTGATTACGTTGAGCGCGCCATATCTCTCAAAGAGGTCTTTAGAGATTACGATGTAGACAGCGTAGAGCAGGGAACTACACGCGACCATTAGGTTCCCAAGCGTTGTGTGCGCCGACACATCAGCGCGAGCAGGGTTGACGAGGTAAATAACGCCGCCGGCTGCTAAAGAGATGCCCGCCAGGCGCCGCAGCGAAAGGCGATCATGTCCGAGGAGTATGCTGACGAACAGCGTAAAGACCGGGATGGTGGTACTGAGTAGCGTGGTGTTGATGACAGTGGTTAGCGACAGCCCTCTGAGGTAGATGAACTGGTTGCCGACAACCCCGACGATGCTACACAGCGTTAGCCAGAGCAGATCCCTTTTCGGCATTAACCAAAGCGGACGCAAACTGCGTTGGATTACTGCAAAAACAATCGCCGCTCCGATCAGTCGACACAACATCAGATTGGTGGTCGACATCGATCTAAGAGCGATCTTTCCCAGTATCGGCCAGGTTCCAAACAGAATCTGTACGCCGATGAGTGCGAGGTGTGGCGCAATAGCTGAGTCTCGGGTAGGTCGATCCATGACGTTGACGAATTTGAATTTTGGAAAGGTAGAACTTTTCAGCCACAGATCAACGCAGATAGCTCAGACATGACGGAACAGAATTACCGCAATCTGGTTGGGTCTTTGCGATTTGAATCTGATCAGTGTTTCATCTGCGGCTCAATCGTCTTTGGTCTATTACCGCAGTGGATAACAAAAAGGATCGGTTACCCGATCCTTTTTTGCTCGTAATTGAAAACGAGAGCTTCAAACGACGAGATACAGGGGGTTCTCCAGTATCTTCTTCACCGTTTGCAGAAACTTTGCTCCCGTTGCCCCATCAATAACACGATGATCGCATGACATCGTTACGCGCATCATTTGCCGAATGACAATTTCGCTGTCGCGCACCACTGGCTTCGCCGCCATCGCCCCCACGGCGAGTATTCCGCCCTCAGGCGGATTGATCACGGCAGTGAACTCATCAATACCAAACATACCCAGGTTACTAATCGAGAACGTGGCCCCAGTGTATTCCTCCGGTTTCAGCTTGCGGGAACGCGCTCGCTCAGCCATTTCGCGCACCTCACCGGCTATTTGGCTTAGTGATTTTTGATCGGCACCACGAATGACCGGCGTAATCAATCCGTCTTCGATGGCAACGGCGACACCAATATCAGCATGTTCGTAGTAGCGAATGAACTTGTCCTGGAACGAAGCGTTGACCGCGGGATGTTGGACAAGCGCGGTCGCGACTACCTTGATAACAATGTCGTTGACACTGATCTTCAGATCGGGGTCGAGCGCGTTAATCCCGCGTCGCATTTCCGCGGCGCGATCCATTTCAATTTCGCTGGTAAGAAAGAAGTGTGGAACCGGTCCGATCGAAGTAACAAGACGTCGTGCGATTGTTCTGCGAATTTCGCTTGCGGGTTCGTCACGATAAGGTGAAGCGGCGGCAACTGCGGCGGGCTGGAAACGAAGCGGTTCAACAGCCCGCGGGAAAGTCCCGGTTGATACGGTGGTGCTGGCTGGCTGGCTCATTGCCGCTTCGATGTCTCGTTTGATTATCCGTCCGCCGGGGCCGCTCCCCTGGAGTGATCGAAGATCTATGCCTGCTTCTGCTGCCATTCGCGCAGCGAGCGGCGACACGACCATTCTGCCCGAAGCTGGGGCTGTGGCTACAGGCGCCGCGTGACCATTTGCTTCAGGAACAGGAGCTGCTGATGGCGCTTCCACTTCGGTCGATGTCGGAGCTGGAGCTGGAGTTGGGGATGGAGCTGGCGTGCTTGATGCTGCCGAAGCTTCACTCAACAGAGTCGCAATGTCCTCATCAGGTTCGCCTATAACGGCAATCAACTGACCTAGCGGTGCCGACTCTCCATCGTTAATCAAAATCTTCCGCAGAACACCGTTAGCGAGTGCCTGCATTTCCATCGTGGCCTTGTCGGTATCAATTTCAGCGAGCGGTTCGCCCATGGAGACCTTGTCTCCCTCTTTCTTGAGCCACCTCGCGATTTGTCCCTCCTCCATAGTTGGGGAGAGTTTAGGCATGATTACCTTGCTTGCCATTCAGCGTTCCTTAGTAAGAAAAGTGGACAACCTGAAACCGTAGGAGCCGTACCTAAAAGCTAATCGAGGTAGGCAACTTCCTTCACCGCTGCAATCAAGCGATCGACATCCGGAACAACGAGATTCTCAAGATTCTTCGCATAAGGCATCGGGACATCGATGCCCGATACACGTTTGACGGGGGCGTCCAGATGATCAAAAGCGCGTTCCATAATCTGGGTGCTGATTTCTGCATTGATGCCACAGATAGGATGAGATTCTTCAGCGAGCACCACGCGATTCGTTTTCTTTACCGAGTCGATAATGGTGTCGATATCCAGTGGTCGAATTGTGCGTGGGTCGATCACTTCGCATGACACGCCTTGTTCCTGGAGTTTGTCGGCGGCCTTCAGCGCAACAGGAACCATCAATGATCGAGCGACGATAGTCACATCCGTACCCTCGCGTTTTACATCGGCTACACCTAGCGGAATCGTGAAGTCCGGATCATCTGGAACTTCACCCTTGTTTCCGTACATTCGCTCCTGCTCCATGAAGATGACTGGATCGTCGTCGCGAATTGCCGACTTGAGCAGTCCCTTTGCGTCGGCAGCTGTGGAAGGCATTACAACCTTGAGTCCCGGAAAGTGTGCGTACCAGGATTCGATCGCCTGGGAGTGCTGTGAAGAGACCTGGAATGCAGAGCCACTTGGCCCACGGAATACGATCGGTATATTGAATTGCCCGCCCGACATGTAAAGCATCTTTGCCGCTGAGTTGATAATTTGGTCAGTGGCCAGAATTGAAAAGTTAAACGTCATGAACTCGATAATGGGTCTCAGTCCTACCATGGCAGCTCCGACGCCCAGACCCGCAAATCCCAGTTCGGTAATCGGACTATCGATGACTCGCTTCGGACCAAACTCCTTCAGCAGCCCTTTCGTTACCTTGTAGGCGCCATCGTACTCTGCTACTTCTTCACCCATCAAAAACACACGCTCGTCGCGAGCTAGTTCTTCACGGATAGCCTGATTCAGTGCTTCACGAATAGTGATTATCGGCATAATTGGGAATCTGTTGTTTAGCGAGCTTTATTTTTTGACGGATCGATGGGGTTGGCGTAAATGTCTGTGTACAGTTCTTCGGGCGCAGGGTATGGACTCTCTTCAGCAAACTTCACCGCGTTTTCAACCTGTTGTTTCACTTCCTCATCGATGCGTTTGAGTGCTTTGTCGTCAACAATCTTTTCTTCCTTAAGACTGGCTACGAAAAGATTGATCGGATCGCGCTCCTGATATTTTTCGATCTCGGCTCTTGTGCGATAGTTGCCAGGGTCTGACATCGAGTGGCCCATGAAGCGATAGGTCCGAATCTCAAGGAGTGTAGGAAGATAATCTTTTCTGCCACGCTCGACTGCTCGCATCGTGGCTTCGCGAACCGCAAGAACATCCATACCATCGACGAACTCCGAAGCCATGTCGTAGGCGTCGCCTTTTTGCGCGACGTTCTGTAGAGACATGGCCCGCTCGAGTGAAGTTCCCATGCCGTAACGATTATTCTCGCAAATGTAAATCACCGGGAGCTTCCAGAGCTGTGCCATGTTTAATGACTCGTGGAATGCGCCCTGGTTAACCGCGGCTTCACCAAAGAAACAGAGTGTCACTTGATCTGTGCCGAGGTATTTCGATCCGAAAGCGGTTCCAGTTGCCAGTGGAATTTGCCCACCGACGATACCGTGCCCTCCCAGGAAGTTAACCTCCTTATCAAACATGTGCATCGAGCCGCCCTTGCCTTTCGAGCATCCGGTGGCCTTGCCATACAGCTCTGCCATCACTGACTCGGGCGACATTCCCTTTGCGATAGCATGACCGTGTTCACGATAACTCGTGATGACATAGTCGTCCTTGCGCAAAGCCGACAACGCACCAACCGCGACGGCCTCCTGGCCGATGTATAAATGGCAGAAGCCGCCAATCTTTCCTGCCACATAGACTTCAGCGGATTTCTCTTCGAACCGACGGATAAGGAGCATCTGGTGGTAAATATTGAGCAGCGTATCGCGGTCCATAGCTGCCAGCCTGCTCTTTTGCCGCTCCTTCGCCTCATTCCGTTCACGGCCTAGGGTCTTTTGATCAGGCTCTGAAGCGTCGAGAACACTAGTTGAGCTTTTCTCTTCGGCGCCGGCGGCCGAGATTGGTTCTGCTGTTTGTTTACTCATGAGTTAGGCAAACTCTGGGCTAAGTTATGCCCGTGTTGGCGGGCGCCATTGGTCAGTGGATTCGTGGATCAACTACTTCAATAAGTGGCGACGAATTATACGCGAGCACGTGAGTACTCGCAAAAGCAGGGTGAGCCATGTTCGGTACAGTGTTCGGCAAATGTGAAAACATTCGATGAAAAGCGAAAATGACGGAACCGGACCTAATAGAAAAGAAAAGCGCGCACCGGGTAAGAGTGTGCGCGCTTCATAAGCTGGATAGATACTGCTCTAAGTCATCATGTCGATCTGTTCCATTGGAGCGCCCGCGAGGGTTAGTACCGTCTTGCGTCCATGTTTATCTCGCTGCATGTTCCGGGCTGCCGCAGTCAGCAACTCCTCGGTAGTTTCACCATCATCTGGGAAGCAAGCGAAGCCCACACTCATGCCGAGACCGACTACGGTACCGGTGCGCACTGAGAATAGTTGTTCTTCAACCGCATTCCGCATTCTTTCACCCACCGACGCAGCCATAGTAGTCGACGCCATGGGCATGATTGCGACAAATTCATCGCCGGCATAACGAGTCAGAATATCCATCTGGCGAAGTTCTCGCCTGAGGACACCGGCAACACTTGCCAACAAGCGATCTCCAATCGAATGACCATACCGGTCGTTGATCTGCTTGAAATCATCAATGTCCATGCTGATTACTGCCAGCGACTCGCGGTTCATCCGTTGGCACTCGGCGATTCGCTGTTCGAGCATCATGTAGAAGCCGCGCGCGTTAGGCAGTTCTGTTAGCGGATCAACCAGTGCGCTCTCCCTGGTCTTCTCATACGTCAAGGCATTGTTCAGGGCGCTTGAGGCGTGCTGACAGACAGACTCAAGTAAGCGCACGTGTTCGGTTGTGTATGACGTCCGAGTCTTGGAATAGAGCGTAATTGCGCCAAAGGCTCCATCTTCACGAAGGAGCGGGGATACAAGTACACCGCGATATTGTTTAGCGATTTCTTCCGGGAGACCAACGAGGTCGAGTTCCGGCGAGGCGTTGCACATCGAACGGCTATTGGCGATCACCCAACCCGTAATTCCGTCGCCAACATTCATACGTCGATGTGAGAACACTTCGGCGTCCTCACCTGATGCATATGCGGCTGTCGCTTTACCCGATCGTTCATCGACCACAAAAATAATGCAGCTATCGAAGGGAACGATCGCCTTAAGCTTGTTCGACACGAGCGTTACAGTGTCATTTAGGTTGAGCGACGAACCAATCGTTTGCGCGATTTCATGAAGGGCGAAGACTTCTCGTTGAGCCTCTGTGATTGAGCGGAAACCCGCACCATCGTCATTTGGGGTACCCATAATATCGGACGCAAGACCTGCATCCGGCTTTGTCATCGTATCGTTATCGATGGAAGGCGTTTCTGAAGCGACCTGCTCCTGAATGTCCTCAGAGTCAATGAGATTGTCAAATTCGACGACGTGCTCGATAAACTTCTCAACCACCTGCGGGTCAAAGGCGCTTCCTACCATGTTTCGCAAAAGCGCGAGGGATTCTTCGCGCTTCATGCCTTTACGATATGGGCGATCACAACGTGTCGCATCGTAAAAGTCGACTACTGAAATGATGCGCGCAACCAACGGAATAGACTCTCCCTTTAAACCTTTGGGGTAACCACTTCCGTCCCATTTTTCGTGGTGATACCGAACGATATCTTCGACCGGGTAAGGGAAGTTGACGCGTCTCAAAATGTCGCCACCAACCGTTGGGTGGATTTTCATTTTGGCAAATTCAGCTTCAGTGAGTTTTCCCGGCTTGTTTAGGATGTATTCCGGAACAGCAAGCTTGCCAATATCGTGAAGCAGCGCTCCAGCTAGTAAGGCTTGCACCTCGGGCTCAGTCACCTTAAACAGCTTACCCATTTGCGTCGCATAGATTTGCGTGCGACGGACGTGCCCATGGGTGGTCTGATCTTTTGCGTCGATAGCGATTGCGAGCGACTCGATCGTGTTCATGTGGATCGTCGCCATTTCTTCCACGTGACGACGTCGGTCAGCTTCGGCTGTTCTGACGTCTTCAAGTCTTCTCTCATTGAAGTGATACAGCAAATGAGTTAGGGCTGAGATCAATAAGCCCAGAAGCCCGTAGGAGAAATCCCGGTGAATGATCGACAGATAGAAAAGCACGGCTGACGCTGCGCCCGCTAACTGGGTAGTTAACGTCCATACGACGCTTTCGGGTGATGGCATCCACTTCAGTTTTCCAGCGTCGATGCTGAGGAACCACGAGGTCGCGATGGTGTTGAGTGTGTACTGGAGAACGGCGAGGGTAAAGAGAGGAACAAGCAGGACGTTGAGAGGAAGACCGCTGTCTGACTGTGCCGCCGCAGTATCAGCAAAAAGATCTACCAAGAAACCGTAGAACGACGCCGCTACAAAGGTTGAGACCACCGACATCCCGGTCGTAAAGATTATCTCGCGATGAGTTCCAAGGCGATAAGTTGAGACAAACCCTACGAGTGCGGCCAGGACAATAGCGGGCCAAACAACGTTCGCTGGTGGCCCCGCATAGAGGACAACTGCCAGGAAAACGAAAGCATCGGCGATGGATTTGCGATAACACCTGATTCCATCCGCACTTGTAACTGACACGGTAAGCCGACTGGCCGCTAACGTGAGAATCACCAGAACAAACCACGACAGCAATCCGGAGCTGCCGAAGAGCGGCAACGTCACCATGCCAACAAAGGCAAAAAACAGGAGTGCCACGCTGGCAGCAGCGATCGCAGCCAAAAGAGCAGTACTCTTCCAGTTAGTCTTCAGCATTCGTGAGCCTGTCGATCCTTCCTAACGAGAAATGCCGTTATCCGCTAACGATCTAACGAATCTGAAGGGAGTTTTGGGTCGGAAACGACCC
>Ga0207691_10001640_pt1 | contig 22220 bp, 23 predicted proteins | sample KBSM13metaG_FD_184327 | JGI IMG/M metagenome (GOLD analysis project Ga0207691, IMG submission 184327) | Miscanthus rhizosphere microbial communities from Kellogg Biological Station, Michigan, USA - KBS M1-3 metaG (SPAdes) (version 2) | ecosystem: Host-associated > Plants > Roots > Rhizosphere >... | reverse complement strand
CACGCGGTCGTATTCACGGGTTGGCTCGCCCTGTTCACCGCGCAGATCTGGATGATTCGGTCACGCCGAGTAGACATTCACCGAAGACTCGGCTTGCTTGGCGCTTTGATGGTGCCCGTCGTGCTCATAGTGGGCATGGTCGCCAATTTCGTTACGCAACGCATCCACCTCCAGGCCGGGGCACTCGAACCCGGCTTCTTCATCCTTGCAATCGTTGATATGCTGCGGTTCACCTGTCTGGCCGGCGCCGGGCTTCTCCTGAGACGCCATTCCGCAGCACACAAACGCTTGCTTCTATTGGCAACGGTTTGCTTGCTTGATGCAGGCTATGGTCGATGGACGAACGAATGGTTCATCGCCAAACTCGGAGATAACCCAGTCGGCTTTTTCGGTCAATTGTTCTTCTTCGTGAATTGCACGATAGTCATCGCAATGCTTTACGACCTCTGGACGCGCAAGACGGTACATCTGGGCTTATGTGGCTGCGGTCCCTTTCATTGTGCTGACGCAGGTGGCGGCATCGTGGATCGCGTATTCAGAGGCGTGGAGTTCAATTGCTCGCGGGCTCCTTGAATAGACCAATACCCGGCAGGGCGCATCACCATCTGGGGCTAACCGTCGTAGTGAGCTGAGGCTGCGAGCTGTGCCCGTCAGCGAACATACGAGACATCTCGCTGTTGCGCATTGAGGCCCAATACCTAGGGAAGGTCTGCTTCACGGCGGTAAATTCCGGCGATCGGATGCCCGCTTTGGTCGATAGCAGACCGATATCAATGTTGATGACGGAGTCAAGCGTCATCGACCTCCTCATTCGCATCACGCTTTCCCGCACTCGCGCCGGTTACTTCGACGATCCGACCGGAGCCCTTGGATGATGAAGCGCTGGCCGACGAACATCAGCAGCGCCGGAAGCGTCGCGAGGATCGACGCGGCGGCCATCTGCGAGTGCAGCACCTCGTAGTCGTTCGCGAACTTCGACACGACGACCGGCACTGTCGCATTTGCCTGGGACGTAAGATTCAGCGCGATGGTGAAATCGTTCCAGCTGAAGATGAAGCTCAGGACGCCGGTAGCGATCAGCCCCGGGACGAACTGCGGCAGCGTCAACTTCCAGAACGCCCATAGCGGATGACAGCCGTCGACGCGCGCCGCCTCCTCGGCCGGCCGCCGCGAGCCCACGCGGCGGTTCCGGCGGAGATCGAATCGCGATCGCGACTAGCTTCGCCGCGCGCGATACTGGTCGCGCAGATCGCGAATCTCGTTATGGTTGCGCGTCACGCCTGCGTACTGGCGCTCGACGACCTGGCGGATGTCCTCCGGCAGGGTCTTCTCCAGCGCCTTGCCGTAGCGCGCCTTGGCGACGTCTTCGCCGCGCTCGCACTCTTCTAGAATCGCGAGGTCGGTGCGAGGCGTGACCGCGGACTTGAGGTTGACCCAGCCGCGATGCACCGCGCCGGCGACGCTGCCGTGCTCTTCGGGCTTGTCACCGAGCCGGCTCACCAGCGTCTGGAGTTCGGCGGCGCTGCGGGCGCACTCCTGCGCGTGACGACGAAACGTGGTCTTGAGCTCGGGGTCCTTCGCGTCGTCCGCCGCGGTGGAAAAGCCCTGTTCGCCGTCTTTCGAGGTTTCAACGAGGTCGTTGAGGACGGAAGCAACGTTGTCTGCCATGGTGAAATCCTTCGTGAGAATTGGGCGCGCTCGCCCGGAACTTCGGGGGCCTCGTCAGCTTGGACGATCGATCTTGCCGCGTCTGTGCGATGCCACACGGGGCGACGCGTGGCTGCGTGTGTGAACCCGGCGTTATGACAAAAGCATATTCGACCGCGTGCGTGAGTCGATGGGGCGCCAGAGAGACGAAGCGGAAGACTCCGACGTCGCGCGATTAGCCGGCGGTTTGCGGCGTCTTGAGGCGGGTGAACTCGTGCCGGTAGACGGCGATCTCTATCGCATGCGCGTGATGTTGGTGCAGCACCGGCAATAATTCCTCCGCCGTCGCCTCGACTTCGGCTCGTCCGATGCCCTCGATCAGCACGATCGACGTCGGCACCCGTGTGGAGTCAGAGCGCGCGCGTTTCTCCGCCGTTTCGACGTTGCTGACCGCCTCGTCGGCGAGGCACAGGTGAACGCCGGCAATGCCCACGCGAAGCGCAAGCGGCGGCAATATCTTCGTCGAGAGCGCGGCCATGGCGAAGGCCCGATGCGCCGCATCGACGTCGAAACACGCCGTCAGCATCACGCCACCGCTTCCGACACCGCGGCTGAACGCCACGCGGCAGATCGAGCGCGCGACGTTGCGGAAGGATGGCACGACGCGCGCCGTCCACGGCGTGGGAGCGTTGAGACGATCCAGGTAGTCGCGGCCCCCCAGCACTTCCGGCGTGTCCGCCTCGTACAGATTGAAAAACTCCGGCGTCCCGCTGATGGCGATGTAGCGCCGGCCGCGACGAAAGCCCGGGATGCCGACGCGCTCCGGCATGTGCTCCCGGTTGTGCCACTCGTAGAAATCGCTCTTCGCCTCCGGCAGGAGGTCGTGCCAGATTGCGACGGCGCCCGTTCCCGCGAGGCTCATCGGCAGCTCTCCACCGCTTCTCGTATCGTCGGACGGCCGCCGTCGGTCACTGGACTGCCCTCCGCGCTATCGCGCTTCGGGGCAATTCGCCCTCGGGGCGGCCCTTCGGTCTCATGCAGCCGCCTTGGGGACGAGTGTCAAAGCGATCGTGCCGAGATCGCCGAACTGAACCGTAAGGGGCGTCGCCAGCGGCACCTCGATGGCGCCGGCATAGGATCCCGTGGTCACGGTTTGTCCGGCGCGCAGCGGGTTGCCGCGCTCGGCGAGAAAGTTCGCCAGCCAGACGAGCGGACGCAACGGATGGCCGTCGCCATGCCGGCCCTCGTGCGTCGACAGCGTCTGTTCTGCCGCGCGGATCGTCACCGGAAACCCCGCGAGCGGCGTGTCGGGGCCTTGCGGCAGCAGCGGCCCCGCGAAGAGACCCTGGTTCTGCACGCAGTCCGCGATCATCTCGAGCCAGCTCGCGCTCGCGGGGTCAGCGTAGCGGGTGCCGAGTATCTCCAGCACGAGCTGCGTCTCGCCGATGGCGCTCTTTACTTCGGCTTCGGACCACGGCGTGCCGCGGCCCGGCAGATCGCGCGCCATGACGAACGCGACTTCAGGCTCGATCCGCGCGGTCGTGCCCGTCGCATCGACCGCGTAAGGAGAGGTCCGCGAAATCGTCGGCGCGAGAATCGGTGCGCAATTCACTCTGCCCGGGGCCGGCGGCAGCGAGCACTTCCAGCCGCCAACCGTTTGCCCGAGCACCGCAACGGTACGCGCCTGAATCGCGAGCGCCGACTCGAGATCCTGCGGGCGGCGCGCTTCCGGCAATCGCGCGCCCGGCCGTCCGGAACGGCGCGCAGCGGCGAGAAAGGTGGCCGCATCGGCGATCTCACGTTCGTTCATATTCCTCCTCGCATGTCGCTTCGGCGGCGGGACGCGATTGTGACGATCGCGCGTGCGCCGGCATCAAAACCTCTTCACGTTGAAGCCACCGTCGATGAAAAGCGCGCTGCCGGTAGCATAAGGTATCGACCCCGACGCCAGCACCGCCACCGCACGCCCGATGTCGCCGGGCTCGCCCCAGCGCGCGATCGGGACGTCGCCCCGCTCGATCCGCATGTCCTTGTCGGCGGTAGCGTCTGCGGTCATGTCCGTGCGCACGAAGCCTGGCCGCACTTCGTACACGGCGATGCCCAGCGGGGCGAGGCGCACGGTGAACAGCTGCGCCATCATCGATACGCCGGCCTTGGAGATGCAATACTCGGCTTGCGTCGGCGCCGCGTAGACGGCGCTGATCGACGAGATGAAGACGATCGAGCGCTTCCACGGCGGCGAGGCCTCGCCGATCATTTTCCGAGCGATTCGCTGCGTCAGGAAGAAGGTGCCTCGCGCATTCGTGCCGTTGACGCGATCATAGCTCTCCACCGGCGTGTCGAGCAGGTCGCCCCGGTAACGCGTCTGCAGGCCCGCGTTGTTGACGGCGCAATCGACCGTGCCGAATGCGGCCCATGCCAAATCGACGAGGAGCGTGTGGTGGTCCACGTCGGCGATATCGCCGTAGACGAACGCCGCGCGCGCACCGCGCTCGACAATGCCCGTAAGCGTTTCGCCGACGGCGTCGTCGTCGACGACGTCGTTGATCACGACGTCGAAGCCGCTCGCCGCGAGCTCCCATGCGATTCCGCGGCCGATGCCGCGACGCCCGCCGGTGACGAAAGCAACGCGCCGGCGCTCAGCCATCGCGCAAGCCCGTTTCGACAGCGATCGAGACTGCGGCGCGCATCAGTACGTCGCGCGTCCGCCCGAAAGGTCGAAGACGGCGCCCGTCGAGAACGAGCACTCGGCGGAGACGAGCCATGCCACCATCCGGGCGACTTCGTCCACGTGCACCAGCCGGCCCATCGGGATGCGGGCAAGGATGTCGGCCTTGCGTTCTGCGGAAATGAGGTTGGCCATAGCGGTTTCCGCGGCCGCGGGCGTGATGCAGTTCGCGTAGATCTGTTCGCGCGCGAGCTCTTTCGCGACCGACTTGGTGAGCCCGATCAGCGCGGCCTTCGACGTGCTGTACGCGGCCGAGTACGGCATGCCTTCCTTGCCCTGGATCGACGCGACGTTGACAATGTGGCCGCGATGCGGCCGCGGCGCCTGCTGCCGCATCGTGCGCGTGACGGCGCGCAGGCACAGGAACGCGCCGATCACGTTGACGTCGAATACCTTGCGCACGTCGACCGGATCGGTGTCCCAGATCGGCTTGGTCTCCCCCAGAATCCCGGCGTTGTTGACGAGGATGTCGATGCGGCCCGACGACGACGCCGTTCGTTCGGCCGCGACGGCACGCTCGACCGCGTTGGCATCGGTGACGTCCACCGTGCGCGACGCGACGCGCGGTGCGAGCGCGCCCACCGCCCGCTCCGCGGCCCGCACCGCGTTGGAGTCGACATCCCACAGGCACACCGCAGCGCCCGAGGCGGCGAGCCGCCGGCCAATCGCGACGCCGAAGCCGCCCGCGCCGCCGGTGATGATTGCCGTCTTGCCGCCAAGATCGTATTCGTTCATGCGAGGTTGACACTAGCACACTTTCAGGTCAACATGGAAACCGTTTCCAAACTGGAAATCCGTTCCGGACCGCCTCGACCTTTGCGCGTGCGGCACCCAACCGTCCGCCCACATCCACCCCGTACATCCCAATGTCGACCACCGCCGTCGAGCGTTGTTTGAACGTCGTCGAAGCGCTCGTGGACGAGAGCGCCGGCGTCTCGCTCGTCGATCTCGCCGTGCGCCTCGACATGCCCAACAGCGCAATCCACCGCACGCTGGCGATTCTCGCGTCGCGCGGCTATGTCCGCCAGGATCCCGCCACGCAGGCGTATGCGCTCACGCTCCGGCTGTCGACACTGGGCTTTCGCCTGCTCGGTGCGCGGCATCTCCCCGACGCGGGGCAGCAAGTGCTGCAGCGCTTCGCCGAGCAGACGGGCGAGTATTGCCGGCTTGCCGTCGTCGAGGGCAATGGTCTTGCCTGGATCGCGCGCGCTCAGGGCTCGACGCAGGGGCTCCGCTACGAGCCGCCGATGGGCGGTGACGTTGTGCTGCACACCACCGCAACGGGCAAGGCCTGGCTCGCGACATTGCCGGAAGACGAGGCGCTGCGCGTCGTCGTTGCGCGCGGCTTTCCTGTTCCACGAAATTCGAACCCCGACACGTTCGGCAGAGCCGTCGTGCGCACGATCGACGAGCTTCGCACGCATCTCAGGGACACGCGGCGTCGTGGCTACGGCCTTGCCATTGAAGAAGGCGAGCCCGGGATCGTCGCGATGGCAGTGGCTTTTCGCGCGAGCGAAGATCCCCTCGCTCCCATTGCCGGCACCGTGAGCGTCGCGGGCCCGCTGCTTCGGCTCGGTCCTGCGCGACGCGAAAAGATTGCGCCGCTGCTTGCCGCGGCCGCGAACGATCTGGCCGCGCTGTGGCCGCTGCGGCAGCATCAGACCGGCATTCCGCGCACGGCGGAAGCGCGCAGCCGCGCCGCGAAGCCGCGCCTCGCCCGAGGAGCAAGCCGATGAGCGAATTGGGTTCCGCGGGAAATGTCGCCGACGCTGCATCGTCCGCGGCTGTTCGGGAATCCCTCGTCACCGTGCCGCAGGCACTTGCGATTGCCGCGCCCGATGCACTTGCGATTGCCGCGCCGCCGTCGACGATCACGCGCGACCGCTTGTCCGCGATCGCGTATCCGGTCGCGACGTTCACCCTGCTGCTCCTTGCATGGCAGTTCCTCGTGCGCCTTTTCGGCGTGCCCGAGTACATCCTCCCGGTGCCGAGCGAATTCCTCGTCAAGCTCGCGGAATCGCGCGCGCTCATCTGGCAGCACACGCTCGTGACGGCGAACGAGATCCTGCTCGGGTTCCTGCTCGCAGCGGCGATCGGCGTGCCTCTCGGGCTCATGATCGTGTCCGTCAAGTTCCTCGAGCGTTCGCTGTACCCGCTGATCCTGTTCTTTCAGCTGATCCCGAAGATCGCGATCGCGCCGCTCTTCATCGTCTGGTTCGGTTTCGGGCCCTTCCCGAAGGTGCTGCTCACGTTCCTGCTTTGCTTCTTCCCCACGCTCGTCGCCAGCATGACGGGCTTTCGCGCGCTCGACGACCGCGTGCTGTATCTTTCGCGGTCGATGGGCGCTACCGCATGGCAGACGTTCCGCTATATCCGGCTGCCGTCGGCGCTGGGACACATCTTCGGCGGGTTCAAGGTGTCCGTGGTGTTCGCCGCGACCGGCGCGATCGTCGCCGAGTTCGTCGGCGCCAATTCCGGCCTCGGCTACCTGCTGCTGCGCGCGACGAGCTACCTCGACATGCCGCTCATCTTCGCGGTCCTGGTGGCGCTGTCGGCGGTCGGGATCCTGTTCAGCTACGCGGTGCAACTGCTGGAGCGGCTGTGCATGCCCTGGCTACGCAAGCGATGAGGCCAGTTCATTCTATTGGACAGGCCCTGGTTCACGCCGGGCCGAGTCGACCGACGATTCGACTCAGTTGGGTTCTCAGCTGCGTTGATAGGCGCATTTGATTGACGAAAAGCATAAAACAGGAGAAGACGATGTCGAAACGCTTGACCACTCAGTTCACCAGTCAGTTGACAGCTCGGTTGACAACTCATTTGACAACTCTCGCAGCCGCCGGCCTCATAGGCGTCGTTGCTGCCCTCATCGCTAGCGCCGCGCCGGCCCAGAGCCCGAAGCCGATGAAGCTCACGCTCAACTTCCTGGCCGGCGGTCCGCAGGCCGGCTTCATGTACGCGAAGAAGCTCGGCTATTACAAGGACGCTGGCATCGATCTCACGATCGAGGAAGGCAAGGGATCGGCGACGACGGCGCAATTGGTCGCCACCGGCCAGACCGACGTCGCCTTCGCCGACGCGCCGGCGGCGATGCAGATCCGCTCCAAGGGCGCTCCGGTGAAGATCCTGACGCCCATCCTGCAGACGAACGGCTTCGCGATCATCTCCATTGAGGGCTCGGGCATCAACACGCCCAAGGATCTCCTCGGCAAGCGGCTCGCCGTGCAGCCGGGCACTGCGCAAACGACGCTGCTCGACGCCATCCTGGCCGAGAACAAGATCGACAAGACGAAGCTCGACATCGTCAACATCGATCCCGCCGCGCTCGTGGGCGCGCTGCTGGAAAAGAAGGTCGACGCCATCCTTGCCGGCGCCGACTTCCAAAGCGTGCAGATCCGCGACCTCGGCTTCAAGGTGAAGGACATCCTGTATCGCGACGTAGGCGTCCCAACCGTGGGACTTTCGATCATCGCGCGCGACGAGCGCTTGAAGTCCGATCCCGATCTCTATCGCAAGTTCGTGGCGGCGAGCCTCAAGGGCTGGGACGAGGCCCGCAAGAATCCCGACGCCGCCGCTGCGGCGGTCATCGAGCAGTTCCCGTCCGTCACGAAGGATCAGATCGCAAAGCAGCTCAAGGTCGACCTCGAACTCGTGTGCTCGCCCGGCGCGACCGCCCTCGGCCGCGTGCCGGATAAGAACTGGCAAATCACGTTCGACCTCATGACCACGTATCTGCAGCTGCCGAAGGACAAGCCGATCACGGACTACTACACCAACGAGTTCCAACCTGCCGACGCGCCGAAGTGCCCGTGATGGTCGAAGCGGCGACAACGCCTGCTGCTGCGCCCACCGTCGCCGGCGGCGGCGCCCGCATCGTCGGGCGTGCTGTGAGCAAGCAGTTCGCGGCGAAGGGCGGCACGTTCGTCGCGCTCGACAACGTGTCGTTCGAGATCGGCGGCGGCGAGTTCGTGAGCCTGATCGGCCCGTCCGGCTGCGGCAAGAGCACGCTGATGCTGATCACCGCGGGCCTGATCCCGCCGACCGGCGGCGAGATACGCGTCGCCGACAAGGTGATGGCGGGCCCGTTGACGGACGTCGGCATCGTCTTCCAGGACCACCTGCTGCTCGATTTTCGCACCGCACTCGCCAACGTGATGCTGCAGCCGGAGATTCGCGCCATGCCGCTTGCGCGTAAGCGCGACGAAGCGAACCAGCTCCTTGCGAAGCTCGGCATTCCCGACGTCGCGCGTGAGCGCTATCCTAACCAGCTGTCCGGCGGCATGCGGCAGCGCGTATCGATTGCGCGGGCGCTGATCCATCAGCCGTCGGTGCTGCTGATGGACGAGCCGTTCGGTGCCCTCGACGCGATCACGCGGACGCAGATCCGTCACGACCTCGAGCTCCTGTGGATGGAGACGCGCAAGACCGTGCTGTTCATCACGCACAGCATCGAGGAGGCGATCGGCCTCTCCGACCGCGTGCTCGTGATGTCGCCGAACCCCGGCCGCATCATCGACGAGATCGCGATCGACCTGCCGCGCCCGCGGCCTGCGGTGCTGGGCGAGGACGCGAGCTTCAACAAGTACGCCGAGCGCATCCACGCCGCGTTCCTGAAGATGGGCGTGATCAAGTATTGACTGTTCGGAGCTCGCTCGCGCGGTGGTCGAAAGCGTTCGCCCGCTTGCACATCGGGATCAAACCATGTGTCGAGAGCGCGTTGACATGAGACCGATCAGACCGAGCCCCAGCAATGCAAGCGTCGCGGGTTCGGGGACCAGGGCGAACCGCGCCGTCGCGTTGTCGGGGGCGAAGTCGGAGATCGCAGTGGCGTTCCCGATGGGGGCAGGGGCCAATGGCGCAGAGGTATCTCGTGGCCAAAGGTTCCACAGATAATCCTGTGGAGCAAAGCCGGTGGAGGCCGGCAAGGCGGCGAGTGGTATGTCGATGAAGATCGAGTTGGCAGCGATGCCCCCGTGGTACGCCGCGTTGTTTGTAACGCCGGCGGCGTTCAACGTCGCAACAACATTGAACCGCACGTCGGGATTGCCAATATTGGCGAAATTGTTCGTCCCGGTGCCGGTATTGATACCCCACACATACAGCGGCACGGATCCGGCCGGCGCGCCACTGACTGGGCCCGCGAGGTTCCCAGTCAAGTGGAATGTGACTCCATCGAACGTACCGTTCGCGCTAACGACGTCGAAAGCGCCGTTCAGCGCGCCACCGAAGGTGGGCAAGAAGTCTCCGACGGGATCCGTGATGAGAGCTGCTTTCGCGACGCCGAGCACGCCCCAAAGAGCGGCTAGTGTGACTGCGAATAATCTGGACTTCCTCGCCATGGAATCCTCCGGAATGTTGTTCCACGAGTTAGCGGTCGCCGACAACGACAAGCAGAACCGCTGACCGGGCGCACCTGAGCCCGCCCCAACGATAGAAGGGAACATGGCGGAGGCGTCCGCTATTCCGCCTTGACGGGCACCAGCGATCGTGGATCGGCCGAAGCGGCACTTGTGCGCAGCCCGAAATCGAACGCCATTCTGTTGCTAAGATAGCGGATGGCCCAAGGCGCTTTGATCGAAGTCGCGTCCCTGCTGTACCGGTGGCCTGGGGCGACCGCGCCGTGCCTCGACATCGAACGCCTCTGCATCGACGCGGGCCAGCGTGTGTTCCTGTTCGGTCCGAGCGGCAGCGGCAAGAGCACGCTGCTCGCGCTGCTCGCCGGAATCATGACGGCCGAGAAGGGCAGCGTCCGAGTCCTCGGCACCGAGCTTTCCTCGCTCAGGGGACGCGACCGGTTTCGCGTCGAGCACGTCGGCTTCATCTTCCAGCAGTTCAATCTCGTGCCCTACCTGTCGGTGGTGCAGAACGTGTTGCTGCCGTGCCGGTTCTCGGCGCGGCGCGCGAAGCGCGCAACGGAGGCCCACGGCTCGCCGGTCGATGCCGCGATCCATTTGCTCGATGCCATGGGCCTTGGTGCCGGCCTGCGCGGGCGCAAGGCGACGGAGCTTTCCGTGGGACAGCAGCAGCGGGCGGCGGCAGCGCGCGCGCTCATCGGTGCGCCAGAGCTCATCGTGGCCGACGAGCCGACGTCCTCACTCGATGCGGATGCGCGGCAGGCGTTTCTCGAGCTTTTGGAACGTCAGTGCGACCGTTTTGGAAGCACGCTGCTTTTCGTGAGTCACGATCGGCAGCTCGCCGCGACGTTCGACCGCGAAGTCGACCTGCCGGCGATCAATCGCGTCGTCCCGGACGAGCCGACGGCATGAAGCACCTCCTTACGCTCGCGCTCGCGAGCGCATGGAACCGGCGCTTCACCCTGACGCTGACGCTGGCTGCGATCGCCCTCAGCGTTGCGATGCTTCTCGGCGTCGAGCGCATACGCAACGCGGCGCACGAAAGCTTCGCGCATTCGATCTCCGGCACGGACCTCGTGGTCGGGCCGCGGACGAGTCCGGTCCAGTTAATGCTCTATGCCGTGTTCCGGATCGGCGAGGCCACTACCAACATGAAGTGGGCGAGTTACGAGGAGCTCGCCAAGAACCCGGATGTCGACTGGATCGTTCCGCTGTCGATCGGGGACTCGCATCACGGATTCCCGGTGGTCGGCACTTCCGCCGCGTATTTTGAGCGTTATCGCTACGGCCTCTCGCAGCCGCTGGAACTCTCCGCTGGCCGGCGGTTCGAAGGCTTGTTCGAGGCTGTCCTCGGGGCAGAAGTCGCCGAGCGGATGAAGTACAAGGTCGGAGATCGAATTACGATAAGCCATGGCACCGGAGAATTCGGGGCCGTGCACTCGGACAAGCCGTTCACCGTGGTCGGAGTGCTTCGACGCACCGGCACGCCGGTCGACCGCAGCATCCACGTGAGCCTCGAGGCCATGGAAGCCATCCATCTCGACTGGCAGGGCGGCATGCGCATTCCGGGGCTGTCGATTCCGCCGCAGTTCGCGAAGAAGTTCGATCTAGCGCCCAAGGAAATCACCGCCGCGCTTATCGGGCTCAAGTCGCGGGCCCGCGCGTTCCAGGTGCAGCGAGACATCAACAACTATGCCGGCGAGGCGCTTCTCGCCGTGCTGCCCGGTGTCGCGCTGAACGAGCTCTGGAGCATCGTCGGCGTCGTCGAAAACACGCTGCTCCTCGTCGCGGGAATGATCGTGGTGATCGGTCTCAGTGGTATGATTGTGGCTGTGTGGGCAGGCCTCAACGAGCGCCGGCGCGAGCTGGCGATCCTGCGGTCGGTGGGCGCAAGTCCGGTCGATGTCATCGTCCTGCTTGCCCTCGAGGGGTTGCTGCTCACGGCCCTTGGGGTGACCCTTGGATATGCGCTGCTGACCGTGCTTTCCCTCGCAGCAGCCCCTTGGATGCAAGCCCGTTTCGGCGTCGTCCTGCCGGCTTGGCCTGGCGGCCGCGACGAGCTCGCGCTTGTAGGCATGGTTTTCGCGGCAGGTTTGCTGGCGGCGCTGTTACCGGCGTTGCGCGCCTGCCGTCTTTCGCTGGCCGATGGACTGACGCCGCGCTTGTGAGGAATCGATCATGAATTTGAAGACTCTTGTGGTTTGTGGGGCGGTGACGCTCGCTTGCATCGGGGCCCATGGTCCCGCCGCCCTTGCCGCCGCCCCGACGATGGTGGCCCAGGCCTCGTCCGACTCCGGTTTTCGTGTCGGCGACACGCTGCCGAAGGGCAAACCCCGCGCCCCGTCGGCGGATTACGAGGATATCACCTGGGACATGTTGCTGCCGGAGGGGTGGAGCGTCGAGAAGATCATGGAGGACCTGAACCTCAGCGCCCTCGGCGACAACGACCCGAAAGCCCGCGAGGCGATGAAAAAGATCCGCGGAATGTGGGACAACGCCCCAGCCAATCCGAAGATGAACAATCGGCGCGTGAGCGTTGCCGGCTTCGTCGTGCCGCTGGACGGAGAGCGCGAAAAGACGCGCGAGTTTCTGCTGGTCCCGTATTTCGGCGCCTGCATCCACGCGCCCGCGCCGCCCGCCAACCAGGTCATCCATGTCAAAGTGAAGGCTGGGAACACGGTGACACTGTCGCCGGCATCCTTGCTCTTCGGCACCATTCGCACCGTGCGCTCGGATACGAAAATGGCCGTGACCGGGTACGAGATGACCATTGACAAGGCCGAGCCGTTCAAGCCGGAAGATCCGTTCCCGATCTAGCCAGTGCGGCGGCAGCCTCCTGACGGTCGCGCATCCAGCAGCGTTGCCGAACCCTCGCAGCTAACGGCGCGTCCGGCGACGCGCCTGCTCGATCGGCCTCACCTGAATTGCGGCCCTGCCAGCCAACTCACCAGCGAGTAGCGAACGCCCGTCTCCACCGGACGGACGTCGTGACACATGAACGACGGGAACACCGTCATCGTTCCCTGATCCTTGGAAGCCACGAACTCCGGATAAATGATCAGCTCGCCGCCGGTGTAGTCTTCAGCAGCCGACAATTGAACAGTCAAGCTCAGTTTGCGTTCCGTGAGCTTGCCCGGACCGATATCGAAATGCGGTCCGTAATACTCGCCGACTTCGTAACGCGTGAACTGGAAACCTTCCCTGAATTCACTGACGTGGAATCCATACACAGCGTCATTGACTTCGCGGATGGCTTTGCGCATTCGGTCAAACACCCAATTCGTCGACGGATTCGGGAACACGAACACCGCCGATGACTTGCGAATGCCCGCAGACTGAGCGGGATCCATGCTTTCCACCGAAGCGGGTTTCAGGTGCGGCGTGAATTCCGCAATCAAGCGCAAGCACTCTTCGGGTGTGAATACCATCGGAATGGCTGCGAGGCGAGTCTGATCTTTCTCCGGCTCGAAGGCGCCGCTGCCGGCGCTCGCTAACCACTGCCCCGCTGTCGACGGCGACCGCATCGGCGCTCTCGTGCTTGATTTGTTGCTCTTGTGTCTCTTCATGAGATGCTGATTCAGTAGATCTCGATTGCCGCATTGCCAGCGCTGATTCGGTCTGGTCCTTTCCAGACGGCGCCCGCTGCCGCGGCCGGTCCCGTCCACCATCCATTGATGGCGAGACGCTTGCCTTGGGCGTACGGCGAGATGTGAGTCACAAAATGGTTCGATGACGGCCCCACGTTGAAAAGCAACAAAGTGTTGAAAACGGGCGGCAGGTAGTACGCCCTTGCGCACCAGAACAGCGCGCCGCCCCACTCGGACCGCCAATCCTTCGCCAGATGCCACACGTAGGCCAGTTGACGGCGAGAATTTTCGTCGCTCTCGGCGATGTCGTTGTGAGGGAGGGAGTAGTCGCCCGGGAGGTACCAGCTCGCGGAAAACTGCGCCGGCCCAGAACAGGACCTGCCCGACAACCGCGTCGCCCATGCCTTCGTACTCGACGAGCTGAATACCTTGGAGCACCAGGCGAGGTCCGGCGGATACTCCTCGGGGATGTAGAGGTTGTGATGATGGTACGAAAAATCCTCCTCGTAGCCCTCGTACGGACGCCAGGTCGTGCAGCCGTCGAGACTACGGTGCATCCGCTCGGCAAAGTCAGGCTCGAAGGCATCTCGTATCACGATCAGGCCGCCTGCCGTCATCCGCGGGAGAGCGTCCGTCAACGCGGACCTTGGTCCGCGAAGCGACGGGCGCAGATAAGTTTCGATCGAGAGAGCCGCATCCGCTGCCGCCTGAGTGTCGACATCGGTGGTCGGCGCAGTGGGCGCGGGCGCGGCGGGGGCACCGAGTGCGACCCCGTCCACGCTGATCACCTTGCGCCCTACCTGCTCCATGTCGAGCGCTCGGGCCGCACGCAGCGCGTCCTCCAGCGCGCCGGCCTGCAGCACGCCCCCTTTGGCACAGACGATGATATTGCTGCGGAAGATGATCAGCGTCGGTATCGAACGGATATTGAACTGCGCGCCGATCGCCTTCTGATCCTCGGTATTGACCCTGGCGAACAAGACATCCGGATTCCGGGCCGCGGCGGCGGCAAAGAGGGGCGCGAAGGCGCGACAAGGCGCGCTCGATGGCGCCCAGAAATCGACGACGGCAAATGGATGGCCGTCGATCGCCGATGCAAAATTGTGTTCGGTGAGCTCCACAACGCCCGCGGTATCTTTCGACATCTGGATGGCTGCCAAAGGAGCCTCTCTGCGGATCTGCGACCGGGAATTCTACGCCGCCCTCGTGCGGGCACGAGAGCCGTTGTGACAGGCGGCGCGGCAGCCAAGCAGTGCCGGGCTCATCGCACTTGACAACCGGTGGGAACGACAACTATGGTGTTCTGTACAACAGAACATGCCTATCCGCGGGCGCGCACCGGCAGGAAGGCGACGACCGGAGGCGCTTCGATACCGCGAAGCGTGGGAGAGTTGGAGACCCGATGAGGAATAACGAACGGAAGCCCACGACAGCATCGGCGGGGAAACGATCGCCTCCGCCGCCACGCGATAAGGAGCCGGGGCGGAGTGCCCAGGCGAGCCGCCGCAAGACGGACGCGCGCGAGTCCAGTTCGGCAAAGCAGGAAGGCGGGGTCGCGGCGGTGGACCGCGCGCTGGAAATTCTCGCCGCTTTCGAGCCTGCGGACAACGCACTCACGCTGGCGGAGCTCGCGCAAAGGACGAGGTTCTACAAGAGCACTATCCTGCGGATTTCGCAGTCGCTGATCCGGCACCGCTACCTGCAGCGGCTCGATGACGGCTCGTACCGGATCGGGCCTGCACCGCTGGTCCTCGGAGCGCTGTATCAGCGCAGCATGCGCCTCGGGGACATCATGCTTCCGCTTATGCACGAGCTCGCCGACCAGACTGGCGAGAGCGTGTCGATCTACTCCCGCAACGGCGATTTCCGCGTCTGCATTCATCGCGTCGATTCCAAGCACGCCGTGCGCGATCACGTGCGGGAGGGCGATGTGCTGCCGCTCGACCGCGGCTCGGGCGGGCGCGTCCTGCTGGCGTTTAGCGGGGCCAAGGGCGAGCCGTACGAGACCATCCGCACGGAGTATTGTTATGCGTCGGTCGGCGAGCGGGACTCGGAGACGGCAGGCGTTTCCGTACCGTTCTTCGGCACGAGTCAGACGCTGCTCGGCGCGTTGACGCTTGCCGGCCCTCGCTCGCGAATTGACGAGACCTTCATCGCCAACGCGCGGGTATTGCTGCTGCGCGTCGCTGCTCGCGCGACCCACGCCCTCGGGGGGGACGCGTCCGCGATCAATGCCGCCCTTGCCATGACGCTATCCGGCAAGCGCACGATCTCTCGCCCCATGAAGATGATCGCCAGAAACTAGCGACTGTTCACCGGCCCTGATGGCGGGCCGCCACTCCCGCCGCTGCCCGACCACTCGGCGAGGTCGGACACGGGGAAGCGCTAAATCACCATTGTTCGCAGGAGTTGCTCGAAGTCGTGTGCGAATGCCTTTCCGTCCAGCAGTGGCGATGCGCTCACTTTCGCGCGCAGACCGCCGCGAATGATCTGCAGCGTGCCAAGATCGTCTGCGAGGCGTTGCGCAATCGAGACGAATCCGGTCGCATCGGCCGCGACCCACTCGGCGCAACCGGCCGTCGTGAGGATGCTCACGCCCATCCGCGCCTGTGACCGGTCGCCGGCCAGCGTCACGACGGGAACGCCCATCCACAGCGCTTCGCAGCTGGTCGTCGCGCCGTTGTATGGCGTCGTGTCGAGGGCGACGTCGACTTCGTTGTACGCCTCGAGGTGTCCTCCAGTCATCCACCCGCGGAACTCGATGCGCTGGCTATCGACGTTGCGCGCATCGAGCTCGGTGCGCAGGCGGTCGCATACCGAAGGGTACGCGAGCGCGGCTGCCTTCAGCAGTAACCGTGAGCGTGGCACCGTGCGCAGCACGCTCGCCCACAGATCGAGTGTGGTCGCGCTGATTTTAGAGACGTTGTTGAAGGAGCCGAATGTCACTTCGCCGCCGCGGCTGAGCGCCGGTAGCGGCGTTGGCAGCGGCGGGACGTCGCGCGGGCGGTAGCAAAAGTAACTGTGCGGCAACCTCGCCAGCCGCTCCGAATTCAACACCTCCAATTCCGGCGGATCGGCGCGTGCATCGGTGACGCGGTAGTCGATCGCCGAGAACCCGGTCGTCGCGGGGTAGCCAAGCCAAGTCGCCTGCACGGGGGCCAGCCGACGACCGAGAAGGCGCAGACGCAACCCGGTGTGCGCCGCGAGGTCGATCAGCACGTCGAGCTCGTCACCGGCGATCCGTGCCACAAGCTCATCGTCGGTCAACCCCGACGCCTTAACCCAGTGCGCCGCATCCGAGGCAAGCCCGGCGCTGACGTCGTCATCGACCACGCTGTCATGATACGCAATGAATTCGAGCCGCGAACGGTCGTGGTGCTCGAATAGCTGATCGATGAAGTCACCGACGGGATGCCGGCGCAGGTCTGGCGAAAGAAAGCCGACGCGCAATCGAGACTTCGCCGTTGGCGCGGCGCGCTGCGGGGCCACGGTGGCGGACGCCGCATCGGCAGAGGTGAAGCCGACGACCTTGTCGAAGCGCCGGTGCCAAACCAGCACGTCCTCCGCCGACACGTCGTCGGAATACAGGAAGGTGTGCACGAGGTTGCTCCAAACCGACAGCGTGGCAGGCGACAGCGTCATCGCTCGCCGCCAGGACATCAACGCGTCGGCAATCCGGCCCTGCTCACGCAACAGCGTCGCACGCTGGACGTGCGCATCGAAGAAGGTGGGATCCATTGCGAGCGCGCGCTCGATGCAGGCAAGCGCAGCATCGTCACGCCGTCGCATGAGGAGCGTGCCCAGGTTGTTGTGCACGGAAGGAATGCGTTCATCGATCGCGAGCGCCGCGCGAATCGACTGCTCGGCCTCGTCGAACCGCCCAAGCATGGCCAGCGTCGCGCCGAGATTGTCGAGCGCGATCGCGTAGCCCGGCTGCATCGACACGGCGCGCTGCAAATGCTCCAACGCCTCCACGGGACGCCCTTGCTTGAACAGCATGACACCAAGGTTGCAGTGGGCCGAAGCTGTTGGCGCGCCACCCTCGACCAGCCTGCGAAAAACGGCTTCAGCCTCGTCCAGGCGACCGAGGTCGTGGAGCAGCGAGCCCAGCGCCGTCGCAGCCTCGACGTGGCCAGGCTGTTGTTCGAGCAACTCGCGATAGAGTGATTCGGCGCCGGCGAAATCTTCTGCTTCGGCGCGCTTACGCGCGGCATCGAGCAGGGCGGCCGGCGCGACGGCGGGCGCGTAGACCGCGAAGGTCGGTGATGCAGCGGGCGCACGTACTTCGACTAATGACGCGGCGGGCGCACGTACTTGGACTGGTGACGCAGCGGGCGCTCGCACTTGCACTGGCGCTGCCACGGGCGCGTCCCGCGCCACCATTGGCGCCGCAACAGCCGACTGCACGAGTCCGTGACAGCGCTTGTACTTCTTGCCGCTGCCGCAGGGGCAGGGATCGTTTCGTCCGGGAACCATGTCGGGGGAGAGCCTTCGGTCGCTATTTGCGTGCCGCCAACAAGGCGCGCGTTACTGCCAGTTGGTCGAGCGATGCCTGGATCTGTTGTACTTGTGGGGTTGCGCCGAGCTGCTGGAACAACGCCATCGACTTTTTGTACATCGCTGCGGCCTGCGCCAGATCGCCGCGCGTTTGATGCACACGTCCGACGTTGGCGTAAGCAACGGCCACGCCTTCCTTGCGCCGGAGCGCCTCGTAGCGCTCCAGCGCCTTCCTGTGCATCGCCTCGGCTTGCGGCAGATCGACGTGCGTTTGATACAGATCGCCGAGATACTCGTACGCAGCAGCCACATCTACGTCCTTGCGCCCGAGCGCCGCATAGAGCTCGAGATGCACGAGAACGCTCGCCTCCGCTTGCGCCAGATCGTCGCGTGTTCGATCCACACGTCCAGCGTTTCCGTAAGCGGCGGCCATGCCTTCTTCGTCGGCGCCGGCTGGAGCGTCTTGTCGTTGAACAGCAAAGACCAGGCTTGCCTCGTCACGCAGCATTTGCTGGCGAACGTGTCCGGCAGCAACGCAGCCACAAGCTCCCAAACAGGCACTGCGCGTTCGGGAATGTCCTCGATGACGAGCCATCCACGATTCTTCAATCTCTTGAGACCGAAAGCGAGGACAGCCAAGTTTGCATTCGGAGAATGCAAACCGTCGTCAATGATCAGATCCATGGAGTGCGGAATGTTCCTGCCAAGCGATTCAAGGCTCGCCAAATCGGTTTGATCGACAAAATATGTATGTATTCGATCCTCCTGAAACAGGATTCTCTTGTCCAGGTCGGCACCAAATATCGTTGCATTCGGCAAATACTCGCGAAACGCTCTGAGTGACGCTCCGGGCACACCGCCAGCCCCCATGTTGCAAACGACGTCCAGGTTGTTCGTACCCACACCAATTTCAAGAACATGGGAGATATGGTCTTTGTCTTTCAATATCTCGGCATAAAGATGATGATAATTATGCAGGGCGGACTTATCGCTCCCGAACTTGGTGAACAATGATTTCAGTACCTCAGCTGCGGCTTTTCCATCAGCGTCCGTGGCGAGCTGCTCAATGGGAATGGGCGACAATTTAGCGCCAACGACAGCCAGCAGATGACTCAAGAGTGGGAATGTCTGGCCTACCGCTTGAAGCGTCTGCGCGAGCAAGGCGTTGCTATCGCCTACGCTTTCGGAACGAACAGTGCCAACGGTTGATACAAGTCGACGTGATTTTCCATTTTGCTGAATCGAACAGCTTGCGCGACGGGACCACAAGCAAAGTCGACGGTTCCTGGAATCCCCACAACTGCCTGCTTCGCGAAAACGCTAGATCGCACCAGTCTTCCGCAAGCCCGCGATCTCCGCTGTGCTGTAGCCGACGCTTAGCAGAACTTCGTCCGTGTGTTCGCCGAGGCGCGGTGGCGGCGACGCTGCCACCGGATTGGCGTTCGAAAGCTTGAAGCCTGCGCGCGTGACGCTGATCGGCCGACCGACGCCGGGAACCTCGGCGAAATCCTGCAGCAACTCGCGATGCTTCACCTGGGGATTCTCGAGCGCCTCCGGCACGGTGACGACCCGGCCCGCTGGAATTCCAACGCCGATCAGGATTTTCTCCCACTCCGCAGCCGGTTTGGAGCGGAGCGCCGCCTCCACTTCCAGCGTGAGCGCCGCGCGGTGCCGCTTGCGGTCTTCGCGGTCGGCAAAGCGTGAGTCGACAACGAGGTCTTCGCGTCCGATCACCTTCGCGAGCGCCTCGAACTGCTCCTGCTTGTTCGCAGCGATGTTGAGAAGCCCGCTGCCTGTCTTGAACGCCCCGGACGGCGCCGCCGTGAAGTTGTCGTTGCCCATAGGCAAAGGCTCCTGCCCCGCGATGAGATAGTTGGAGATGACCCATCCCATGCTCGCGAGCGCCGAGTCGAGCATCGACACATCGATGAACGCCCCTTCGTCGGTTCTCATCCGTCGCATCAGCGCCGCTGCGATCGCAAACGCCGCGGTGATGCCGCCGAGCGTATCGGCGACAGGGTAGCCCACGCGTAGCGGGGCACAGCGCTCGTCGCCCGTGATGCTCATCGCGCCGGAAAGCCCCTGAACGATCTGATCGTACGCGGGCGCATCCTTCATCGGACCGTCCTGGCCGAACCCCGAGATCGCGCAGTACACGAGTGCCGGGTTCTGCTGCTTGAGCTGCTCGTAGCCGACGCCGAGACGATCCATGACACCTGGCCGAAAGTTCTCGACGAGCACGTGCGCCGTCCGGACGAGCCGCTGCAGCACCTCCTTGCCGCTTCCGGATTTCAGGTTGACGGTGACGGACTTCTTGCCGCTGTTCTGCGCAAGGAACGACGCGCCCATTAGCCGTTGGTTGAGCGACGCGTCGGCACCCAGCTGCCGCGCCAGATCGCCGCGCTCCGGAACTTCGATCTTGATGACTTCCGCTCCGATGAGCGCGAGCTGATACGCGCAGAACGGGCCCGCGAGCACGTTGCTCAAATCGAGCACGCGGATCCCGGCCAGCGCTTGAGTCATGGGCTTCCTCGGTCGGTCAAAGCATAGCGTCAGCGGCGAACGAATGGATTGGGCACGTCCAGATCGGTGGAGATCCAGACACATTTCGTGTGCAGGAACTCCTTGATCGTTTCGACACCCGACTCGCGTCCGATACCCGAATTCTTGTATCCGCCGAACGGCGACGTGAAGCTCGTCGCTCGATAGTTGTTGACCCAAATGGTCCCGGCCTTGAGCCTGTCGGTCATGAACATTGCCCGATGGAGGCTTTTGGTCCAGACGGCCGCCGCGAGCCCGTAGATCACGTCGTTGCCTATCCCGATCGCTTCGGCCTCGTCATCGAATGGAATCACTGCGAGCACGGGACCGAACACCTCCTCCTGCGCGATGCGCATGCTGTTCTTCACGTCCGTGAAGATCGTCGGCTCGATGAACATGCCGGCGCCGAGATCCGGCCGGGCCTTCCCACCGAGCACGCAACGCGCGCCCTCCTCCTTCGCGATCCGGATGTAGTCGATGATCTTCTCGAACTGCGGCCGCGTCGCGATCGGCCCGATCTGGGTGTCGGCGAGCGCAGGATCGCCCAGCTTCGCGGAGCGAACGAAGGCGATCAACTTCTCGAGGAACTGGTCGTGGATGCTCCGTTGCAGCAGCAGCCGCGAGCCGGCCTGGCAGCTCTGTCCAGACGCCGCGAAAATCCCGGACACGACACCTTTGATGGCCTGGTCGAGATCTGCATCGTCGAAGACAATGTTGGGCGATTTGCCGCCGAGCTCGAGCGTTACCGTCTTGAGTCCTGCTGCCGCGAGCTGATAAATCTTGCGCCCCGCGGCATCGCCCCCCGTGAAACCGATGTGCGCCACCGACGGGTGCGCGACGAGCGCCGCGCCGGCCTCCTGCCCTAGTCCGGTGACGACATTCACGACGCCCTTCGGAAATCCCGCCTCGGCAAACAGGGGCGCGAACTCGAGCATCGACGCCGACGTGAATTCCGACGGCTTGATCACGGCCGTGCATCCAGCGGCGAGCGCGGGAGCGAGCTTCCAGCTCGTGAGGGTGAGCGGCGAGTTCCACGGCGTGATGATGCCTACCACACCTTTTGCCTCGTACTTCGTGTAAGTGAACACGCCCCGCTTGTCGGTGGGGATCACCGCGCCCTGCACCTTGTCGGCGAGCCCGCCGTAATACTTGAAGTAGTCGCCCATATAGCGGATCTGGGCGCATGCCTCCGACCGGATCTTGCCGTTGTCGCGCTGCTCGATCGCTGCCAGATGGTCGGCGTTGGCGATGATGAGATCGCCGAGCCGCCACAAGAGGTGGCCGCGCTGCGTGGCGCTCATGCGCGGCCATTCGCCCTGGGTCAGCGCGCGCTCCGCCGCGCTGACTGCGGCAGCAACGTCCGCCTCACCCCCGCGCCCGATCAGCGCCCAGACTTTGCCGGTATACGGATTCTCGGTCGGGAAGTAGTCGTTGGAGGCCGGGCGGACGATGGCTCCGTCGATGTAGTTGCCATATCTCGGAAGCTCTTCGTCCTTCGACATTCCGCTCTCCAGCTGAACGCCATTGCTGCGTCAGCGCGGCGTCTTGCGCTTCACCGGCTCACGCGTGAGGCGTACCTCGCGGCCGTCTTCAGTCGTGCCCACGAGCGTGCGCTCGTCCACCACCTTCAACTTAAGGGCGAAGTCGGGGCACTTGCTGACTTTCGCCGCCCAGGCGGTGAACTCCAGCATGTTGTTGTTGCTCCTCTGTACCGTGATCGGAAACGGCTTGGTGCCGCGGCAAGGGTCGCCGGCGCGCCGCGGCCCTATTTCGCGCCATTCACCCTCGAAGTCCGCTATCACGACGCTCCCCTGGCGCACGGTCTTGGCATCACCGTCGATGCGCGCGTTCCACTTGCCATCATTC
>Ga0207691_10001639_pt1 | contig 22226 bp, 20 predicted proteins | sample KBSM13metaG_FD_184327 | JGI IMG/M metagenome (GOLD analysis project Ga0207691, IMG submission 184327) | Miscanthus rhizosphere microbial communities from Kellogg Biological Station, Michigan, USA - KBS M1-3 metaG (SPAdes) (version 2) | ecosystem: Host-associated > Plants > Roots > Rhizosphere >... | reverse complement strand
GAACGTCAGGTACATCGCGATGCCGACGCCGATGATCGGAATCGCGTCGATCAGGCCGACCAGCAGGAACATCTTGCCCTGCAGCATCGGAACGAGTTCCGGCTGGCGCGAGGCGCCTTCGAGAAACTTGCCGCCCATGAGGCCCATGCCGATTGCGGCGCCGATGCCGCCGAGGCCGAGCATCAGGCCGGCCGCGAGAGCGGTCATGCCTTCAACGGATGCGAGTGCATTGATGTCCATGTGTGTCTCCGAGTACGAACAGGTTGAAAGAAGATGGATCTTGGAAAACGCGTGAGGTTCCGGCCCATGCCCCCTTAAGTTAAGGGGGCGATCAAAGCCTTGCGTAGCAAGGCTTTGATGGGGATGTGGGAGATTTCGCGCATAAAGAAAATATCGACGGCCCAGTTTGCTGAATCGTTCAGTGATGATCGGCCGCCATCGCCATGTAGACGACGGTCAGCGTCATGAAGATGTACGCCTGCAGCGAAATAATCAAAATGTGGAAAAGTGTCCACGCCGTGGCCAGCGCAATCTGCGTGTAACCGCCCGGCAGCGCGCCCGGAACGAGCCCGGTGAGGCCGACCAACGGAATGCCGAGCAGCAGGACCAGCGCGAGCAGCGGCTTGCCCTTTGCGAACAGGATCACCGTCAGCACCATCAATGCGGCCGCGACGAGCAGCGCGCCGAGATTGATCGTGGTCGCCGCTTCCGGCAGACCGAGGCCGAGCGTGAAGCTCGCGAGCAGGATGAAGATCATCTCGCCGGCATACATGTTGCCGAACAGTCGCAGGCCGAGGCTGATCGGTTTGGCCAGCTCCTCGACGCACTTGAGCAGGAAGTTGACCGGCATCATCCACTTGCCGAACGGATGGAACAGGAATTCCGCGCCGACGCCGCCGACACCCTTGGCCGCAAAGCTGTAGCCGAACGCAATCAGGAACACGGTCAGCGACATGCCGATCGCGATGTTCGGATCGGTCGAAGGCACGGTGCGCAGGTGGTCGACGCCGACGCCTCCGGCGAGCGCCGGGAGCAGGTCCACCGGCAGCATGTCCATGAAGTTCATCAGGAACACCCAGAAGCCGACCAGCAGCGCGGTCGGCGCGACGAACTTCGCGCCGTGGTGGTAAGCGTCCTTGACCTGGCTGTCGACGAAGCCGACGCATAGTTCGATGAAGTTCTGCCACTTGCCCGGCACGCCGCTCGTCGCCTTGCGGGCGGCGAGGCGGAACATGACGATGAAGATCAGCGCCAGGACGATCGAGAAAACAACCGAATCCAGATGCAGCACCCAGAAGCCAGTCGCTTCCGGATCGATGCGCATCGTGTGCAGATCCAGCTTGAGGTTGGTCAAGTGGTGCAGGATGTAGCTGCTGGTGTCGTGCGTGCCTTCGGTGGCCATGTTCTCGAGCAGTCCGGTTCTTTCGTGAAATCAGTGCCAGTTATCGTGTCCAGCCTTCGTGCAGGCCCAGCAGTTGCGGCACGAGCGCGGCGATCACGCCGCACATGACCGGCAAGCCGGGCAATCCCGCCTTGACCATCACCAGATACAAGCCGAGCGCGATGACGCTCCACTTGAGCAGGTTGCCGATGATCAGCCTCGCAAATACCGTCCCCGCCCCGGCCGGACCTGTCGCGAACATGCGCAGTGCCAGCACGCCCGTCGCAATCGCGACGACACCGCCCCCGCTCAGCGCCGCAAGCCCCGCGCGCCATCCTTCCAGCAGAAATCCGACCGCTACCAGCACCGTGGCGCCGAGCTGCGCGCAGACGACGCGTAAGGCGAGCCGCCGGCCGGCAGCGATGGAGTTTTGCATCGGAACGGTACAGTCCTGAAGCGGCTTTTCGCGCGGAAGAAATCCAGTCCGCGACGACCGGGCGACAAGGCCAATAATTATAGCAATCGGCGGCTTATTGCTGCAACACAAAATGAGGGTCGCAGCGGCTTTGCGCTGCGTTTTCGCGGGCGCCGGGCGGGACCGTGGCGTGCGCGGCGCCGGAAGTCCCGCGGGCCGATTCCGTTATCGCGTTACGGCCCCGGAAATCCGGGCTCGCGGGCGCTGCCGATCAGTGGACCAGCGCGGCCGGGCACAGGGTGTCCCAGACGTCGCCGAGTTGGTCGACCGTGTACTGATGTCCGCCGACGAACTTGTTGTAGTCGATCGTCACGCGGTTGACCCAGCCCTCGGCGAGGAACAGCGTGTGATCTTCCTGGGCGTAGGAAAAATTCGGATCGCTCGTGCCGATGTGGATGTCGACCGGAATCTTGCGCGGCAACGCGGCCAGGCGCGCGCCGCACGCGGCACTCGAATCGCCGGCGCAGGCGAGCGCGGCGAGATCGGCGCCGCCGACGGCGTAGCCGGCCATCGTGTCGACGTTGAACGCTTCGCTGTAGTGGTTGATGACCAGGTCGTGCATGACGTGGCCGCCGGACGAGAATCCCCAGCCGTAGATTCGCGAGCGCTCGATGTTGTACGCGCTCTCCAGATCCGCGCGCACCGCATCGAACAGGTCGTAGTCGCTCGGGCCGTTGGTCGGAGGGATAAGCCAGGAGACCGCGTACGGGCCGCCATTCTGATAGTAGACCGCGTCCGCGACCGGCGCGGCTACGATGAATTCACCGGCCTCCGCCACGCCGCTCCAGTTGTCGCGGATCGTTGCGGCGTAGCTGCCGGCGCTGCCATACGGCGCAGCGCCATGCAGCGCCAGCATCAGCGGCGTCGGGCGCCCGGGCGTGTAACTGGTCGGAATGTAGACATAGTAATCCTGCATGCCGGAGCCGAGGCCCGCGATGTGCAACGTGCGCGTGAGCTTGCCCGGATACGCTCCGCCCGCGCCGCCCGACGGATCGTGCGGAACGATCGGCTGGCTGGCGTCGAACGCGTCGGCGTAGACGGCATCGGCGTGAGTGCAGGCCCAGGCAGGAAGCACGGCGCTGGTGGCAGCCGCCGTCGCCACCGCTGGCGCCAGGGCGGCGAGTGCAATACAAAGGACGGAACGCATGATCGATGGAAAGAGGGGACTTGGGCGCAACTCTACCGGCAACGGCGCTCAGAATTCGTAAAAGGACACGACCGTTAATCGGTTGCGGGGCCCGTGCGTCGGTCGGCATAATCGTTGGCCTTCGCGGCCGCGCCGCGGTTCGCTTGCCAAGTGATCGTCCATGAGCAACGCCAGAGACCCGTTCGTCGAATTCGCCGCCGGCGCGACCGTGTTCAGGGAAGGCGATGCGGGCGACGACATGTTCATCATCGAAGCCGGCCAGATCGACATCACGCGCAAGGGACGGCCGGACGAGGCGATGGCGACTCTGGGACCCGGCGACTTCTTCGGCGAAATGGCGATGCTCGAGGACCAGTCGCGATTTGCTACCGCCGTCGCGAAGAGCGCCGCACGCGTGCTGCGCATCGAGCGCGCCGAGTTCACCGACATGCTCAAGCAGAATGTCGAGATCGCCGTGCGCATCATGCGCAAGCTGGCGGCCCGACAGCGCCGCGCCGAGCAGCGCGTTCAGGATCTGACCGCGGAACTGGCGCGCCTGAAAGGCGCGGCCGCGGCGCCGCCACGCGAGGCGAAACCGGCGGCCCCGGCCGAAGCGAAGCCGCGCCCGCAGCCGGCCGCCGCTCCCGCACCGGCACCGCCGCCAGCACCACCGCCGCCTCCGCCTCCGCAAGATCTCGCGCTGCGCCACGTCGGCAGCGGCCAGGTCCTGCTGCTCGACCCGGCGCGCAGCGAATTGCTGGTCGGCCGCCCGGACCCGGTCACCGGGATCCAGCCCGAGATCAATCTCGGTCCGTTCGACACGACGCGCACGCTGAGCCGGCGCCACGCAAAAATCCTGCGGGAAGGCGGTCTATACTCGGTACGCGAGGAAGTCGGCACGACGAACGGCACGTTCGTCAACGGCGAGCGCATCAAGACCGGCATGGCCGTGGCGCTGAAGCCGCGCGACCGACTGCGTTTCGGGTCGATCGAAGTCGAACTGGTTCCGGTCTAGCGACGCGGATCGCGCCGGTCGACGCCGCGTCGACTGCGACCACCCTGGAGAGAACAATGGCGAACCCCGAAGAGAACCAGTGGCAGAGCGCATTGAGCGCGATCGATCTTTCCGCGATCGAATCCCTCAAGACGCTCAAGACCGAACAGGACATCCTCGACGAACGCCTCAAGGCGATGGAAGCGTTGAAGACCGATGTCGCGACGCCCGTGTACCTGCGCGTACGTGACGATTACCAGAAGCGACAGAATGCGCTCGACGAGCAATCGCGTCCGCTCAAGCAGGCGGCGCGCGACCAGTACGCGCGCCTGCGCACGCTGCTCGACCGGTTCGAAGCCGATCACGAGGCGGTGAAGCTCGATCAGCAGGAACTCGAATTGCGCCACAAGCTCGGCGAGTACGACGACAAGGAGTTCCAGCGCCGCAGCAAGGTGATCGACGGCACGGTCAGGGACAAGGCCGAGGCGCGTGCGCGCGGACTCGAGCTCAAGGCGAAGTTCCTCGAGGCGTTCCACGCCGAGAGCGAACTCGAAGCGACGACATCGCCCGGCATGAAGCGCGACTCGGCGTCGACGCAGAAATTCTCCGTGCTGAACGCGGCCGACAGCGGCATCGCCGATGCGAACACGCACGAAGTGCCTGCCGTCCCCGACAACGAACCGCCCGGACGCACGCAGATGATGCCGGTCATCGACGTTCCGGATCCGGTGCCGGCCGGCGGCGCGGGTCCCGCGACGCAGATCTTCCGCGCCGCGCGGCTGATTCCGCAGAACCCCGAAGCCGGAAAGCAGGCGAGCGCGCTGACGCTGAAGCCGTTGTCGATCGGTGCCGCGTCGAGCAACGACCTGCGCCTCGGCGGTCCGGGTGTCGACGCGAAGCACGCGCAGATCACCGCGACGATGAGCGGCTTCACGATCGTCGATCTGAACACGAAGCACGGCACGCGCGTCAACGCCGAACGCGTGCGCGAGCGAACGCTGCACCATGACGACGTGATCCAGATCGGCGCGGCGCGTTTCGTATTCCGCGAGGGGTGAGGCAACGTGGCGATCGAAATCCGCCAGGAGGAGCAGGGTGACGTCCGCATCCTGATCCTGTCCGGGCGCCTCGACACCGAGACGTCCGCGGATCTCGAGCTCGCGTTGGCCGACCTGCAGGCGGCCGGCGCGAACCGTTTCGTGATCGACATGGGCGACATCGGTTACGTCAGCAGCGCGGGACTGCGCGTGCTGCTCGCTCTCGCCAAGCAACTCGAAACCAGTCGCGGCAGCGTGCGCCTGTGCGCGTTGAACGAGGCGGTCAAACAGGTATTCGATGTCGCGGGCTTCAGCAAGATGTTCGCGATTTTCAGGGACCGCGACGCGGCGCTCGGTGGCGCGGGGGTTGCCCCGAAACCGCCAGCCGAAAATGCGCTCGCGAAGAAGGCGGCCAACCTGCTCGGTGCGCGTGATGCGACGCCGGTCGCGAATGCCGAATCGGCCGAGCTGGCACGCGCCGCGGCGAAACTGCTCGGCGGTGAAAAGCCCGAGGCCGAAAGGCGCGCGAAAACGCCGAAACCCGCGCCGGAACCCGCGAAGGCCAAGGCGCCGGCCGAAAAGAGCGCGACGGCGAGCGATCAGCCCGGCGTGCTGGGCAAGTTGCGCAACCTCCTCGGCAACAAGAAGTAGTCGAGGCAGCAAACAAGCGCCGCAGAACTTTTTGTTCGTCATTCCGGGGCTGCGCGAAGCGCAGAACCCGGAATCCAGCTTCGATGGGGTGCAATCAAAAACTGGATTCGCGGATCGCGGCTGCGCCGCGTGCGGAATGACGGCAGTTGGTGTGTGGGTCGCGTGCGCTTATTCCGCTATGACCCTTCGAGGAGCAACCTACTTGTTGCGACTGATCACGATCAGGGTCAGGTCGTCGCTCTGCGCCTCTCCGGACGTGAAGCGTGCAAGATCGGTCAACAGGCAATCGAGAATTTCCTGCGCGCCTTCCTTGCGGGCCAGCGATTCGAGCACGCGCGCCTTGCCGAACAGCTCCTGTTTTTCGTTGTGCGCCTCGTCGAGTCCGTCCGTGTACAACAGCATGCTCGCGCCGGGGGCCAGCGTTGCGGTGTGCAATGCGAACTGCGCATCGTTCATCGCGCCGAGCGGCAACGCGCCCGGTGCGGCCAGTTCGCTCACGCGGCCATCGGGTTGGCGCAGCAGCGGGGGCGGATGGCCGGCGCAGGAGAATTCGAGCACGCCGTGTTCGGCGTCGAGCGCCGCCGCGAGCATCGTCACGAACATTCCCGGCTCGAGTTCCTGGTAGAGCTTGCGGTTCAGGCCGCCGAGAAGTTCGGTCGGCCCGCTCATGTGCCGCGCGAGCGCGCGCACCTGCACGCTCAGGCGCGCCATGTACAGCGCGCCGGAGACCGATTTGCCGGAAACGTCGGCGATGACGACGCCGGCGCGGCCGTCGCGATAGTTGAAGAAATCGAAATAGTCGCCGCCGATCACGCGCGCCGCGGCGTAGCTCTCGGCGATACGGTAGCCGCCGATGTCCGGCGCCGACTGCGGCAGGAAGCGCTGCTGGATGCGCCGGGCCAGCGCGAGGTCGTGCGCCTCGATCGCGCGTTCGGACGACTGGCCGCGCTGCGTCGTGATCAACCAGCCCAGCTGCCCGGCGACGCCGACGAACAACTCCTGGTCGCCGGCGCGCCACGCATGCGTCGCATCGGTGCTGTCCAGGTACAGCCCACCGAGCACCTGATTGCCGACGCGGATCGGCATGCCGAGCACGGCCGCCGGAAGCTGCGCGTTGTGCAGCCGCGCAGAGAGTGCGTCGCGACTCGCGGCATCGAGCACGGCGATGCCGGTTTCATGGCGCAATGCTTCTCGCAGGAACGCATCGGCGTGCGCGAGATCCGGCATCGCGGCGTTCGCGCGGCTGCGCTGCGCGATCATCGCGAGATGTTCGCTTGCCGCGTCGCTGACATATATGGCCGCGCAGCGGGTGAGCGGAAATGCAGCCAGCAGCGCGTCGAGCGCGCGCGCGAGTTGTTCACGCAACGGTTCCTCGCGCCGGGCCAAGGCTCCGACGTCGCAGAGCAGTTTCAGACGTGCGAGCAGTTCGCGCAGGCCAGGCGCCACGGCCGATTGCGCCGGCGCCGACGTCGTCAAAGGTGCCGTGCGCACGCCGATCGTCGGCTTCGGTGCATTGCCGCCGTCGCGGGCTTCAGCAGGACGCTCGGCATCCATCGCGGCCGAGCCACCGCCGTTTCTGCCCGCCGATTCGTCGACCCGCTCGATCGAAGGCAGCGAATCGTGCGTGCTCGCAACGCTGCGGAATACGGTCTTGACCTCGCCGAATTCGAGCTCGTCGCCGTCGCTGATCAGCGTCGGCGTGGCGATGCGTTTGCCGCGGTGGCGCGTCCCGTTGGCGCTGTCCTGGTCGGTCAATTCGTAGTCGCTGTTGACGCGGCGGATCAGCGCATGGCGACGCGAAACCGTCGCGTCGTTGAGGCGTATCTCGGAAAACTGCCCGCGACCGACGACGGCCGTATCGGAAAAACTGAATACCTGTCCGGTCAGCGCACCGGAAGTCACGATGAGACTGGGCATGGCGTGCGGCGATTACGACTGCGCGGAAGTTTGGCACAAACCCGCTGCTGCGGGCAGCGGCGCGCCTCACGTGCAGTAGAAGTGGTTCACGCAGGCAATAAAAAGGCCGGGAGGCGTGAGCCACCCGGCCGAACAAGCGCTGCGGAAATCAAGGGGAGGGAGGAGAGTGCCGCAGCGCGATTCCGAATCCTGGGACCGGAAAATTTGCTTCTGAAACTTACTTCGCGGACTTCTTCGCGATGTTGACCTGCTTGGTGAAGCTCTCGTTCGCGTTCTCGATGCTGCCCTTGGCCAGCTGGCCCAGCGCTTCACCGGTCTTGACGGCGACGTTCAGAACTTCCTGGCCGTTCGCGTACAGCTTCTCGGTCGTTTCCTTCATCAGGTTGACGCTCTTCGGGAAGATCGACTTGAAGCCGTCCATGTCGCGCACTTCGGCGTATTCCGACAGGAACTCGACCGTGGCGGCGACGCGGTTTTCCAGCGTCTTGAGCTGGAGGCTGGTGATGCGCTCGAAGCCCTCGACGTACAGGCTGTTCGCCTTGAAGGCCGCATCGGCAAAGCTCTTGCTGAAGGCCAGAGCCTGGGTATTCATCTGCTCGTACATGGTATTCGCCTTGTGGAAGGTGGGGTGTGGAAAGCATCCTACATCAACGCATGGTGCGATGCAACATATTTCCAAATCGGCCGTTGAATTCCCCTTCAGCAAGTATCCATGTCATTGATATAGAAATGTTTAATTTGCCGTGAAGTTTTTGTGGCAGTGCGGCATTTGATGGCGGTGCGACTGCAGGAGCGCCGGGCGAACTACGCAAACATCTACTGCATGGCGCAGCGTTCCAATGGGGACTGCGGCTCGCGGCCCTTTTTCGCCTACGCGCCCCAACTTCGGCGAAAAAGGCACGAACGGCGCCGAGAAATGGGGATCCCGTCGTGAATGGTGGCTATGGGTGGACTCGAACCACCGACCCCGGCATTATGAGTGCCGTGCTCTAACCGGCTGAGCTACATAGCCAATCTGCCTACCCCGGTGGCGCAATGACACGCCGAGCGCGCAGGCGCGCAATGCCACGCGGTAGCCGCGCGTCTGCGCGGCTACGCGAAAGGGGGCGTGATTGTTGGTACTGCGCAGCGCCAAGTCAAGCGCTCCGCGGCCGAATCGTCACGCAGCTTCAGGGCCGTGCCTTGCCCGCAGGCCTCGGCCTGTGGAAAAATCCGGCGTAGAGAGCTTTGGAGTGCGGTTGTGATCGATCCGGATGGCTACCGTCCGAACGTAGGGATCATCCTGCTGCGAAACGATGGCCGCGTGTTCTGGGCGCGACGGGCGTTCCGCGATGGCTGGCAGTTCCCGCAGGGCGGCATGAACAGTGATGAGACGCCGCTCGAGGCCATGTATCGCGAGTTGCGCGAGGAGACAGGCCTCGAGCCGGCTCATGTAGAGGTCATCGGGGCGACGCCCGGTTGGCTGAAGTATCGCCTGCCGCGCCGTTTCGTGCGGCGCAACGAGCGGCCGACCTGCATCGGCCAGAAGCAGGTGTGGTTTCTGTTGCGTTTCCTCGGGGAAGAATCGCAATTGCGCCTGGACCTGACCGACGAGCCCGAGTTCGATCTTTGGCAGTGGGTCGATTTCTGGTATCCCGCGGCGCATGTCGTGCCATTCAAACGGGACGTCTATGAACGCGCGCTGCGCTATCTCGCGCCGTTGGCCGGCGCGATGATGCCGGCGGCCGGACTGTTCGATCCGGATCTGGACGAAGCCACGGCGGAAGTCGGCTGATTCCGTAAAATCCGCTAACGTCTGTCATCGGGTTCGAATTTCTTCGAAATTCGCCGCTATGGCAGACTTCGTCAAATTGTCCCGCCGGTATATTCCAAAAGCTCGGCAGGTGGCCCGGCTGCTCGTAACCCAGTTGACAATCATTCGCATTTGCACTTAAATCTCGCCATCCGCTCCGGATTGGCGCCGCCATGTACGTCTGCATCTGCAATGCCGTCACCGAAAACATGATCCGCGCCGCCGCGGCTGACGGCGTCGCGAGTCTCGACGAGCTCGGCAGGAAGACCGGCTGCGCCGGGGGCTGTGGTTCGTGCGCAGAGTTCGCCGAAGAAGTGCTGCACCGCGCGCGCACCCAGCTGCCGCTGCGCATGGCGATCGCCCAGGCGGCCTGACCGGCGCGACACTGTGCCATGACCGACCGCTCGCTTCGCGAGCGGGTCTTTCCATTCAAACGAAGATTCGATGTGCGTGTTCGCGGTAGCGCGCGCGGCGTTGCAGCGCGCTCCCGTCATTGCGGCGACCTGGCGCATCCGCGTTATAGTGACCCGACGAGCGGAGACACGGCATGAAGGGCAACAGCCAGATTATCGGTCACTTGAACAAGGTGCTGTTCAACGAACTGACCGCGATCAATCAGTATTTCCTGCATGCGCGCATGTACAAGAACTGGGGCTACAAGGAGCTGGCCGAGCACGAGCACGCCGAATCGATTGACGAGATGAAGCACGCCGACCGGCTGATCGAGCGCATCCTGTTTCTCGAGGGGTTGCCGAATCTTCAGGCGCTTGGAAAACTGCTGATCGGGGAATCTCCTCTTGAAGCGCTGCGGTGCGATCTCACGCTCGAGCGCGCGGCGCACCCGGATCTGAAGGCGGCGATAGCGGACTGCGAACAGGCGGGCGACTATGTCAGCCGCGAGTTGTTCGGCGACATCCTCAAGTCCGAGGAAGAACACATCGATTGGCTGGAAACCCAGCTCGGCCTGATCGAGAAACTGGGCGAAGCGAATTACCTGCAGGCGAAACTGCGCAGCTGACCGGGTTCCCGCGCCGAGGTCGGACTAGGCGCGCACCTTGGTGATCAGATCGGTAAGAGCGATCGCGACGTTCTGGAATTCGCGCTTGAGTTCATTCACGAGAATCATCGGCTCGTTACCGAGTTCGCCGGTGCGCGCGCCATGCTCGAGGCGCTTGGCGATATCAGCGAGACGCATGGCTCCGAGATTCGCGCTCGTCGATTTCAGCGAATGCGAGGGCGCGATGATGCCTTCGATGTGCTTGTGCATCGCAGCCTGTTCGAGCAACGCGACGCCTTTCGGCGTGTCTTCGAGATACACCCGGACCAGATCGGTGAACTCATCCCCCATCACGTCGATCAGGTCGCCGATCACGCCCGCGTCGAGGGCGGCCGCCGGCACGGCGGGCGGCGGGAGCGGTGCGATCAGGGACACCGGGGCCGGAGGCGCTACCGCTTTGCCGACGGCTGGAGGCTGCGGCGCCGCGTGCGCGGCCAGGGCCGGCGCGGCGACCGGAACAGCGCGCGCCGCGACTGGCGCTCCCGCTGGTGTGCGCAGCCACTTGCGCAGGGTCTGCTCGAGACGCGAGCGATTGAGCGGCTTGGACATGTAGTCGTCCATGCCGGCGCTCAGGCACTTCTCGCGGTCGCCGGCCATCGCGTTCGCTGTCATCGCGATGATCGGAATACGGGCGAGGGCCGAATCGGCTTCCTTCTGGCGCCGTACACGCGTAGCCGTATAGCCGTCCATTACCGGCATCTGGCAATCCATCAGCACGGCATCGAACGGATGCTGGTCGAGCGCGTCGACGGCATCGCGCCCGTTCTCCACCACGCTGTAGGTTACGCCGGCCAACGTCAGCAGGCGTTGCGCTACCTGGCGGTTGACCGCGTTGTCTTCGACGAGCAGAACATGGCCGGCGAGCGGCTGGGATTCGGCTTCGGGACTCAGGATCTGCACGTGCGGTGCTTCGGTCGTCGGCGCAGCGGCGAACGTGGCCGTGTGTTCCATGCCGGGCTCGAGGACATCGAGCAGGCGACGCAAGGCCTGTTCGAGTTCGCGCTCGCTGTAGCGGCGCGGAACCGTCAACGCGCGCTTTTCCGCGGCGACTTCGGGCGACGCCGTGCGGTCGCTGAGCAGGAACAACACCGGCAGCTTTTCCAGCGCAGGGTCCTTGCCGAGCGCGGCGAGCAAAGCGCTCGCGTTGCCGCCGAGCGCGTTGAAATCGACGATCAGCACTTCGTATGCCCAGTCCGCGCCCATCCCGGCCGACGTGCGCAGTTTCGACGTCGCATCCGGCACGCTCGCCGTGTGCACGTGGGTCATGCCCCATGCGGTCAGATAACCGGCGAGGCGCTTGTTGGTCGGGCCGTCGCCGCTCAGCACGAGCGCGCGGGCGCCGCGCAGGTTGCGCCGCGCGTTCTCGAGGTCGCCGGGCGCCTTCAGAAACGGGACGCTGAACCAGAACACCGAACCCTTGCCGAGTTCGGATCGCACGCCGATCTTGCCGCCCATCAATTCGACCAGGCGCTTGCAGATCACGAGTCCCAGGCCCGTGCCACCATGGATGCGCGTCGTCGTCGCATCGGCCTGCGAGAACGGCTGGAACAGCTTGGCGGCGGCCTCCGGCGCGATGCCGATGCCGGTGTCCTTGATCACGAACAGGACTTCGCTGTGCGTGCGTGTCTCGCCGCGCTTGCTGACCTGTACCGCGATCGCGCCGCGCGGAGTGAACTTGATCGCGTTGCTGACCAGGTTCGTGAGGATCTGGCGCAGCCGTACCGCGTCGCCGCGCACCGCCAGTCGCACGGCCGGATCGATATTCACGCTCAGGCGCAGGTGCTTCGCCTCGGCGTTCTTCTCGAACAGGCGCTTGACCGAGTCGGAGATCTCGCGCAGGTTGATGACCACCGACTCGAGCACCAGCTTGCTCGCTTCGATCTTCGAGTAATCGAGGATGTCGTCGACGATGCGCAGCAGCTCGCATGCCGACCGGTAGGCGGTCTGCAGATAATCCCTCTGGTCCGCCGCGAGCGGCGACGACAACAGGATGTCGAGCAGCGGGATGATGCCGTTCATCGGCGTGCGGATTTCGTGGCTCATCGTCGCCAGGAATTCGCTCTTCGACATCATCGCCGCTTCGGCGGCCTGCTTGGCCTGGACGAGTTCGGACTGCATGTTGCGCAGTTTTTCCAGTTCGGCCTGCAACTGGCGGATGCGCGTCGCGTCGGCACTTTCGGCCGCGTCGCCCGCGACCTTCGATGCAGGCAGATTCGCGGTCGACGATTGCGCCTGCGCGGCGTATGCGTGCCAGCCGAGCCAGCCGCCTGCGGCTGCCAGCAGCAGCAACGGCGACATCCACAGCGATTGTTCGCCGGGCACGACGAACAGGATCGCCAGGGCCACGACGACGACGAGGCCGAGGCTGACGCGGACGAACAGCGGCGCCCATTCGCCGAGGCGTGACGTGTTGTCGATGTGCGGGCCGGTGTCGTTCGTGCTCATGCGCTGCGGGTTGGAAAGGGTGTGGAGTGATTCAGTGAATGGACGCGGCCTGGAAATCGAAGCTCAAGTCCTGGCCGGGCTGCTGGACGAAATCGCCCTGGATATAGTCGACACCGGCGGTCCACAGCAGCGCCGCGCTTTGCGCATTCTCGATGCGCGGCGCGATGACTTCCTTCTTCCTGGTGTGGGCCTGCGCGACGATCTGGCGCAGTTCCTCGCGCGTCGCCGGCGTGCGCAATCCCTCATCGGCATAGCGCGGACTGACCTTGATAAAACTCACCGGCAGGACGTCGAGGAGCTGGTATGCGATCGCGCTGGCCTCGAAGCCGGACAGCGCGATATGGACGCCGAGTTTGCGCATCTCGGCGGCAAACGCACTCAGGTCGTTCAGATGCGCATGCGCGTCGGCGATGCGGAATTCGATCGCGAGATGTTCGCCGTCGAGGCGTCGTGTTTCCAGCATCTGCTTGAGCCATACGGCGTGCTGCGCGTCGCCGGCGGTCTCGATCGACTGGCTCACGAACAGGCGCACCTTGCGCTGCTGGCGCGCGCGCTCGGCCAGGACCAGCAGGCAGCGTGACATGACCCAGCGATCGACTTCGCCGATCGTTTCGTCACGTTGCGCGACCGGCACGATTTCGGTCGCGGTATACAGTTTTCCGTCGCTGCCGGCGAGCCGCAGCAAGGCCTGGAACTGCTCGGTGTCGGCGCCCTGCAGCGCGACGATCGGCTGGAACAGCAGCTGGAAGCTGTCGGCCTTGAGCGCCGCGCGAATCTGTTCGCCGAGCGCTTGAAACGTGCCGGCCGGGGCCGTCGTCGGTTCGGCGTGGTAGGTGCCGACGTGGGAATTGCCCGGGCGCCGCGCATCGGTCATCGCGCGCTCGGCCGCGTTCAGCATCGCGCCGACCTCGCCGAGGTTCGACGCGAAACTGCAGATGCCGATCGAAAGACCGAGCGTGTATCCGCGCCCGTCCTGGTCGAACGTCTCGCGCGCGACGCGGTCGCGCAGGTCGGTCGCGAGCTTCGTCAGTGCCGCTTCGTGGCCGTGCGGGCACAGCAACAGGAAGCTCGAGTCGCCGTAGCGCGTGGCGAGGTCGTGGTTGCCGACGTGTGACGCGATGAAAGCGCCGAGCTGGCCGAGCAACGCATCGAACGCGAGCATGCCGATGCGCTCGCGGATGCGCGCGGCGGTGTCGATCTCGATGTACATGAGGCCGCCCAGGACGGCGCTCGCGTCGTCGCGCGTGAGCAGAGCGCCGACCTGGTCAAGCACATGCGCGCGCTGGTACAGGCCCGATACCGGATCGCGCGGGCTGGCGCCGGCGCCACGTCGGCCGAGTTGGCGCGCGCGGCGTACGCGATTCGTGACGGCGGAAATCAGGTGCTTCGGGCGGATCGGTTTCGACAGGAAGTCGTCGCCGCCGGAGTCGAGCGCCTCGAAGTGCTTCTCCTGGTTCTGCTCACCGGAAAGGAACACGATCGGTGTCGATACGAACGCCTCGCGTTCGCGGATGATCGAGGTCAGCTCCATGCCGTCGCACGCCGGCATGTACAGGTCCATGAGGATCAGTTCAGGACGAAATTCCTCGAGCTGGTCGAGCGCGGACAGCGGATCGGTGACCATGCGCGTGGTCATGCCGGCCTTGCGCAGGATCGACTCCGCGAAAATCGCCTGCGAGCGGTCGTCCTCGACGATCAGAACGCGGTACGGATCAGCGCTGTCGGCCGCGAGCAGTTCGCCGATGCGCGTCGCGACATCGTCGGCCTGCGCCGGCAGCGCGACGAATGCGTCCGCCCCGGCGCGCATCGCGCGCAGGCGCACCGGCAGCTCGCCCGATGTCGAAAAGCTCAGCAGCGCCAGGCGGTGGCGCACGCGGACACGCGCATTCTTGACCAGTTGGCCGACCGATTCGAGCGCGTCCTCGAACGCCGCATCGACGATGACCAGATGCGGCGGGAACGCGCCGAGGATCTCGTTGAGGTGCTCGACGTTGTCGAGGATCGTCAGTTCATAGTTGCCGGACGTATCGAGTTTCTGGTCGATCTCGCACGCCAGCGGATTTCCGTCGCTCAGGTGATAGACCTTGCGCGTCTCGTTGCCGCGGCTGAACGTCGCCGGAGCTTCGGTCGCGACTGCGGGCTCGACGTTCACGCGTGCGGCGGCGGGCATCGCTGCGGCGGTCGGCGCCGGCGCCGGCGCGGCGGCTGGCGGTGCCGGCGGCGGGACAGCGATGGGTGGGGGCGGAACCGTGGGTACCGGAGTCGGGCGGCTCGCGGGCGGAGAGGGCGCCGTGTGGCGACTTCCGGCCGGGTCCGGACTCGACGGGCGCGCCACCGCTGGCGGGTGCTGCGCAAAGCGCCGCCAGTAGTCCACGGGCGGCGTCACGGAAAGCGGAAAATCCGTACGCGTCCTGGCGACTGCTCCGGCGGTCGCGGACGCCGTGCGCTCGGCTTCGGCCGGACCCGCGACGCCGCCGAGGCTCGCGACGAGCGGCTCAAGCGTCCGCAGGCGGGCGGCAAATGCCTCGGTCTGCGCCTGATCGGGGACCGAAACGAGCGTGACGAAAGGCGTCAGGAAGCGCTCGATCGAAAACAGGTGTTCGCCGATGTCGAGCAAGCCGTAACGGCCGCAAGCGCCGGCCAGAGGCTGGATTTCGCGGAACAGCAGGGTCAGCGCATTGATGTCCCAACCCTGGTCGCACAGCCGCTGCCCGCGCTTGCGCAACATCTCGAGGCGCTTGGGCAGATGGCGCAGGAACGCCAGGCGCAGTTCCGCCGCTTGCTGGGTGTCGTCCTGCTGCTGCATTGGTTACGCTTGGAAGCCCCGCTCTGGCAGCCGACTATACCAGCGCGCCAGCGGCCCGACCACAGTATCCGGGGCACAGCGGGGTGCACAATAGATACAAATATACAAATCCGCCTGGTACGGCGCCCGGGAGATCGGAGTGCGGGGAGTCGCGCCTGCGGGCGTGCCGTCGTTACGGCTTGACCACGACGAGAATGACGATGCCGATCAGCAGCAGCGCCGGAATCTCGTTGAACAGGCGCAACCATCGTGACGAACGCCGGCAGCGGCCGGCCGCGAGTTCGTTCTTCAGCCGGACCAGATAGCCGTGATACGCCATGAGGCACGCGACGAGTGCCAGCTTCGCGTGCAGCCAGCCCTGGCGCAGGTAAGCGGCGTCGTGCAGCACGAACCACAGCAGGGTTGCGATGCCGAACGCGACCGCCAGGGCTCCGCCGACGTGCGTGATCATGAGCAGGCGCCGTTCCATGACCGCGAGCTGTTCGCGCACGACGGCCTGATCGGACTCCACGTGGTAGACGAACAGGCGCGGCAGGTAGAACAGGCCCGCGAACCAGGTGACGACGAAGACCACATGCAGCGCTTTGAGCCAGAGCATCGGACGCGGGGGCATGGACGGGGGCGCAAGTATAGCGGCTGCTCCAATCGTGACCGCGTTGCTTGACCTCGTCTCGGCGGCAGGGCTATAAGGCCCATCCCTGCCGCGCGATCGGTCGATCGCGCTTTCCCGGAATGCCGCGAACCATGGTGTACGTCCCGCCGCCACCGTTGCTCGTCGTCCGTTCGCACGATCCGCGGCGACGCTGGCGCTCGCTGACGCTCGTCGCCGTGGCGTGGCTGCTTTCGGTAGCCGCCGTCGCGGGAGGTTTGCTGCTCCTGCGCGACCACGGCATCTATCGCAGCGATCGCGCCGAAGTCGAGCGCATGGCCAAGGCCAATGGCGACCTGCAGCAGCGAATTGCGATCCTGGAACGTTCCGAGCAAGTCGCGCGCGCCGCCACCGCAGAACTGCAACAGACCCTGCGCGATCGCCAGGAGCAGGTCTCGGCGTTGCGCGCCGATCTGGGTTTCTACAGCCGCTTGACCGGCAATGGCGTGAAACGCGAGGGACTGGCGGTCCAGGCGATCAGTCTGGCGCGTTCGGCCGAGGCGCGGGTATATGATTTCACGATTACCGTCACGCAGAACCTGAAGGCCGGTCAGCTCGCGAGCGGCCATGTCCGCCTCAGTGTCACCGGAATCCAGGCCGGCAAGCTGGTGACGCTGGCCTGGGCCGCGCTCGCACCGAACCAGGACGCAGAAGGACTCGCGTTCGAGTTCAAGTATTTCCAGCAGCTGAAGGGCGCCCTGATGTTGCCGGCCGGATTCATGCCGAATCGCATCCGCGCCGAGGCCGACGCCGGCGGCGACATGGGCCGTGCCGAACAGGACTTTGCCTGGTCCGAGGCCCTGACCATTCCGGAGATCCCCGATGTTCACAAATAAAGGGAAGGAACAGCGCAGCAATGGCGCGCAAAACACGTCGCTGATCGCCGCCGGCACCGAGATCCGCGGTGACGTCCAGTTCAGCGGCCGACTGCACATCGACGGCAAGGTCGAGGGCAGTATCCGCGCCGACGCCGCAGATGCCGTGCTGACGCTGTCGAATCACGCGCACGTTCAGGGCGAAATCATCGCGCCGCATATCGTGATCAACGGTACCGTCACCGGCGACGTCACGGCGGGCGAACGGCTGGAGCTGGCGAGCAACGCGCGCGTCGAAGGCAACGTCTACTACAAGATCCTGGAAATGTCGGCCGGCGCGCAGATCAACGGCAAGATCGTCCATCGCGCGGAGCCGCCGCGCCAGTTGTCCGGGCCTGGCGCGACGGCCGAGCCGGCTTGAAAGCACGCGGCCGCGGCACGATGTAGGATGTCGTCACCCGAGTTGCCGCGCCGATGAATCCCACGCCCGACCACCCCACGCCCGACTACCAGACCGCGCTCGACAACCCGCTCGTGTTCACGGACGCGGCGGCGCACAAGGTCCGCGAGCTGATCGCCGAGGAAAACAACCCGGGTCTTAAACTGCGCGTCTACATTTCCGGTGGCGGCTGTTCCGGATTCCAGTACGGCTTCACGTTCGACGAGCAGAAGGCGGACGATGATCTGGCGATCGTCAACGATGGCGTCATGCTCGTCGTCGATCCGCTCAGCCTGCAATACCTGCTCGGCGCCCAGATCGACTACGCCGAGAACCTGCACGGCGCCCAGTTCGTGATCCGCAACCCGAACGCCAAGTCGACCTGCGGCTGCGGCTCGTCGTTCACCGTCTGAAGGCAGCGGGGATCGAGATTCGAGATTCGAGATTCGGGAGAATCAGACGAAGCACCGCTTTTCTATCTCGAATCTCTAACCTCGAATATTCGGGAGAATCAGAAAAAGCGCACCGCCCGCATTTCTCTCCCGAATCTCGAATCTCGAACCTCGAATCCCGCATTCGAGGATGCGATAATGGCGCATCGATGAGTTCGCATCTGCGCAGCCGCAACAATACGTTCGCCAATCTCGAGCTGGAGCGCTACGCGGAATTGCGCAGCGATTCCGACTGGCTCGACGCACGCATGCGCGCGGAACAATCGCGGTTCGTGCTGCTGCGCAGCGACGGGCGCGTGCTCGTCGCGGCCGATCGGGGTTCCCTGCGCGAACTGGACATGGACGAACGCCGGCGCCTCGCCGCCGACGTCGACGCCACGTATCTCGGCCAGGCCGATGGCGCCGATCGCTTCCTGCTGCGCCTGGATGCCGCGCGCGCCGACGCAATCGCGACGGCGGTCGGCGCGCAGTTCGCGAGCCTGCGCCATGCCGGCCGGGCGTGGCCGGCCTTCGAGGCGGGCTTGTTTGCCTACGCGCTCGGCCTGGCCAACTGGCAGGCGCGCACGCGCTTCTGCTCGAACTGCGCCGCGCCGTTGCGACTCGAGGCGGCGGGGCACCGGGGAAAGTGTACTAATCCACAATGCGGCATGGAGCATTTCCCGCGCACCGACCCGGCGGTCATCGTCATCGTCCAGTACCGCGATACCTGCCTGCTCGGACGCGGGCCGCACCTGCCACCGGGGCGCTTCACGACGCTGGCTGGATTCGTCGAGCCCGGCGAGACGCTCGAAGATGCGGTGCGCCGCGAGGTATTCGAGGAAGCCGGCGTGCGCGTATCCGGCTGCGATTACCATTCGTCACAGCCGTGGCCGTTTCCTGCGTCGATCATGCTCGGCTTCACCGCCCACGCCGAAGATCCGCGCATCGAGATCGGGCCCGAGCTGGCCGAAGCCCGCTGGTTCAGCGCCGATGAACTGATCGCTGGGCTCGCGTCGCGCGAATTGGTCGTGCCGCCGCGCGTGTCGGTGGCCTACCGGCTGCTCGAGCACTGGCTGCAGCAAGCCGCGGGTATTGCGCTCGACAGCGTCGTGAACGACGAGCCGTTCCTGCCGGGCCGCGACTGAGACTTGTTGCGGAGAGTCGCGTCCGGTCACTCGAGAAAAGCAGCAGCCCATTCGCCGGAACCGGCATTTCGCCGCCGCGTCGTGTCTGCCATGACCGGGCGCGCGACGCTGCTACAATCGCTTCCATACCGTAGATCACGAGTCCGCGCATGGCCATCGTCTTTATCGCCGTATTGCTGGTGCTGCTGCTCGCGCATACGACACCCGGCCTGATCCAGTGGCGTGATTTTTCCTGGCTGCGGCGCTGGCAGGAGCAGGTCGGGCGGCAGGGCGGCGATATCCCGGGCCTGCTGTTGTGCATCGGCGTGCCGGTGCTGGCCTGCGCGCTCGTGCAGATCATGCTGCACGGACGCGTGCTCGGGCTTTTCGGCCTCGCGCTGGCGACTGCCGTGTTGTTCTATTGCTGGGGACCGCGCGACCTCGAACGCGACGTCGAGGCCATCGACAAGGCGCCGGACAGCGATCAGCGCGTCGCGGCGGCGCAGGCGCTGCGCAGCGACGAACAGCAGCAGCCGCTGCCGTTCGAAAGTGCTGCGCTGGTCGAAGCCGCTTTCACCGCCGGTTTGCGCCGCTGGTTCGGCGTGCTGTTCTGGTTTGCCGTGCTCGGGCCGGCGGGTGCGCTGCTGTACCGGTTGACGTTGCTGCTCGCGTTCGCGCCGACGTTCGCCGAGGGCCAGACCGATGCCCAGCGCAGCTGGCTCGCGCGTGCGGCACGGATGCTGGATTGGCTGCCGGCGCACCTGATGGCATTGTCGCTCGCGCTGGCGTCGAATTTCGACGCCGTGCTCAAGGCCTGGCGCGACTATCACGCCGCACACGGCCAGGGTTACTTCTCCCTCGACCTGGGATTTCTCAGCGCGATCGCCCGTGCGAGCGTCGACGCGGACGTTGCCGCCGAAGGCGGCGAGGCGCACGCGGCGCGCAATCCGCTCGTCGCTCTCGATGATGCGATGGTGCTGGTGCGGCGCGTGCTCGTCGTGTGGCTGACGATCATTGCAGTCATCGTGCTTGCTGGATGGTTTGCTTGAGAGACGAGAGACGAGAGACGAGAGACGTCAAGAGCGGGGTCCCGGAGTTGGAAGGTCAGCAACGCCCCAACCTCTTACGGGCCGCGCGCTGCTCCTGACGTCTCCCGTCTCCCGTCTCTCGTTCTACGCCGCATCGCCGCGCAGTTCGCGCACTTTTTCCTCCAGCAACGCCGCCGTCGCGAGTTCCGGCGCAACGGCCGCGCCGGCAACGAGGTCTATCTTCGACCAGAAGCGGCGCGGCACGCGCATGCGGCCGAGCGCGGTGTCGCGGCGGCTGAAGATGCTGCCCCACAAGCCGCGCAACGCAAGAGGCACGACCGGAACAGGTCTCTGCGCAAGGATCTTCTCGACGCCGGGGCGGAAGCGCTGGATCGTGCCGTCGCGCGTGATGCCGCCTTCGGGAAAGATGCAGACGATGTTGCCCGCGGCGAGTTCCTTGTCGACTTCGGCGAACGCGCGTTCCATGATCAGCGGATCCTCCTTGCGGCTCGCGATCGGGATCGCCTTGGCCGCCTTGAACACGTACTTGATGACCGGCGTTTCGAAGATCCGGTAGTACATGACGAAGCGGACGGGCCGGCGCACGCAGCCCATGATGACCATCGGGTCCATGAAGCTGACGTGGTTGCAGACGAGCAATACCGGGCCGTGCTCGGGGACGTTCTCGAGCCCCTGCACGCGGATCCGGTACAGCGTGTTGATCAGCACCCAGTCGACGAAACGCAGCAGGAATTCCGGCACGAGCGTGTAGATGTAGATCGCGACGGCGGCGTTCATCAGCGCCGTCGCCAGCAGCAAACCGGGAATGCTCAGCCCCGCCTTGTTCAACAGCAACGCCGACAGCCCCGCCGCGACGACCATGAACAGCGCGTTGAGGATATTGTTCGCCGCGATGACGCGGGAGCGGCGCGCCGGCTCGCTGCGCGATTGCACGAGCGCGAACAGCGGCACGATGAAGAAGCCGCTGAAGATCGCCATCAGGGTCAGGTCGATCATCACGTGCAGCGTGTGCGGCTGCCCGAACATCGCCGCGACGCCGAGGCCGAGCTGGCCGCTGCTCGCAGGGTGGGCGAAATACAGGTCCGCGCCGAACAGCGTCATGCCGATCGAGCCGAACGGGACCAGGCCGATCTCGACTTTGTGGCCGGACAGTTTCTCGCACAGGATCGACCCGACCGCGATGCCGATCGAGAACAGCGCGAGGATCAGCGTGTAGACGCCGGGATCGCCGCCGAGCACTTCCTTCGTGTAGTTCGGCAGCTGGGTGAAATAGATCGACCCGTAGAACCAGAACCAGGAAATGCCAAGGCACGACAGGAATACCGCGCGATCGCCGCGGATATGGGCGAGGTTGTTCCAGGTTTCGCTGAACGGATTCCAGTTGATCTTCAGACCCGGATCCACCGGCGCTGCCTTCGGCATCGCCAGCGCGCACAGCAATCCGGCGACCGCGATCGTGACGGTCGCGGCGCCGACCCACCAGGCGCCGGCGTTGTCGATGCGGATCAGGCTCGAGCCGAGGATCGTGCCGATCAGGATCGCGAGGAACGTGCCCATCTCGATGAGGCCGTTGCCGCCGACCAGTTCGCGCTCGTCGAGCACCTGCGGCAACAGGCCGTACTTGAGCGGGCCGAACAGCGTCGAATGCACGCCCATCATGAACAGCATCGCGAGCAACAATGGAATGCTATGGGCGACGAATGCGACGAATGCGACGAGCATGATCGCGATCTCCAGGACCTTGACCAGCTGCGCGAGGCGCGCCTTGTCATACTTGTCCGACAGCTGGCCGCTGGTTGCGGAGAACAGCAGGAACGGCAGGATGAACAATCCGGCCGCGAGATTGGTATACAAATTCACATCGGCCGAGCTCAACTCCGCCGTCAGGAATGCGAGCAGGATCACGAGCGCATTCTTGAACACGTTGTCGTTGAACGCGCCGAGCGCCTGGGTCAGGAAGAACGGCAGGAACCGGCGTTCGCGCAACAGGTGGAACTGATTGGTGTCGGCCATGGTCTCTCCTGTTCCCGGCGTGCAG
>Ga0207691_10001638_pt1 | contig 22242 bp, 19 predicted proteins | sample KBSM13metaG_FD_184327 | JGI IMG/M metagenome (GOLD analysis project Ga0207691, IMG submission 184327) | Miscanthus rhizosphere microbial communities from Kellogg Biological Station, Michigan, USA - KBS M1-3 metaG (SPAdes) (version 2) | ecosystem: Host-associated > Plants > Roots > Rhizosphere >... | reverse complement strand
TTCCGCCGCCGCGAGTCGGGCGTGCTCGAGGAGCTCTGCGCGGAAGACGGCCGCGTGGTGGCCACGGGCGGCGGCATCGTGCTCGCCGAGGAGAATCGACGCCGCATGCGCGAGCACGGGACCGTCATCTACCTGCGCGCGCGCCTGGAGAGCCTGTGGGAGCGCACGCGGCACGACACGAGCCGGCCGCTCCTCGCCACGCCCAATCCCAAGGCGCGGCTTGCGGAGCTGTTGAAGGAGCGCGAGCCCCTCTACCGCGAAGCGGCGCACCTCATCGTCGACAGCGGGCCGCAGAGCGCTTCCACGCTGGTGAATCGCGTGCTGGCCGCGCTGCGCACGCGCGAGCAGGGCGCGGCGAGGGCGCCATGAGCGACGCCACCCTCGAGGTCGCGCTGGGCGATCGCAGCTACCCGATCCACATCGGCGCGGGCCTCATCGGGCGCGCCGCACTGTACGCGCCGCACGTGCGCGGACGCCGCGCGGCCGTGGTCACCAACACGACGGTCGCGCCTTTGTATGCCGAGGCGCTCGAAGCCGCGCTCGGCGCGGCCGGCGCCACGTGCCAACGCATCGTGCTGCCCGACGGCGAGGCCCGCAAGGACTGGCAGACGCTGAACCTCATCTTCGACGCATTGCTGCAGGCGCAGGCCGATCGCAGGACGGTGCTGGTGGCCCTGGGCGGCGGCGTCGTGGGCGACATGGCCGGCTTCGCCGCCGCGACCTACCAGCGCGGCATCGCGCACCTGCAGGTGCCCACGACGCTTCTCGCGCAGGTCGATTCCTCGGTGGGCGGCAAGACCGCCATCAACCATCCGCTCGGCAAGAACATGATCGGCGCATTCCACCAGCCGGTCGCGGTGGTCGCGGACACGGCGGCGCTCTCGACGCTGCCGCCGCGCGAATATGCCGCGGGCCTTGCGGAGGTCGCCAAGTACGGCGCCATCCACGACGCGCAATTCCTGGCCTGGCTCGAGGCCAACGCCGATGCGCTGCGCAGCCGCGACGCAGGCGCGCTCGCCCATGCGATCAAGCGCTCCTGCGAGATCAAGGCGCTCATCGTGGCCGAGGACGAGCGCGAGTCCGGCGCGCGCGCGCTGCTCAACTTCGGCCACACGTTCGGCCATGCCATCGAGTCGGCCGCCGGCTACGGCACGGTGCTGCACGGCGAAGCGGTCGCCGCGGGGATGGCGCTCGCCGCGCGGCTCTCGGCAAAGCAGGGCCGCATCGCGCAAAGCGATGCGCGGCGCCTCGTCGCGTTGCTCGAGCGGCTCGGGCTCGACGTGAGCACGCCGCGCTTCGCTCCCGACGTGTGGCTCGACTACATGGGGCGCGACAAGAAGAACGAGTCGGGCCGCATCACGCTGATCCTTCTGGATGCGCTGGGGCGCGGCGCCATCGTGAAGGACACGCCCGCCGACGAGCTGCGCGCGTTCCTGGTCGAGGCCTAGCCCGCCCCCGACGCCTTCTCGAGGCGCTTCAGGAACACCGACATTTCCTTGCCCGCCTGCTTGTCGCCGCGCCGCTCGGCCGCGGCGATGCCATCACGGTAGGCCGACATCGCGCCGGCCGGATCGCCGGCTTCCGTGAGCGCCTTGCCCAGCAGCTTCCACGCGGCGGAGTAGTTGGGGTCCTGCTCGACGGCGCGGCGCAAATGCCCCGCCGCGCGCGCCGGCTCGCCCGTCCCGAGGTAGTGCATCCCGAGGCTGAAACGCAGGAGCGCGCCGTCCTTTCCGGAGGCGAGCAGCGCCTCGAAGCGTTGGCCAGCGTCCATGGCATTCACGGTATCATGGCCCGACACGCGCGATCGCTGCGGCGGCGCGCGCAAAAATCCCACAGGAGGTTCGATGTTGCGCATGCTTCGGTTCGCAGCGGCCGCCGTCGTTGCGTTTGCGGTGCCGTTCGCCGCCGCCAAGGATCGCGAGGTCTCGATCGGCCTGCAGTCGCCGGTGACCTCGATGGATCCGCACTATCACAACCTGTCGCCCAACAACAGCCTGCTCCTTCACGTGTACGAGCCGCTGATCCTGCGCGACGCGAACATGAAGTTCAAGCCCGGCCTCGCGGCGTCGTGGCGCGCCATCGACGACCTCACCTGGGAATTCAAGCTGCGCCGCAACGTGAAGTTCCACGACGGCACGCCCTTCACCGCCGACGATGTCGTCGCGACCTACAAGCGCGTGCCCGGCGTGCCCAACAGCCCGTCGTCGTACGCGACGTTCGTGAAGCAGATCGTCGAGACGAAGGTCGTCGACCCGTACACCATCATCTTCAAGACCGCCCAGCCGCACGTCCTGCTGCCAAGCGACCTCGCCGCGGTCTACATCGTGCCCAAGGCCGTCGCCGAGAAAGCCACCACCGAGGACTTCAACTCGGGCAAGGCCGCCATCGGCACGGGCCCGTACAAGTTCGCGGAGTTCGTGCACAACAACCGCATCGTCCTCAAGGCCAACTACGGCTACTGGGGCGGCGAGGAGCCCTGGGACAGGATCACGTTCAAGATCCTCAGCAATTCCGCCGCGCGCGTGGCGGCATTGCTCAGCGGCGACGTGCAGATGATCGAGACGGTGCCCACGTCCGACATCGCCAAGATCTCGGCGGACAAGAACTTCTCGGTCGCGGACAAGGTTTCCAACCGCGTGATCTACGTGCACCTGAACCAGTGGAAGGCGGAGAGTGCGCCCTTCGTGACCGACAAGGACGGGAAGCCGCTCGCGAAGAACCCGTTCAGGGACGCGCGCGTGAGGAAGGCGCTTTCCATCGCGATCAACCGCGACGCGATCGCCGAGCGGATCATGGAGAAGCGCGCAATCCCGGCGGGACAGCTTCTCGCCGATTCGTTCTTCGGCACCAGCCGCAAGTTGAAGCCCCCGAAATACGATCCCGAGGGCGCGAAGAAGCTGCTCGCGGAGGCGGGGTATCCGAACGGCTTCGCGATCACGATCCACGGCACCAACAACCGCTACATCAACGACGACAAGATCGCGCAGGCGATCGCGCAGTTCTACTCGCGCGCCGGCATCCAGGCGAAGGTGGAAACGATGCCCTCGTCGGTCTACTTCAACAAGGCCACCGCCGGCGACTTCGGCTACATGCTGCTGGGCTGGGGCACCGAATCGGGCGAGCAGGGCTCGGCGATGCGCTCGCTGCTGGCCACGCGCGATCCGGACAAGGGCATGGGCGTGAACAACCGCGGCCGTTATTCGAACCCGACGTTCGACAAGCAGCTCACCGACGCGCTCTTCACCATGGACGAGAAGAAGCGCGAGGGGATGCTGCAGCAGGCGGCGGAGACGGTGATGAACGATACGGGCCTCATCGCGATCCATTTCGAGGTGAGCACGTGGGCCACGGCGAAGGGTCTCAAGTACACGCCGCGTACCGATCAGTACACCCTGGCGACGGACCTGAAGCCCACGAAGTAGATTTCCATGCTGGCGTTCACGATCCGCCGCCTTGGCCAGAGCGTCTTCGTCCTGGTGGTGATGGCGTTCATCGTGTTCATCGGCGTGTACGCCATCGGCAACCCGGTCGAGCTGCTGGTGAACCCGCAGGCCGACGCCGCCGAGCGCGCGCGCGCCACCGCGGCGATGGGGCTCGACAAGCCGCTCGCCGAGCAATTCCTGGCGTTCCTGGCCGGCGCGGTGCGCGGCGACCTCGGCCGCTCGTTCGTCTTCAACGTGCCGGCGATCCAGCTCATCATGGATCGCCTGCCCGCCACGCTCGAGCTCGCCGCCGTGGCGATGGTCATCGCGATCGTGATCGGCATCCCGCTGGGCCTCATCGCGGGGCTCAAGCCCCACTCCGTCGCCGGCCGCAGCATCATGGCGGGCAGCATCCTCGGCTTCAGCCTGCCCACGTTCTGGGTCGGGCTGGTGCTGATCATGGTGTTCTCGGTGCAGCTGGGCTGGCTTCCACCCAACGGGCGCGGCGAGACCGTGATGCTCCTGGGCGTGCCGGTGAGCTTCCTCACCGCGGACGGCCTCGCGCACCTCGCCATGCCGGCGATCAACCTCGCGCTCTTCAAGCTCTCGCTCCTCATCCGCCTCACCCGCGCGGGAACGCGCGAGGCGCTGCTGCAGGACTACGTGAAATTCGCGCGCGCCAAGGGGCTGTCGTCGCGCCGCGTGATCGGCGTGCACGTGCTGAAGAACATCCTCATCCCGATCGTCACGGTGATCGGCCTGGAGCTGGGATCGGTCATCGCGTTCGCGATCGTGACCGAGTCGATCTTCGCGTGGCCGGGCACCGGAAAGCTCCTCATCGACTCCATCAACCAGCTCGACCGGCCGGTGATCGTGGCCTACCTGCTGGTGATCGTGACGATCTTCATCGCGGTGAATTTCCTGGTCGACCTCGTCTACTCGCTTCTCGACCCGCGCGTGCGGCTGGGCCAGGCCGCCGCCGCGCACTGAGCCATGCGCATCGCCACCGAGCTACCGGCCAGCGACGGCGTGAGCGCGCCGCGCGCCGAATCGCCGTGGCGGCGCTTCGCGTCCGAATTCGCGCAGAGCCGCCTGGCGCTCGCGGGGCTCGGGCTGCTGGTGGCGATCATCCTCGCCGCGATCGCGGCACCCATCATCTCGCCGCAGAATCCGTACGACCTCGCGCAGCTCGACGTGATGGACTCGAAGCTTCCGCCCGGCGAGCAATCGTCGTCGACCGGCAAGACCTACTGGCTCGGCACCGACGACCAGGGGCGCGACATGCTCTCGGGGATCTTCTACGGGCTGCGCATCTCGCTCGTGGTCGGCGTCTCCAGCACGGTGATCGCGCTCGCGATCGGGCTGGCGATGGGGCTCGCGGCGGCGTACTTCGGCGGCTGGATCGACGCGCTCATCATGCGCATCGCCGACATCCAGCTCTCGTTTCCCGGCATCCTCATCGCGCTCATCCTGCTCGCGGTGCTGGGGCAGGGCATCGACAAGATCATCGCCGCGCTGGTCACGGTGCAATGGGCGTACTACGCGCGCACGGTGCGCTCGTCGGCGCTGGTCGAGCGGCAGAAGGAGTACGTCGAGGCCGCACAGGTGCTGGCGCTTTCCCGCACGCGCATCGTCTTCAGGCACCTGCTGCCCAATTGCCTGCCGCCGCTCATCGTGGTGGCGACCGTGCAGGTGGCGCACGCGATCCTGCTCGAGTCGACGCTCTCCTTCCTGGGCCTCGGCCTGCCCATCACCGAGCCCTCGCTGGGACTGCTCATCTCCAACGGCTTCCAGTACCTGCTCTCGGGCAAGTACTGGATCAGCTTCTATCCCGGGCTGGCACTGCTGCTGTCGATCCTCGCCATCAACCTCGTCGCCGACCAGCTGCGCGACGTGCTCAATCCGCGGTTGTCGCGATGAGCGCTCGCCTGCTCGAGGTGCGCGGGCTGCGCACGCATTTCTTCACGAAGGCAGGCGTGGTGAAGGCCGTGGACGACGTGAGCTTCGGCGTCGATCGCGGCCGCGTGCTCGGGCTCGTGGGCGAATCCGGCTCGGGAAAATCCATGACCGGCTATTCCATCATGGGACTCATCGACCCTCCGGGGCGCATCGTGGCGGGCAGCATCACGCTCGCGGGCACGGAGCTCACCACCCTCGGCGACGCGGCGTGGCGCAACCTGCGCGGCAACCGCGTCGCGATGGTGTTCCAGGATCCGATGATGACGTTGAATCCCGTGCTGCGCATCGACACGCAGATGGTCGAGGCGGTGCGCGCGCATCACGACGTGTCACGCGACGCGGCGCTGCAGCGCTGCCGCGAGGCGCTGGTGCAGGTGGGCATCGCGTCGCCCGACGAGCGCCTTCTGGGCTATCCGCACCAGTTCTCGGGCGGCATGCGCCAGCGGGTCGCCATCGCCATCGCGCTCGTGAACAAGCCCGACGTCATCATCGCCGACGAGCCCACCACCGCGCTCGACGTCACCATCCAGGGCCAGATCCTGCACGAGATGCAGCGCCTATCGCGGGAGAGCGGCACCGCGCTCATCTGGATCACCCACGACCTTTCGGTCATCGCGGGCCTGGCCGACGAGGTCTGCGTGATGTACGCGGGCCGCATCGTGGAATCGGGCGGGGTGGACGAGGTGCTCGACACTCCCATGCATCCCTACACGCGCGGGCTCCTCGACTCGGTGCCGAGCCGCAATACGCCGGGCCGGCCGCTCTCGCAGATCCGCGGGATGACGCCATCGCTCCTCGCCCTGGGCGAGGCCTGCGCCTTCCGCGAGCGCTGCGCCCGCGCCGTCGACGCATGTCGCACGGCTCCCGTCACCCAATCGATCGGCACGCGCGGCGTGCGCTGCGTGAATCCGCTCTCATGAACGCCGCGGCGGCACCGCTGCTCGAGCTGCGCGGCGTGTCCAAGCGTTTCGAGCGCAAGCTCGACTTCGCCGGGCGTCTCGCGCGCCGCATGGGCGCCAACCTGCGCGAGACGACCGTGCATGCCGTCGATAACGTGAGCCTGGCGGTGCGCGAAGGCGAAGTGGTCGGCCTGGTCGGAGAATCGGGCTGCGGCAAGTCGACGCTGGGGCGGCTCGTCGCGCGAATCCTCGAGCCCAGTGAAGGCGAGCGTCTCTGGCGCGGGCAGCCTTATGCCGCGTTCGCCGGCGGGGCGTCGCGCCGCGAGCGGCTCGCGGTGCAGATGGTTTTCCAGGATCCGTTCGCATCGCTCAACCCGCGGCTACGCATCGCCGACATCGTGGGCGAGGCTCCGGTGGTCCACGGCCTCGTCGCGCGGCGCGATCGCGACAGTTTCGTCGCGCAGGTGCTCGACCGCGTGGGCATGGACGCGAGCCTCATGCGGCGCTTCCCCCACCAGTTCTCCGGCGGCCAGCGAAGCCGCATCGGCATCGCGCGCGCGCTCGCCGTCAATCCGCGCTTCCTCGTCTGCGACGAGGCGGTGGCAGCGCTCGACGTGTCGATCCAGGCGCAGGTGCTCAACCTCTTCATCCGCCTGCGCGAGGAGCTTCAGCTCACGTACCTGTTCATCAGCCACGACCTGGGCGTGATCCGCCACGTCTCGGACCGCGTCGTGGTGATGTACCTGGGGCGCGTGGTGGAGTCCGGCCCCACCGCGGAAATCTACGCCCGCCCGAACCATCCCTATACGGCCGCTCTAATCGAGGAGGTGCCGCGCATCGACGCGCGCCACCGCAGCTACGTGCCGATTCGTGGTGAAATCCCCTCGCCCCTCGCGCCGCCTCCCGGCTGCCACTTCCATCCACGCTGCCCGCATGCCTTCGAGCGTTGCCGCGTCGAGGCGCCCGCCCTGCGGGAGATCGCGCCGGGGCGGCTTTCCGCATGCCACCTGAACGACATCCCGCGCTCATGAAGCCACCCTTCACCGTCCTGAAACCGACCTCCTCCCGCGTGCCGCTGGTGCTGGACTCCCCGCACAGCGGCACCGACTACCCGGAGGACTTCCGCGCCGCCATCGGCCTCGAACGACTGCGCGAGGCCGAGGACACGTTCGTGGACGAGCTGTATCACTCGGGGCCCGACTCCGGCGCCACGCTCATCGCGGCGCACTTTCCGCGCAGCTACATCGACCCGAACCGGTCGCTGCTCGACATCGATGCCTCGTTGATGGATGCGCCGTGGCCCGGGCCCGCCGTCCCCAGCCGCAAGACGCAGCTCGGCATCGGCCTCATCTGGCGGCTCCTGGACACGGGCGAGCCGATCTACTCGCGCAAGCTCACGGTGGATGAAGTGAAGAACCGCATCGTGCGCTACCACCAGCCCTACCAGCGCGCCGTGAAGGACGCGCTGGACGAGGCGCACGAGCACTTCGGGGCGGTGTGGCACATCAACTGCCATTCGATGTGCGCGACGAGCGGATCCAGCTCCGACGAAGGGCCGGGCAAGCAGCGTCCCGATTTCGTCCTCGGCGATCGCGACGGCACCACGTGCGAGCCGGAATTCACGCGCTACGTCGCGGACACGCTGAAGGGCATGGGCTACTCGGTCAAGATCAACGACCCGTACAAGGGCGTGGAGCTGGTGCGCGCGTTCTCCGACCCGAAAGCCAACCGCCACAGCCTGCAGATCGAGGTGAACCGGCGCCTCTACATGGACGAGCGCACGCGCCAGAAGACCCCGGGCTTCGCCCGGCTGGAGCGCGACATCGGCGCGATGGTGCGGCGCGTCGCCGCCTTCGCCACGGAGCGCTCGCACGAATGCGCGCATGATCACCACCATCACGACCACGGGCACCATGGCCATTCGCACGGCCACGATCACGAGCACGGGCATGAGCACGATCATGACCACGCCCACGACCACCATCACGACCACGACCACAAGCACTGAACATGGCCATCGCCGTCGAGCTGCAAGCCCCGAACCTGGAGCCGTACCGGCGCTCGGGTTCCGGCACCGAATTCGTCCACGTCCTGGATAGCGGCAAGCCCGGGCCCACCGTCCTGGCCATGGCCCTCACGCACGGCAACGAGATCTGCGGCGCGATCGCGCTCGACCGTTTCCTGGCGATGGGCGCGAAGCCCGCGCGCGGGCGTCTCATCCTTGCCTTCAACAACGTGGCGGCGTTCGCGCGCTTCGATCCCGCGAACCCGTACGCATCGCGCTTCGTCGACGAGGATTTCAACCGGGTGTGGACGCCCGCCGTGCTCGACGGCCCGCGCGACAGCGTGGAGCTGCGGCGCGCCCGCGCGCTGCGCCCCTTCGTGGAGCAGGCGGACTTCCTGCTGGACATCCACTCGATGCTCGAGCCCAGTCCGCCGGTGATGATCTGCGGCCCGCTGGAAAAAGGCATCCGCTTCGCCTTCGACGTGGGTGTGCCGCGCGACATCGTGAGCGACACCGGACACGCCAACGGCACGCGCATGCGCGATTACGGCGGCTTCGGCGATCCGGCGAGCCCGAAGAACGCGCTGCTGGTGGAGTGCGGGCAGCACTGGGAGCGCAATTCCGCGCGCGTGGCGTGGCAGACGCTGTGGCGTTTCCTGCGCACGCTGGAAGTGGCCGACCGCGCCGCCGCCGAACGCGAGATCGAGGAGAACGTGCCGCCGCAGCGCCTCATCCGCGTGACCGATGCGGTGATCGCGAGCACGCCCGCATTCCGCTTCGCGAAGACCTTCACCGGCCTGGAGATCGTGCCCAACGCGGGGGACGTGATCGCGTGGGACGGCGACCAGGCGGTGCGCGCGCCCTACGACAACTGCGTGCTGGTGATGCCGGTGCCCAACAACGTGAAGACGGGGCTCACGGCGGTGCGGCTGGGCCGGGTGGAGACGCGCTAGCCCGCGACGTCCTCGCTCTTGCCGGACGGGCGGATGCCGAGCTGCTTCAGCTTCCTGTAGAGGTGCGTGCGCTCGAGGCCCACGCGGTCGGCCACGCGCGACATGTTGCCCTCCTCGCGCCGGATGTGGTGCAGGAAGTACTGCTTCTCGAACTGCTCGCGCGCGTCTCGCAACGGCAGGTCGAGGGATACGCCCACTTCCGTCGTCGCCGGCTCGCGCGGTCCCAGGTTGAATTCGCGGGCGACGCGGTTCACGTCATCTCCCGTGATGTCGTTGCCGAGCGTCGTGAGCGCGAGCGTCTTCACCACGTTCTGCAGCACCGGAAGGTTTCCCGGCCAGCTGAGGTTGCGCATGACGTTGAGCGCGCCGACGGTGAGCGAGCGCAGCGGCACTTCGTTCGCGTCGACGAGCTGCGTGAGCATCGTGGTCGCGATGTCGGGAATGTCCTCCGCGTGCTCGGCGAGCGACGGCAGGCGGATGGTGAGCCCCGAAAGCTGGTTGTAGAGGTGCGAGTCGTAACGCCCGTCCTCGGCCATCGCCGCGAGCGGTCCCGTGGCGGCGCAGATGAGCCGCACGTTGAATTTCTCGAGCTTGCCCAGCACCTGCACGAGGCCCTTCTGTTCGGCCTTGTTGAGGTTGGAGATCTCCGGCAGGAATAGCGTCCCGTCGCGCGCCTCGTTCAGCGGCTCGAAAGGATTCGACGCGAGCCACTCCGTGTCGTCCGGCGCGAGCCACGGCGTGTTCGGGATGTGCAGGTGGCGCGCGCACAGCTCGAAGCCGCTGCCGGCCTCGCCCAGCATGAGGGCCGGCGTGCGAAGCCGCGCGACCTGCTCGAGGCGCTGGCGAAGCTCCTGCACGACGCGCGCGCGGCCCAGGTTCACCAGCGACAGGCCCGTCTTCGGCAGCACGCGCCCGCCGGCGAGCGCCTTGCCCACCGTGGCGAGGAGCTTCGGCAGGCTGATCGGCTTCTCGAGGAAATCGAACGCGCCGATGCGCGTGGCTTCGACCGCGGAATCGATGGTGCCGTGCCCCGACATCATCACCACCGGCATGGTGAGCAGGCCGCTGCCCGCCCATTCCTTGAGGAGCGTGATGCCGTCCGTATCGGGCATCCAGATGTCGAGGAGCACGAGGTCGGGGCGCATCTCCTTGCGCGCCGAGCGAGCGGTCTGTGCGTTCTCCGCGAGCCGAACGCCGTAGCCTTCGTCGCGGAGGATTTCGAAGAGGAGCTCGCGGATGCCGACTTCGTCGTCGACCACGAGGATCTGGTTCGCGGACATCCGGTTCCTGCCTGGTTACGCGGCCTTGGAGGGCAGCACGATACTCACGTTGGCGCCGTGGGGTTTCACGTTCTCCACCAGGATGCGGCCCTGGTGCTCGTCGACGATCTTCTTCACGATCGCGAGCCCGAGGCCGGTGCCCTTCGGCTTGGTGGTCACGTACGGCTCGAAAATGCGGCCCATCACGCCCTCCGCTATGCCCGTGCCGTTGTCGCGCACGGTGAGCAGGACACCCCCCGTGCCCTGGCTGGTGGTGACGAGGATACGCGGATTGTCGACGCCCGTGAGCGCGTCGATCGCGTTCTGGAAGAGGTTGTGCAGCACCTGCCGCAGCATCGACGGGTCGGCGTAGATCTGCGGCACGTTGTCGGCGAGGCGCGGCTCGATCGCGACCCCCATGGATTCGTACAGCACCAGCACTTCGCGCACCAGCTCGTTCAGGTTCACGGCGCGCGCGCTCATGCGCGAGGCGTGCGCGTACTGCGTGAAATCGTCCACCATGCCCTTCAGCGCGGCCACGTGGTTGACGATCGTGCCGGTGGCGCGCTTCAACATCTCCGCGTCCTGCTCGGGCAGCTTGTCGTGCAGCTTGTGCTGGAGCCGCTCGGCCGAAAGCTGGATGGGCGTGAGCGGGTTCTTGATCTCGTGCGCGAGGCGGCGGGCCACCTCTCCCCACGCGGCGTCGCGCTGCGCCTGGATGAGGTGCGTGATGTCGTCGAACACGAGCACGTACCCGCTCTCGCCGCGCGTGCCGAGCTTCGTTCCGCGCATGAGCAGCGTGCGCGGCCCGTCGCTGCGGCGGTATTCCATCTGCTCTTCCCACTGCTTGTCGTTCGCCGCCGCGAAATGGCGCAGCGCGATCTCCGCGAAGGGCGCCACCGCCTGGACGTGGCGCGGCCAGTCGGAGAGCTTGAGGCCGTGGAACGCGCCGGACTCCACGGCGAGGATCTTGTTGGCCGCCGCGTTCATCGTCTTCACGTACAGCCGCTCGTCGAAGGTGAGCACGCCCGAGGTGAGGTTGGACAGGATGCTCTCGAGATATGCCTTCGCGTTCTCGAGCTGCAGCTGGTTGCGCTCCATCGCCTCGGTGGCGTCGGCGATCTGGCGCGTCATCGTGTTGAACGACTGCGTGAGCACGCCGAACTCGTCGCGGCTCTTGACCGGGTTCACCTTCGAGTAGTCGCCCTTGGCGATGGCGCGCGTGGCTTCGGCGAGCGCCGAGAGCGGCGAGGAGAGCTTCTCCGAAAGCACGAAGGCGAGGGCCATGGCCGAGAAAAGCGTGAGCAGCAACGCGAGCGTCAGCGTCAGCCCGAAGATGCGCTTCAGGCCCACGCGGGCGCTGATCAGCACGGTGTAGTCGGTCTTGCCCTGCTGCACGAGCTCGGCGTCCTGCGCGATGGAAACAGGCACGCGCTGCAGGACCTGGAGGATGCGGATGTCGTCGGCGATGGTGAGCACGTTCACCGGCACGATCACGCGCAGGTAAAGGCCGCGCTCCCCGATCTGCTCGACCTTGCTGATGCGCTGCTGGGTGCGCACCTGGCGCAGCATGTCGGGCGCGGGGAGGTCGGGCAGGAGAGCCACGGGCTCCGAGCCCGACTGCGCGATGATGCGTCCGCGCGCGGTCATGAGCGTCGCTTCCTCGACCGAATGCTGCTCGCGAAGCCGCTCCAGCGAGGCCCCGTCGATGGCCTGCGAGTTCGCAAGCGACGTGGCCATGGCGTCGGCCTTCTTCTCGAGGTCGCGCAGCGAGTTGTCGATGGCGTTGCGGGCGAGCTTCAGGCCCCGCTCCAGCGACTCGTCGATGCGCACGTCGAACCACGACTCGATCGAGTTCTGCAGGAACTGGAACGAGATCGCGTACATCATCGCGCCGGGGATCAGCGCCATGAGCGCGAACACCAGCATGAGGCGCAGCGTGAGCTTCGAGCCGAACACGCGGTCGCGCAGCTTGCGGCGCAGGAGCAGCACCTGGTAGCCGATGAGGCTCGCCAGGCCCACGGCCAGCGCGACACCCAGGTAGAAGAGGAGCCCGTAGTTCTGCGCGAAGAACGCGTTGTTCGACGACGCGACGGACATCAGGTACACCAGCGCGGCGCCGGTGACCACACACAGGAAAACGAGTGCTTTCATCTACGGCTGTATTGACCAGCGTTGCCAGTCCGAGCTCAACGACCAGTCGCGCGAGGCGATGGCGTTCAGCTGGAAAGGCTTCGGCAGCTGGGCCGTATCCAGGCGCAAGCGCACGCTTGCCTGGTAAGCACTATCCTTTTTGATTGCGTTATGGTCGGCGATCGCGACTCCCCGCAGCCTCGAGAGCACACGCGTGACTTCCTCGAAGGTGGAGAAGTTCTGGTAGACGCTGCCTACGGACAGCCGGTATTGCCGCAGGAGCGGGGTGTAGCTGATCTTGTATGTCTGCGAGAAGTGCACGGGCTTCTCGTCGAACCAGTACCAGCGCGGGCGCGTCATCTCGAAGTCGAGCACGAAGTACAGCGGCACTCCGCGGTTGACCGCTTCCTCGAGCTTCGGGCTGAACTGGATGTCGAATTCCGCGTCGATCTGCCAGCCTTCGTCGACGGCTTCGACTCGCGCGGACTTCAGTGCGATGCCTTCCGCGTTCGCCATGGGCGCGGCGACGATGAACGCAAGCAGGAAAGCCCAGCGCATGCCACCACGGCGCAGCGCAGCGCACGCGGACACGAGCAGGCTACCCATGCGATTGGCGAGGTTCATCGGTGCGCCGAGTGTGGTAGTTCTGAGACAGGTGATGCAGACAAGACACAGTTTACATCCCTTTCTCGGAAACATCTAGTGCGCAGCTTGCCGCCTTCCGAAGTTTAGGCCTTTGGCATCAATGGCTTAGCAAAATCGGGGTTCGCCGACTGAAACCGGCTGCCTTTCGCCAGCCGGGACCCCCGCGCAAACTCGACCCCCGAGACCGGCTTGCCCCCGGCGCGCTGGACCCGACGCAGCTCCAGGGCGCCGCGCCCGCACGCGACGACCACGCGCTGGCCATCACAAACCACGATCTCTCCCGGCTCGCCGGCCATCGGCACAGGGCTCGCCTGCCAGATCTTCACGCCTTCGCCGCCCATGCGCGATTCGGCGCCTGGGGTGGGATTGAAGGCGCGGATCCGGCGGCCGATGGCCTCGCTGGATTGCGTCCAGTCGATGGCGGCCTCGCTCTTGGCAACCTTCGGCGCATGGGTAGCCTGTGACGCGTCCTGCGGGCGGGGGCGCAGAACGTCAAGCTTTTCGAGTGCCGTCACGACGGCTCGCGCTCCCAGCCGGGCCAACGCCTCGGTGAGCGAGCCCGTCGTGTCCTCGGGTCCGATGTCGATGGCTTCCTCGAGGAGCACGGGACCCGTGTCGAGGCCGGCGTCCATCTGCATGATGCTCACGCCCGTGCGCGCATCCCCGGCAAGCAGGGCGCGCTGGATCGGCGCCGCTCCGCGCCAGCGTGGCAGCAGGGAGGCGTGGATGTTGATGCAGCCGTGCTTCGGGATCTGCAGGATTTCGGGGGGCAGCAGGAGGCCGTAGGCCGCGACCACCAGGACGTCCAGGCCCGCCTCGCGCAGCGCGGACTGCGCGGCTGCATCGCGCAGGGTCGGGTATTTCGCGACCGGAAAGGCGAATCGTTCGGCCGCCTGGGATACCGCGGAAGGAGTAAGGCGCATGCCCCGGCCCGCGGGGCGGTCGGGCTGCGTCAGGACGAGGGCGATCTCATGGCCCGAAGCGGCAAGCGCCTCGAGCGCGGTGGCGGCGAAAGGAGGGGTGCCTGCGAAGGCGACGCGCAAGGGCGCGCCGCTCAGGCGGCTTTGCGCTGGCGCTTCTTGAGCTTCGCCCGGACGCGGTTCTGCTTCAGCTCGGAGAGGTAGTCGATGAAGACCTTCCCCTGCAGGTGGTCCATCTCGTGCTGGATGCACGCGGCAAGCATGCCGGAGGCGTTGAGCGTGAAGCGCGACCCGTTGCGGTCCAGCGCGGTGACGGTGACGCTTTCCGCGCGCTCGACGTTGTCGTAGATGCCCGGGATCGAGAGGCAGCCTTCCTGGTTCACCGCCACGCCCTCGCGGCGCGTGATCTCCGGGTTCACGAACACCCGCAGGTCGCTGCGGTCGTCGCTCACGTCGATCACGATGATCTGCTTGTGGACGTCGACCTGGCTCGCGGCCAGGCCCACGCCGGGCGCCGCGTACATGGTTTCCGTCATGTCGTCGATCAGCCTGCGCGTCGCGGCATCGATCTTTTCGACGCGCTGGGCGGGAGTGTTCAGGCGGTCGTCGGGGTACTGCAGGATCTCGAGAATGGCCATAAAAGCTTGCTAATTGAAGAAATTATGTGCAGAATTTACTGCACTACATGAAAAAGGACGCGTAACCCTTTTTCTGAATATGGGTCCCGAGCTCCATATCCACAAGTGAGTACCGCCATGCGAAAGACAATTATAACTTTAGTTGTCACGGTGGCCAGTTTGGTTCCGGCGGCAATTCTTGCCGATGGAATGCCCTCTTCCGCGGAGAAACCCGCGACCGGGGGGGCATCCGGAGCCACACCGGCGGGCTCGAAGGTGACGATGTCGGACCTCCAGCCCGATGCGCCCAACGAGTACACCGTGGTCAAGGGTGACACCCTGTGGGGTATCGCCGGCCGTTTCCTGAAAGACCCGTGGAAATGGCCGCAGGTCTGGGAGATGAACCGCGACCAGATCAAGGACCCGCACTGGATCTATCCCGGTAACGTGATCCGCCTCGATACTTCCGGCGGCTCGCCTCGCCTCACCATGGGCGGAGCGGGCGGTGCCGGCGGTCCGGGCGGCGCCAGCGGCGGAACGGAAGCCGAGGCCCAGGCCAATGTGGTGGTGCTCGAGCCGCGCATGCGCGTCGAGCCCCTGCAAAGCGCCATCCCGACGATTCCGGGCAGCGTGATCGGCCCCTTCCTCTCGCAGCCTTTGGTCGTTGAAGCCGGCTCGCTCGACAACGCCCCCGCCATCCTCGCCACCGAAGAGAGCCGCGTCATCGTGGGCCAGGGAGACACGGCCTATGCCGACCGCATCGGCCTGCAAGCGCCGGTGAACTGGCAGGTCTACCGGCGCGGCGACGAGCTGCGCGATCCGGAAACCGGCGAGGTCCTGGGCGTCGAAGCCAAGTACGTGGGCGACGCGCGCGTGCGCCGCTTCGGCAACCCGACCACCATCGAGATCACGAAGGCGCGGCAGGAGATCAATCGCGGCGACCGCCTCACGCCGGCGCGCGAGACGGCGTTCCCCAGCTACGTGCCCCGCGCTCCCGACAAGCCGATTCGCGCTGTCATCATGTCGGTGCAGGACGGCGTCTCCGAGCTCGGCCAGTACCAGATCATCACCATCAACCGCGGCGCGCGCGATGGCCTCGAAGTCGGCCACGTGCTCGCGAGCTATCACCGCGGGCGCCTGGTGACGCCGACCGGCCAGGTCCGCGACGAGATCGTCGAAGACAGCTGGTACAAGGGCATGTGGTGGAACAGCCTGCGTTGGGGCGAGACGAAGCCCGTGCCCGTGGTGCCGGACCCGCCGGGCACGACCTACCAGTCGGGCGACACCACCAAGGCCGGCGCATCGCTCGAAGGTTCGGCGATCCGGCTTCCCGACGAACGCAACGGCCTCGTCATCGTCTTCCGCGTGTTCGAGAAGATGTCGTACGGCCTGGTCGTGAAAGCCAGCAAGCCGATCTACGTGGGGGACTTGCTGCTAACGCCTTGACGCGCGAGTTCGCGCACAGGGAAAAGGGGCGCAAGCCCCTTTTTCTTTTTGGTGATGGCGGTGTTCCGCGTGCGTGCGCGCCGCGTTGGTGTGGAAAACACACACGGCGCCATCATGACCTTCGACCTCGAACGCATCGTCGCCTCCGACACCCACGCGTGGCTTCGCTTCACGCTGGTCCCCGCGCTTTCGCCGCACAAGCAGCACGCGCTGCTGCGCCATTTCGGCTCCGCTCAGGCCGCCCTCGATGCGCCACGCGATGAAGTCGCGCAACTCGTGGGCATGGCGTGCGCGCGCGCCCTCGCCGATGGGCCGGATGCGCGCCTCGTCGCGGCGACCGAAGCCTGGTTGAAACGGCCCGGATGCCGGCTGGTCGGGCTGGGCGATGCCGGATATCCGCGCCAGTGGCTGCAGATCGCGATGCCTCCCTGCGCGTTCCATGCCGAAGGGCGCTTGGAGCTCCTCAACGCGCCGTGTTTCGCGATCGTCGGAAGCCGCAATGCGACTCCGGCGGGCGAACGCGATGCCTTCGAGCTGGCGCGCGCCTTATCGCAGCATGGCCTCGCCATCGCGAGCGGTCTCGCGCTCGGCATCGATACGCAGGCGCATCTCGGTGGCCTGGCCGAGGCCGGCTCCACCGTCGCCGTGATGGGCACGGGGCCGGAGCGCATCTATCCGAGGCGCAACGTGGCGCTGGCGCGTCGGATCGCCTCGCACGGTTGCCTCGTTTCCGAATTTCCCATCGGCATGCCGCCCCTTGAAAGGAACTTCCCGCGCCGCAACCGTCTCATCAGTGGCCTCGCGCTCGGCGTGCTCGTGGTGGAGGCCGCATATCCCAGCGGTTCGCTCGGCACCGCGCACGCCGCGATCGAACAGAACCGCGACGTGTTCGCCATTCCCGGGTCGATCCATTCACCGCTTTCGAAAGGCTGCCATTGGCTCATCAAGCAGGGCGCGAAGCTCGTGGATTGCGCCGACGACATCGTCCAGGAGCTCGGCATGCAGGCGCCGAAGGAATGCCCGCCCGGCATTCAATCGGGCGATGCCGTGCTCGACGCGATGGGCTTCGGCCCGGCGACGATGGATGAAATTGCGCAGCGCGCCGGCCTCGACGCTGCTACACTCGCGGCCCGCCTTTCCTTGCTCGAAGTCGCCGGCCGCGTGCGAGCGCTCGCGGGCGGATGGTTCCAGCGCGCCGAAAATCGCGTTATAGAATGAAAAGAGAAGGTCTCCTCTGACTCCATGGCATTGAACCTGCTCATCGTCGAGTCGCCGTCGAAGGCGAAGACGCTCAAGAAGTATCTCGGCAAGGATTACGAAATCCTCGCCTCGTACGGGCACGTTCGCGATCTCGTGCCGAAGACGGGCGCCGTGGATCCGGAAGACAACTTCCGCATGAAGTACGAGCTCATCGACCGCAACACGAAGCACGTGGATGCGATCGCGAAAGCGGTGAAGGATGCGGACAACGTGCTCCTCGCGACGGACCCGGATCGCGAAGGCGAGGCGATCGCGTGGCACCTGTCGGAGATCCTGAAGTCGAGGAAGGCGCTCAAGAACAAGAGCCTGAAGCGCGTGGTGTTCTACGAGATCACGGAAGGCGCGGTGAAGGACGCGGTGAAGAACCCGCGCGCCATCTCCATGGAGCTCGTGAACGCGCAGCAGGCGCGCCGCGCGCTGGACTACCTGGTGGGCTTCAACCTCTCGCCGCTGCTGTGGAAGAAGATCCGCCGCGGGCTTTCCGCGGGCCGCGTGCAAAGCCCCGCGCTTCGCCTCATCTGCGAGCGCGAGGCCGAGATCGAGAAGTTCAAGACCCAGGAATACTGGTCGATCCATTTCGACGCCGAGAAGGATCGCGTCGGCTTCACCGCCAAGCTCACGCACTTCGGCGGCGAGAAGCTCGACCAGTTCGCGGTGGGCAACGCCGATCGCGAAGCCGAGATCCGCGCGTTCCTCGAATCGCACGGCCGCGGCCAGGCGCGCGTGGTCGAAGTCGAGAAGAAACGCAAGCTGCGCTCGCCCGCCGCGCCGTTCACGACATCCACGCTGCAGCAGGAAGCGGTGCGCAAGCTGGGCTTCTCCACCGACCGCGCGATGAAGGTCGCGCAGAGCCTGTACGAAGGCGTCGCGGTGGGCAAGGAGGTGACGGGCCTCATCACCTACATGCGCACCGACTCCGTGACCCTTTCGAAGGAAGCGGTCGCCGAGATGCGCGGATTCATCACGAAGAACTACGGCGCCGACTACCTTCCCAAGGCGCCCATCGAATACCGCGCCAATTCCAAGAATGCCCAGGAGGCGCACGAGGCCATCCGCCCCACGTCCATCGCGCGCACGCCCGATTCCGTGTCGCGGTACCTCAACGACGAGCAGCGCAAGCTCTACGAGATGATCTGGAAGCGCGCCATCGCCTCCCAGATGACGCCCGCCAGGTTCGACACGGTCGCGGTGGATTTCGCCGTGGGAGGCGAGGGCAACGTCTTCCGCGCCACCGGCCAGACGATGGTGTTCCCCGGCTTCTACGCCGTCTACCACGAGGACCAGGACGACTCCGTCGAGGAAGAGGAAAAGCGCCTGCCGGCATTCGAGAAGGGCGACGCGGTGAGCATCATGAAGCTCTACGGCGAGCAGCACTTCACGCAGCCGCCGCCGCGCTTCTCCGAGGCGAGCCTCGTGAAGGCCCTCGAGCAGTACGGCATCGGCCGCCCGTCCACCTACGCGTCGATCATCTCGACGCTGGTGAACCGCGAATACGTGACGCTCGACAAGAAGCGCTTCATGCCCACCGACGTCGGCCGCGTGGTGAACAAGTTCCTCACCGAGCACTTCGCGCACTGGGTCGACTACGAGTACACGGCGAAGCTCGAGGACGAGCTGGACGACATCTCGAACGGCAAGGAAGAGTGGGTGCCGATGCTGGAGAAGTTCTGGAAGGACTTCTCCGCGCAGATCGTCGAGAAGGAATCCGTCTCGCGCAAGGATGTGACGCAGGAGCAGCTGGACGAGATGTGCCCCAAGTGCGGCAAGCACCATCTCACCAACCGGCTCGGTCGCCGCGGCCGCTTCATCGGCTGCGCGGGCTACCCGGAGTGCGACTACACGCGCAACGTCGACGGCGCCGAAGGTCCCGAATCGCAGAAGCGAGAGCTGGGTACCGACCCCACGACGGCCAAGCTGATCCAGCTGCTCTTCGGACCGTTCGGTCCCTACATCCAGCTGGGCGAGCCCGAGGGCGACAAGAAGCCCAAGCGCGTCTCGGTCCCGAAGAACATCGAGCCGGACGCGGTCACGATGGAAACCGCGTTGAGGCTCCTTGCGCTGCCGCGCGATCTCGGCGCGCACCCGGAATCCGGCAAGAAAGTGAACGCGGCCATCGGACGGTTCGGACCGTACGTGAGCCACGACGGCCAGTTCAAGTCGATCCCGAAGGACGAAAGCGTCTTCGACATCGGCCTGGAGCGCGCCGTGGCGCTATTGAAGGAGCCGAAGCAGTTCAACGCGCGCGGCGCATTGAAGGTGCTCGGCAAGCATCCGGCGGACAACCAGCCGGTCGCGCTGTACTCCGGCCGCTACGGGCCGTACGTGAAGCACGGCAAGGTGAACGCGACTCTCCCGGACGAAGGGATGATCACCACCGTCACGCTGGAGGAAGCGGTGGAGCTCCTCGCCGCGAAATCGGGCAAGGGCAAGAGCAAGTTCAAGGGAAAATCCGCGCCCGCCGCCAAGCCGCGCGCGAAGGCCGCGGCCAAGACGCGCAAGAAGTGACGCAGCGCTAGCGGCAGCAGGCTTGCCCGGGCGCGGCCAGCGCCGGGTGGGAGGGGCGCAGGTCGCATCCCGCGGCACCGGCACCGTCACGAAGCGGACCGAAGGCGATCTCGATCGGCCTCGCGCCTTTCGCCACGGGAAAAAGCCAGCTCTTTTCATCGACCACGGTGTGGCAGCAGCGCACCACCTGGCCGCCACCGCCTTGCGGCACGTGGGCCCAGCCGCGGGCGGCGGCCGCCGCGGGGAGCGCCTGGAACGCCGCACGCGAACCTTCGTCCACGCGCCTCAGGTCGATGCCGACATGGTCGAGAAAGGGCCGGGCGCGGCGACTGCGATCGCATTCACGCAAATCGTCGACCGATACGGGGATGTGGGAGAAGATCGCGTTCACGCGCCCCGGCATGCGGTACTTCACGAAGCCGCTGCGGCCATGGTCGAGAATGCCGCCGGCGGCCTCCAACGCAGCGATGGAAAGCCGGTCGGTGTCGGCGAGCTTGACGTGCAGGTGGATCGTCTCGGCGCGGTCGAGGCAGGGCTCGAGCAGGAAGTCGCCCAGCACGGCGTTCACCTGCATGCGCTCGCACGCCGAGATCAAATGCATGCCGGCGAGGAAGTCGAGGGTCCAGCTCGAATCCGACGAATGCAATCCATCCATTGGTTTTTCCTTCAGGTTCGCGGCGAGGAACGCCACGGATGCACGTAGATTTGCCACCAGCGCCCGGGCGGATCGGCACCCGCGATGCCGTAGGCGAGCTCGCCCTCGGGCGCGGCATAGGTGCCGAACCAACGATCCCAGATCATCAGCACCGCGCCCATGTTGCGATCCTTGTGCCGCGCCGCGGTGCTGTGGTGGATGCGATGGTTGGCCGGCGTGTTGATCCACGGGTCGAGCAACGGCAGCGGGCCGATCGCTTCCGTGTGCAGCCACGCCTGGTAATGGAAGCACGCGAGCTGCAGGCCCAGCACGAGCACGGCCGGCAGTCCCAACAGCACCCACGGCAGGTAGAACGCGGGCGCGAGCGCCTGGTTGAGGAACGAGACGCGATAGGCGGTCGCGACCGTGTAGTGCGGCGAGCTGTGATGCGGCGCGTGGTAGAGCCGCCACAGCAGTCCCATGCGATGCGCGCACCGGTGTTCCCAGTAGTAGCTCCAGTCGCACGCGAGGAACGCGAACAGGAAAGTCGCGGGCCCGGTCTGCATCGGCACCCATGCGCGCGCCTGGGCCGCCAGGAATACCGCCGACCACAGGCCGCCGGCCACGATGCTCACCGCGATGTTCGGCGGCACGAGGGAAAGGCTGCGCGCCATTTCGCGCCGCGCATCCCGCGTGAGGCGGCCCGATGAGCGCATCCATTTCCATTCCTCCCATGCCGTCAGCAGGCCTGCGGCCATGCAGAAGCCGATCACCGCGCTCACCATCATCGCGTCGCGCGTCGCATCCATTCAGGCGCTTCCCAGCCTCGGGCGATGCGACCACGAATCCGCCGCGCGTTTGCGCGCGTTGTACTCGCAGAAGGACGCGAGGTTGCCGCGGGTATCGAGGATGTGGTGGCAGCACGACGAGACGCGATCCTGGTCGTAGGAATAGCGATCCATGAAGGGCTTGATGGCGATGCCGAATACGTCGCGCGGACGCACGAAATGCTTTCCGATCGCCGCCGCCGCGTTCGAGAGCCATCGGCCCGCCCGCGTGCCCACCAGCCCGCGCACCTCCTCGGCCCCCAGCTGCGTCTTGTAGGCAACGCGCCCCATGACCCGCTCCAGGTCTACGTGGCGCGCGAGGTTGAAGAACAGCCCGAAGCGGCGCACGTAGAGCGTGACCCAGCCGCAATTGGGATGGCTGCACGGAATCGGCATGAAGTCCGCCGTGCGGGTGGACCTGGGCAATCCCGCGGCGACGCCCTTGACGGCATCGGAGAGCGTCGCGCGGTTCATGGGATCCGCGTCGATCTCGTAGCGCCCGGAAAAGAACGCGGGCTGCAGGGCGACCAACCGCACGTTGCGCCGGCGCGCGCCCTGGTTCACCACCCAGGCGATCTCGCGCTCGTTCACGCCGGCGGCGAGCGTCATGGTGAGCTGCATCGGCACGTCGAAGCGCTCGAGGCGCGACATCAGCCGGTGACGGATGCGCGCGGGCTTCGCGCGCCGCAGCACGGCGTTGGCGCGCGCATCCGAGCCGTCGAACTGCAGAAGCACCAGCAGCTTCGAACGATAGCCCG
>Ga0207691_10001633_pt1 | contig 22272 bp, 21 predicted proteins | sample KBSM13metaG_FD_184327 | JGI IMG/M metagenome (GOLD analysis project Ga0207691, IMG submission 184327) | Miscanthus rhizosphere microbial communities from Kellogg Biological Station, Michigan, USA - KBS M1-3 metaG (SPAdes) (version 2) | ecosystem: Host-associated > Plants > Roots > Rhizosphere >... | reverse complement strand
GATCGGCCGTCGTATGACAGCTTTCATCCGCGCACACCGGCACAGGATGGTCCAACGTTTCCAGGATAGCGTCAGCGTCTGCAGGGAAAGGCTGCTCGATTAACGCAACTCCTAGTGCTGCCAGAGGAGAAACGATTTGCTGATAATGTGAGGCGGACCATGACTCGTTGGCGTCGATTAGCACGCGTGCAGCAGGCGCTTCACTGCGGACCGCTTCTACACGCGCGAGATCGAATTTGTCGCCGCCCAGTTTCAACTTCAGGATTGGCGCTTTTGCATTTGCTCCAGCGACTGCTGCCATTTTCTCCGGAGTGTCCAGGCTAATCGTGAAAGCGGTTTGAACTTTGTCAGCGATTTCAATGTTAGCCAATTCCCAGGCGCGTTCGCCGGCGACCTTCGCTTCCAAGTCCCATAACGCGCAGTCCAAGGCATTACGAGCGGCGTTGGCTGGCAACAATGTTTGAATCTCCGCGTGAGTAGTCGCGCCGGTCAAAGAAAGCTTATTGAGTTCGGCCGCGGAGGAAGCGACATCCTGACCATAACGCCGGATCGGGACGCCCTCGCCTCGTCCGACATGGCGACCGTCGCTGATCGTAACGACAACGACACGCGTTTCGGTGCTAGGGCCACGAGCTGTTCGGAAAGGATTGTCCAGAGGCCAACTCTGCTCGTGGACCGTCATCTCAAGATGGCGCGAGCTCATGCAATAACGTTGGATCGCATCTGCCAGACTTCTTAACTGAGGTTGGTCTGGATAAACCGTGGACTGGCGTGAATGTCGATCTGATGCAGGGTCGTGTCGCCCGAGTTAATGAACCGATGTGGAGTGTTCGCTGGGATAACGGCAACGCCGCCTGCTCTCACTTCCCGTTCTTCCTCCCCGATTGTGATCGTGGCGCACCCTTCGACGGTGAATGCGACTTCCACATAAGGATGAGTATGCAACGGAGGACCTTGCCCGGGACTCGCCTTGACAATGTAAGCGGAGAAAGGCGCGCCTTGGATTTCGCCGACAAATTCCGATGACATCCCCGCAAAGGGCAAGTGCTCGAGACTTAGAAAGCTCATAACAGTTATTCGGGTGCAGTATTTAATGAGTCGCGACTCAGATCGGTATCTCCGCGATATTTTCGGTGCCTAAGTCGCGGGAATTTCTTCAAACTCGCCACGTTCACGGTTCTTGCGAACCCGGTCCCAGGGAAAGAATTTACCGTTCATGGCGATGTAAACCCCAGCTGGCAGCACCTGCACGAAAGAAAGTGCGCTGCCGAGATTGAAGAGCCCGTCGGAGCTGCCAAAGGCCCAGGGAATCATCGCGCCTGTTAGGACTACAGTTTTGCCAGTGACTGCGCGCGCAACCGCAGCAGCGGTGTCGGTCATCGTGTCGGTGCCGTGCGTTATGACAATGTGGTCCTCCTCGGCCTGAAGGCAGTTCTGAACGACAAGAGCACGGTCAGCGTCCGTCATTTCCAAGCTATCAACCATCATGACGGTGCGAACACTCACCGCGACACGCGAACGACCGCGCTGCAGCATTTCCGTCAGGTGCGTATCCTTAAAGTAGAGCTGACCGGTGCGTTCGTTGTATTCTTTGTCGAAGGTGCCGCCGGTAACAAGGATTCGGATGGCCATGTGCAGCAAGTAAGGAGGTTGAAAAAAACAGGCTCGGACGAGCCGAAGCTAGCGTCATCTATTGTGGCCTGCAATCCGAGTGCTCGGATGATCAACCAGCGCTGTAGCCGCTTCGCTGTGCGAAGCGCGGGGCGGCCCTCCGCCGGCACAATCTAACCTCACGTCGCCCACAGGGCGACGGCTACAGCCTCGCGAGCGCGACGGACGGAAAATAACGAAACTTTGAACTCGGCTGGCCGGCTTCGGTGACGGTAGAGTTCGATTTTTCTCTAAGCGTGAAGAGCGCAATGGAGAGTTGAACCATGATGTATCTGCTTATCGGTCTTGTCTGGTTTCTTATAGCGATTGCGCTGGCCGCCTCCGGCGCGCTGCAGCACATCCGCCCGCCGGGCCCGCAAATACTCATTTTCGCTTTAACGGCCGTATTGCTTATCGCATGGCGGTTCAATCGTCCGTTACGAGCGTGGCTTGATGCGTTGGATCTGCGCGCAATCGTCGCGTTACATTTGACCCGTTTTGTTGGCGCTTACTTCCTGTTTTTATACGGGAAAGGGGAGTTGCCATTTGGTTTCGCAGTTCCTGCCGGGTGCGGTGACATCCTCGTGGCTACGATAGCGGCCGTGCTGTTGCTCAACTGGCCGGCTGTAGCGCGTCATCGCCGTTGGCTGGGCGTGTGGAATGTGCTCGGATTTGTCGATATCATGATGGTGGTCGCCGAGGCCGCGAAGCAGGCGCTCACCGAACCAACCTCGATGGCGGCACTGCTTCGCCTTCCGCTCGGTCTGCTGCCGACCTTTTTGGTGCCCTTGATTATTGCCAGCCACTTCCTCATTTTCCTTCGGCTGTATCAAGAATCTCACCGGCAGGAGCGTTAGAAATCAGGGGTTCGCAGAGATTTTTAAACAAAGCGTGACATCAGTTCTGCTTCCCACTAATCTCGAAATTCACCTTTTCCGTTAGTCCAACACAGTCCCGCACTGCTTCTACTTATGAAATCCAAAACCCTGCAAAAAAAGATTCGTCGACTTGAAAAGCGGCTGCAACAAGGCCCGAAGAAACTAGCCAAGTGGAAACGGAAACTCGCAGCAATGGCGGCATCCGATCAAGCCAACGCGCGGAAGAAAGCAGCTGCCAAAGCGGCCGCGACGCGCCGGGCGAAGAGGAGTTCCCGAACTCAACGTCCCGCCGCGAAAAAAACGGAGTCGATCGCAACGAAGCCGGCGAAGAAAAGGCTTAATCTTTCTCCGGAACGTCGCGCCCAACTTTCGGCGATGATGAAAGCGCGCTGGGCCGCACGGAAGGCTGCTGCTGGTGTGGCGAGTTCACCAGCTGGCGCGAACGATCAAGGTTTTCGCGTGACGTGACGCCTTTCAGTAGCCTGAAAAGGCACCCTAAGGCGAGCGCCGGTTCTCCCTTGAGAAGATAGAAGTTGATCCTTGGCGGGTCCGCGGCGCTGAAGAGTTTGCTGCATTATTTTGCACCAAGCTGAGCCCAAACGATCCGGGGGCATCAACCTTGCTTTATGCCCACGTAAGCGACGTTGGGTTAATCTCCTCATCCGATCCGCGCGTTGCAGGAGGTGGGCCGGCGTCACAACATATGACACCTGCTGGACCCACATCCAATGAGCGCGAGCGGCTGGCCGCGCTGGAACGCTATCAAGTCCTCGATTCCCCCGCGGAACAAGAATTCGATGACTTGACCTCCCTGGCGGCGCACATCTGCGGCACGCCCATCGCGCTCATCTCTCTCGTGGACGCTCATCGGCAGTGGTTCAAGAGTAAGGTGGGGGTCGCTGTTACAGAGACACCGCGGGACATCTCCTTCTGCGGCCACTGTATTCAGCTTCCGCATTTGATGGAGGTCCCTGACGCGCGGGAAGACTTCCTTTTCTATGATAACCCTCTGGTCGCCGGTGATGCGGAGATCCGCTTTTACGCGGGCATGCCATTGGCCACCCCGGACGGTCAGAATCTCGGAACGCTTTGCGTGATGGATTCCGTTCCACGTCAATTGACGCCTTTTCAACGCGAAGCATTGGCTCGGTTGGGGCGCCAGGTGATGAATCAGATGGAATCGCGCCTAGCGACGCAACGCCTGGAAGCCGCTAACAACAATCTACGTGAGATGGAAGAACGCGCCCGGCTTGTCCTTGAAGCGTCGCCTAACGCCATGGTGATGGTAGATGGCAATGAACGAATCGCCCTGGTGAACTCAAATGCAGAGGAACTCTTCGGATATTCCCGCAATGAATTGCTTGGACAGCCGATCGAGATCCTCGTTCCCATTCATTATCAGAGGGCGAGACCTGGCGATAAGGCAGGATTTTTCAGCACGGTCAAGCCGCACACGAAGGCGGAAAACGTCGACCTTTCCGGGCGCCGCAAGGAAGGTACGGAGTTCCCAGTCGAGATTGGGCTCAATCCGCTCACAACTTCTGCTGGCGCCTTCGTTCTCGTATCCATCATTGACCTAAGGGCACGCAAGCGGATGGAGAATCGTGTCAATCGCCTCAAGCGCGATTTGAAACGGCAGGCGCGGAAACTCGCTGCGGCAGATCGTGATCTGGCTGATTTCGCCTCCATTGTTTCTCGCGATTTGCAGGCTCCTTTGCGCGGAATTGGTTCGCTTGCGAATCGCCTCGTAACAGATTCCGCAAATCGCCTCAAGAATAGCAATCGGGAGCAGCTAAATCTTTTGGCAATCAAGGTAAGACGGCTCAACACACTAATTGACCGCATCCTGGTTTCCCCGCGTGCCGGTCAGAGCGCGAAAGTCCGCACAAGTGCGCTGTTCGAATCCGTCGCCAAGAACACGGTAAAACTGTTCCCGTTTCCGTCACACTCTGCGAACGGCACGGAGACGCCATCGCGGATGGAGTCAGACAAGGTACGGAAGTTCGTCCACGCCTGCTAGCTGGGGCCAATCTACGACGCCTTTACCGCGCTCGGCCTGTTCCTTCCCGAGCCGAGCTTGTTGAGGAATCTGTTCATTCCCTTTTCCAGGAAAATTCCCCAGGCGCTTAAGATAGCGAGCGTGACGATTGTTATGATGAAGAACATCCAGATGGGTTGCTCGCGTATGCGCAGTCCGAGCCAGATGACATAGGGCTGGTGCACGAGGTAAATGCCATAAGAGAAGGAACCCACGAGGGCGAAAAGCTTCGCCACTGGCGAAAAGTGCGAAATAATTCCAGCGACGCCGAGGATCACGAGCAAAGCGCACGCCCCGGTTGCAAGATCGACGAAGGTGTAGGTTGTGCCGTTATGATAAAGCCAGACCGCAGCCGGATAGAGTAGTAGTCCAGCTAATAACCCGGCGCCGCCAAGAAGAAATTTCTCGATCCGCGCGGGGGATTGGCTATGCCACATGCCGAGCGTCATACCCAGAGCAAACTCTGGCAGCCGGCAAATAGCGCAGCCGCCTAAAATCCAAAACCCGTGTGTCGGATGGATGACAAGCATCCAGTAACGGACCGCAAAACCAATCGCGCACGCTGTTAATAAAAACGGCCAAGGTCCAAGCTTGCGCGCAGCCCAAAAGAATATCGGGAAGAGCACATAAAACTGGATCAGCATCGAAAAGTACCACCAGGCGGCGTTGAGGTACATGAAGTTCATCGTGATATCGATGAAGCGGAGCCCGAGCAGGCTCAGGACGATTCGACCATCGACTGGCTCCAGTCGAGCTACGAACGGCGAAACAAGGTAAACAATGTGCGCCAGCCAATACATCGGATAGAGACGCAGGAATCGCGCGCGATACCACATTCCCCACGAGATCGGGCCGGTGTCGGCCCGACGCGCGGTCGCTTCCATCAGAGCCCATCCGCCCAGAATGATGAAAGCACCCACCGCGTGAAAGCCCGCGTCGGAAACTTTTAGCCAAGCATTTCCAAGAAAAGTCATCACCGCTGCGAACAGCCCGCCCGAGGCGATAATCGGCAGCGATCCGTGCTCGAAGTAGGTGTTAAAGAAGTGAAAGTAAACCACGATGAGAATGGCGATGCCTTTTGCCACATCGAGCCAGAGAAGCCGTTTCACCGTGGTTCGGTTAACAGGGCCGGCGAAAATTGCAAAGCGAGAAGTGCGGGCAATTCCAACCCAATCGCCGGTACGTTAGGTCGTTTGCCAATGCGAACTTTCTTCTGACGCCGCTGTTGCTAGACTTTCGTCATGAGTTCAACCGGTCCACTCACGGTGCAGTCGAACAGCGATGATCATTGGGCATTTCTGCGCGATGTCGTCGTTTTTCAGATCAAGATGTTCCTCGACAATGTGCGCGACTTTGCGCTCATGCCGATCTCGCTCGTGGCGGCGGCTATTGATCTCATCTTTAAGGGGAAACGGCAGGGGACGCTTTTCTATCAGGTGCTACGATGGGGCGCGCACAGCGAGGAAGTGATCAACGTCTACAGTGCAATCGACACCCACTGGAGACCCGCTGTAAATCCCAATTACACCGTCGATGCTGTGATCGCGCGCCTTGAAGGGGTGCTCGTGCGGGAATGCGAAAAAGGTGGGACGGCGTCGAGTATCAAGACCGCGATGGACCGTGCGATTAATCAAATCCAGACAGAAGCAAGCGGATCGCGCGATCGGGCGAAGGAAGTAGTTACGCGAGCGACCGATAAACTGCGCAGTCGATTTGACAGTGAGGGCGGCGGGAAGGAGTAGGCGAATACATTTTCTTGTTTTTTCAAAAAAAACCTCGATGTTTGTTTCGAAATCAGGTAAGGAGCAATCTATGAAACTTGGAAAAGTGTTGCTTGTTGCAGCGGCGGGCGTGGGCCTGCTTGCTTTTGCCGCTCCGGCCAATGCGCAAATGCGTGGGCGTGGCGGTGCTGGGGTGGCGGCTTTCCACGGTCACGGTGGGGGCGGCTGGCACGGTAATGGGTGGCATGGTCATGGTTGGGGCTGGCGTGGGTACCCGGGATGGGGATGGCGCGGAAATATCGCCTTCGGGTTCTATGGCTATCCTTATTGGGGCTGGGGTTATCCTTACGGATATCCTTATGGCTACTACGCTTACCCGCCGCCTCAATACTATGGTGGAAACCAGCAGGTATATAACGGCCGTGTCGTACACAGACAACAGCGCGACAGTAAGGACGTTCAATCGGACCAATAGTCTGATATTCTCGACAAGTATTAACTAGCGAGTACGCGGCGCCGGTTGAAAAGAGGTGCCCCGACGTGAGCTTTTTCGTCGGGAGTATGACTCTGATTGTTTGTGGCGACGAACCTAGGGTGGTGGATTCGCGAGATGGCGGATCACATGCTCCAGCCCAACCACAACTCGAGTCATTGAGTCGTAATCCAGCTTGTCAGGCGTATCACTAGGTTCGTGATAGTGCGGATAGCGAAATGGCGCCGTGTCCGTTACCATAATGCCAGGATAACCGTTTTGCCAGAACGACCATTGATCGGACCAGCCGATGCCGGGAATGGCTGGAGGAAGAGCAGCGCCTTCGGAAGCGATCTGTGCGTGCCGGCGGAATTCCCCAATGCTGTCTCGCAAGATTGAACGGGACGCGACATTTCCGACAAAGCCGATGAAGTTACCCGCCCTCGGATAGAATAAACCAAGGCCAGGCGCGGGATAACTCTGCGAGCCGTTTTCGTTTGAATAATAGCCGATGGTTTCAAGACTCATCATGGCTTGAATTCGATCGCCGCGTGAACGGCAGCGAGTGGCATAAACAAAGCTCCCCATTTGTGAGGTCTGGAAATATCCCGGCTCTTCATTGACGAAAGCCAGGAGACGAATTGTCCGCGCGTTATGTGATCCACTGAGCCGGCGCGAAAGCGCAAGAAGCGCAGCGACGCCGCTGCCATTGTCATTCGCGCCGGGTGAACCATCGACCGTATCATAATGAGCCCCGATCAAGACAATCTCAGGCGACTCTCCGGGCAACTCTGCTTCCAGGTTGTAACAACGCACGCCTTGCGCGTCATATTCGTCTCGACGAACTTTCCAGCCGGACTTGGTCAACTCGCCCTCGATGTATTGCGCAGCTGACTGCAGCTGAGGATAACGCCTGAGGTTGCGCTCACCGATTTCGCCACTGAGTTTTTGCACGTGATCAACTAGCTCAGCCCGCAACGTTTTCTCCCCTGCAGTGAGAGCCGGCGCTGTTCCGCGAAAGGATCTTCCTGGCATTCGAATCATCAGCAGCCATCCTACCATGGCGACAAACCCGAGACAGATCACAAAGGCAACAAGAGCTGCGATCGTTTTGGGTCGGCGCATACTGCGTTTAAACACACGGATACCGATCCGCAACAGAAGATCGATGCCTGGAGTCGCGGTCAGATCAAATAACTCTCGACGACCGTCGAATGCCCCGCTAATACCGCCACCAACGAAGCCGCGACGATTTCATGAAGGCGATGACAACTAATGTTTAACGATGTGAGAGCGTCTGAGGAGGGGAATACCGAACACGATTCGAAGTCGAATGAGCATCGGCTAACTCGAATTCGTGCGTGGGATTGGTCAACCATTGCGTTGATCCTTGGCATTAAAGTGCTGCTTTTCACATTCGCGGTGCAAGCGGTGGCGACATTGTCAACGTCTCACGGGACCTGGCTGGAGATCTGGAACCGGTGGGATGCGAGCCATTATTTACGACTGGCTGAACATGGTTACGCGACGTCCGGGGACACTCGGGTTTCACTTGTTTTTTTTCCTCTTTATCCCTGGCTGGTTCGGGGCGCCGCGTTTTTTGTCCGCAACTACATGGCGGCGGCTTTCGTTGTTTCGGGAATCGCATCCATTGCCGTCGGCCTGTTATTGCAAAAATTGGTGCGTCTTGATGAATCCGAAGCAGTGGCGCGGAATACCGTCTGGTTTCTGTTCATCTTTCCTACCAGTTATTTTCTACATATCGCTTATACGGAGAGTCTCTTTCTTGCACTTACGCTTGGATGCTTTCTGGCGGCTCGCAACGAACGTTGGGAGCTGGCCGGTTTACTCGGTGCGGGGGCCTGCCTGACGCGTGTTAACGGGCTGATCCTCGGGTTCGCGCTGGCGACTGAAGTCATCCATCAATATTGGAAGACGCGCCGAATCAACCTGCGCTGGCTTTGGATTGGCGTCGTGCCGCTCGGATTCCTTGGCTATCTCTGGCTAAACCACGAAGTAACTGGTGATTACTTCGCTTTCACCAAGATCATGCACGAGCACTGGTACAAGAAATTTGCCTCGCCTTGGTTCGGTATTCACGATCTCTGGCTGCGTGCCCTGGGCTTGAACGTCAACGAAGGACTGAACGAGCTTGTGGCTGTCGCCATCCTAAGCATTTGCGCGGTGTGGTCCTGGTTCCGGTTGCGACCTTCGTACTCTGTGTGGATAACTTTGAACTGGGTGCTTATTACCAGCACGGCGTTCGTCCTCAGTGTGCCGCGTTACACACTCACTCTGTTTCCGGTCTTTATCCTCTTTGCCCGGGCGACTAGCGGACGGCGATTCTGGTTTGCTATGCTGACGATCGGGTCGCTTCTATATTTCGCTCTCTACGCCGGCCGATTTGCCCAGGGCTTGTGGGCTTTTTAGCGCCGAGTGTCGCTTGATGTGCAGTCCTGTCATCCAGCCGGTTGGGCCGCTGATCACGATTCATTTTCAGCTGTTCGCCCAACCGTCTTTGCCTTAACAAATTATCACATCATGAATCGCACTCACATCAAATGGCTTCCGATTCTCGTCGCCGGGATCTTTTTCGCCTACCAATACTTCAGCTCCGAGAAATTCGTCAATCCGGAGACCGGTCGCGCGAGCCATGTTGGTTTATCCACCCAGCAAGAGGCAGCGCTGGGTTTACAGAGTTACAATCAGGTTCTGGCACAATCCGATCCGATCGAGTCGGGTCCAGAGTTTGAGATGGTCCAGCGGGTCGCCGGCCGACTGGCAAAAGCGACTGGCGAGGCGGGAAGCAGCTTCGATTGGCGGGCATCACTCATCCAAGACAAGCAGGTAAACGCGTTTTGTTTGCCCGGTGGAAAGATCGTCGTCTACACCGGTATACTGCCGGTCGCGCAAAATGAAGCTTCTCTTGCGACCGTCCTGGGTCATGAGATGGCCCACGCCACCTCTCGTCACGGCGCGCAACGGGTGCTGCAACAAAATCTTGCGCAGACCGCCATGACCGGCATCGCCGTCTCTCTTTCAGATATGGATTACGACAAACAGCGCGCCATCATGGGCGCGTTAGGCGCCGGTGCGCAATTCGGCGTGCTAATGCCTTTTGGGCGGGAACATGAATCGGAAGCCGATCACATTGGCCTGATCTATATGGCGCGCGCCGGCTACAACCCGGAAGAGAGCATTCGTTTTTGGGAAAGGATGGAACAGAGCGGGGGAGCGCAGCCGCCAGAGTTTCTTTCCACGCACCCCTCTCATGGCCATCGGATCCAGCAGCTGCAAACCTGGATGCCACAGGCACTCGAGGAATATCACAAGGCGACTGGAAATTGATCTAAAGTGGTTTTTCGGAAAACGCTCGCCTTGCTCGCGAACTAATCCTCGTCGTCATCCGAATCGGGCACGGGCAGGGGAGATAAGACAGTCACATGGGAGATCTTCTCTCCCGGGGCGCGTCTTGCCTCGAGGCGGACTTCCTCCTCTGGATCCGTCCGAGTGCTGAGGAAAAGGATCGTCGTTAAGCTACCGTTGCTGCTCATGTTATTGCGAACATGATTGATGGGCTGATTGGCAATAGCTTTCTCCCACGCGTCCGCCAATTCCGCGGGGGTCAGCGGTGAAGTCCCTTTCTGGGCGACGGCTGGTTCGTCATCGATGAGTTGTTTCGCCACGGGCCCGGCAGCAGTGAACTGCGGCACCTTGGGCGTCCACTTGGGCAACTCCGCGGGCCCGGGCGCATTGACGACAGCCAGCTTGGCTGCCTTCTCTTTCGCTTCCTCTTTGTCGCTCTCAGCCGTGACCTTTTTTGCGTCTGGCATTTCCATGCCCATCTTCTTCGCCGCCTCGCTCGCCTGCTCCAATGCGGCATCCGTGTCCTTCTCGGAATCCTCTGCCCGCACAAGCGAAGCCGAGCCCCAAAGCGCCAACATCACTACAGCCAACGGGATCAAGTTTCTCATGAGCGAAAGATTACAGACCCATCGCGAGCTCGGCAATCTGATTGGGGTAGTGTCGTTGAGGTGTGGCGAGCCTACGGCGCTTCGTTGAACTTGGACCGGGGTGGACGACCTCCCGCCGAATGCCAAGAGCTGCGCTTTGTTTCTTGAAGCCCCAACGAGGGTATTGCCAGCTGGCACTCTTTCCGCTTGTGTTCCTGAACCAATTTGATTTTACTACCAACAACGTGTTTTGCGTAGAGCGATAACCTATGAAAGCGAAAATTTTCGTGACCGTCATCCTGCTCGCCACTTGTCTGACCAGTTGGGGCAAGTCAATTACACCCGAAAAACTTGGTCAGATCCGCGTTGGAGCGACGACAGAGACGGATCTCGTCAACCTGTTCGGCCCACCTTCAACGAGATTTGTCGATATCTACCACGTTGTTTCGCTTGATTGGTTCCGCTCTGTTCCGATGCCGATCGGTGGTTATCTGCCCTTTATTGGTGAGCTGGCTGGTGGTCGCCGTCTTGAAGCGCAACAGCTTACGGTCTTCCTCAGTCCAACCGGGGTGGTGAGGCGCTATGAAATGCACAGCTCCCTGGACAAGCCCAGAGCAGACGAGGTATCCACGATCCTCGACCAACGCCACGACTCAAGATAGTCGTTAGGCTGCGCGTGTTGTTTGGCTGCTAGTGCCAGTCGTGGCCGTCGCGCCGGCGTTTGACCCGTTCAACCCTACATTGTCAGACCGCTTTCGAATAACCACGTTGTTCAATGCTTGCTCGAGACGAGCTCGGTTAATCGGCTTTTGCAGCACAGCCAAAGCTCCGGAGGATTCAGGAGCGAGTCCGCTGTGATCGCCGAGACCTGAACCTGACAAGAATAGAATACACCCGTCCGGGTCACCGCTTAAGATGTGGCGGCAGGCAGTCAGGCCGTTCAATTTCGCCATCGCGAAATCCATCAGCACCATATCAGGACGATGCTGACGATACGATCGTATCGCATCGAGCCCGGAATGCACGACGCTGATCACGTCGTGTCCGCACGAACGGACAAGGTCCGCCAGCGCATTCGAAAACCCTTTTTCATCATCGGCGATGAGAACGCGCATACCATAACGGCAGAAGATTTCGTGCCCACGGCAGAAAAATATTTCTTGGCGCACCAGGCCGGTTCCTGACTGCAACGGCTAAACGCAAACCATCTCAACTTCAGGGGCGCGATTTACATAAAATTGCGCGACCGCCCTGACTAGCGGGGGTCTTCCACCCACATGGCCCGCTTGTAGCCTGTCGCCATGCCAGCCGAAGCCAGCGCCTCGTCGTAATGCCACGAAGTATTGCCGTTCCCGCTCAGTGTTTTCACAATATACGCCCCAACGAAATCAGGGTTGCCGTTGACGCTAAAGTCGTAGCCTGGCGCGTCCAAAGTGAAGTAGGTGTATCCGGGGTTACCGGATCCGATCGAGAAGGAGCGGGTTTGGCCGGCCGGTGGGTCGATGCCGTAGAGCTGCAAGTTCGCTGCGTTGTTGTTATGGTTATCAATATCGCGCGCCTTCATGCTAAAATTCCCCTCAAACCAGATCTTTAAGGTGGCACCTGCCGGAACGGTTATGCCTCCGGTGACATCACCGGTGACGTATATGTTTGCCTCTCCGGTCGTTTGTCCGGAGGGCAGGGCAACAGTGATACCATTGACCGATGAATATGAGCCATGGGAGGGCGAAGCGGTGGTTCCCGCCGTAATAGTGGCTGGTGCCGGCCCCGAAGCTGTCACTGCCCATGTAGGAGCCGTTACAGGCGGAATGGTCAGCGTCACATTATTATCGATAGTTCCACTGATATTATTCCCGCCTGCGACAGAGCCGCCATTTGTTTCCAAGCTCCCATAAAGGGTCGCGTTAAAGGAAGAAATCGGGGCGTTAATGTAGACGGAAGCGTTTACTCCGACCTGGGTATTAGCATTACGCGACGAGCTGTTGTAGAGACCACCGGCGTAGTGGATAGTATCCGTAGAGTCATAGCTATCTACAATGGGCACGCTGACTGGGTTGCCGCTCGGGGCGCTGGCCACGATCGCTCGCGAAAAGGGCGTTTGTGGTTGCGCGGTGACCTCAACCCGCCGAGTCGCCTGAGGGCTAACTGTAACCGAGGCCCCGGCCGCATGAGCATAGTCCCCATATCGTTTAATGAAATGGTCGAGTCTTAAGTCGTACTTTCGTAACATCTCGTTATGCGTTCTTGCTCCATCTGGGCTGTCGTTGTTGGAGCGCGCCATTCCCGTCAAGCCGGCATATCCAGTGGCACGGATCCGGTACCAGCGATTGCCGGAGATAAGGTAGGATGCTGGTGAATCTACCTCGACGTGATACCAGAGATTGGTGGTTCCTTCTCCCCCGCTGAGGAGGTGCGATCCAGCAGGCAAATCGTAAATGACCCGCCTTCCGGCAGCGATTTCGGAATTGGCATCAGTGGCATCGGTAACAGTTATCCAGTTCGAAGTAGCGGAGTCATACTTCTTCCAACCGGTCCAGGCGGGTTGGCCAGACACATTCCATCCGCAATGGGCAAAGCCAAAGTCTACGCCCGCCTCGGCAGCATTGAGCGCTTCCGCCCAGCCGATTGCTTTCTGGCTGTAATCGTAGCGGCTGGACACCGTCTGCAAAACGGTAGCACCGATGAAGGAAAGTACGGCCAAAAGAAGCACGGCCACTAGCAAAGTGTTGCCGGAACAGTTATTGCCCAATGCCCCTTTCTGCTGAGGGGATGTTACTTTCATAAGTGGTTTCTAAGTAGAATTGTCGAAGAAACCGTTGTTCCGGCCCGGGCGCTTGCCGCGTTAAGGCGATTGAATTTTGGCTGGAACGAGATTCGGACCAAGACGGAGGATGGTTGTCCCTTGCCGCCAAATGAAAAGTTGGCGGTGCTTCCCGTATTGCTCGGATTGAGGCAGCTGAATTGATAGCTTGCTGCCCCCGCCGTAAGCGTGGTTGATGTCGACGAACCCGTCGTTGGCGTATAGGTCCGGGTGATTAGCTGGTTGGGCGATGTTCCAGCAATTGTGTAAACGGCTGTCGGTTGAAGGCCGCTCGTCCCGTAGGTCACCGTTCCAGAGGCACCCAGAGTGGCGGTGCGAGGCATTGGTGGATTTTGTGAATCGTCGATGTAGTCGGGGAGTGTTAGCGTCAAGGTGTTACTGTTGTTGGTTACATTCCCGCTAATTGCCCTACGCATATCCTGACCGATAAAATCCAGGACTCGCATTTCGTCGCTGGTCGCGCGGTAGTAGTCATCGACGCCGGCGAAGACTTGCTGAAAGGTTGAAAACGCAAGTATCATTCCACCAAGAAGAAAGCCCCCTACCACTAGCGAGAGCATCATTTCCACAAGGGTCATCCCCTTTTGAAAAACGCGGACTTTTCCCGACTTCATGGATATTTGGCAATCAAGGTTGTAGTCGCTTGCACGCGAGGGCGTCCGCCTGGGCCGGCGGTCCATGAAAGGACTTCGTCCACGCGAACCAGCGTACTATTGGCGATCGCGGCGTTGTTTGATGTAACGGTGACCGAACCGTTCGCGCAGGTCAGACTAATCGGTGGATTCCCGGCGACTGGATAGGAATTGATCGTCAATGTCTCCGTCAGATCCGTGAGGTTCGTCGCCCCGCCGGGAGTGGAATTAAAGACGTTTGTGCGGAGATAGGGTAAGTTGGTCAGCTGTGCCCAGGTGCAATTGCGAAGCTGCTCGACTCGGTCGCGCAGACAGACATTCGCGACTACGGCTTCCCGTCCTGAATTGAGCACGTAAAGCCCTTGGGAATTGATGGCATAGAGCGCACCGAAAAAAAGCACCACAATCACCATCGCGACCAAGTTCTCGATGAAGGTAAACCCGCTCTCATTACCTCGGAGAGAGAGCATTCTGGAAGAGCGCAAAACCACGCCGCGATTAAAGCAGTCGCTGTGCCCGACTACGAAAAGGTCACAATGATCAGATGTGCCTGAACTGCTGTGGATTCCGGATCGGCAGCGTGTCACTACGAGATGTCGTTTTCACTAATTTGCGCACCCAGCGAGCGATTGAGAGCGTTAGGAAGCTATCATTCCTCAGTCGCGCAAAGTTGTGTAGCCACCGTGAGGGCAAGGGATTCAGTGAAATACGGCTTTGCCAGGAAACCGTGCCCCAGATCGGGATTCAAATCCATTCCGAGGAAATCGGCGCTATAGCCGCTGGTAAAAATCACTTTCAAGTCGGGCTTGTCCGTTCTCAGCTGCTGCTCGAGCTGTCGGCCTGAAGGTAATCCGGGCATCACGACATCAGTGAGGAGCAGATTGATTTCGTCGCGATGCGCTTCCCAAATTTCCAACGCCTCCTGCCCGTTAGCCGCGGACAGAACCCGGTAACCAATCGAACTGAGCGCGTTGCAAACGAAGTCTCGGAGCATCTGTTCATCTTCGACCACAAGGATGGTGAACCCAGCCGGCAAAGCATTTTCAACGGCTTTGGTCATACGTGTGGCGCGTTCTTCGACCACGTTAGTTTTGCTAGCTGGGAAGAAAACGCGCACCTCGGTTCCGCTACCGCGGGCGCTGTCGACTTCAATCCAGCCGTCATGCTGCTGAAGCACGCCATAAACTGTAGCGAGCCCCATGCCGGTTCCTTTCCCTTGTTCCTTAGTGGTAAAGAATGGCTCGAAAATTCGGTCCAACGTCGTTTTATCCATTCCTTCGCCGTTGTCCTTCATGGATAGACAAACATATGAGCCGGGCTTCGCGTTTGGCTGCCGCGCTTGGTTGACCTTATCGAGTTGGACGGCGAACACCACGATGGTAATACGCCCTCCATCGGGCATCGCATCGCGGGCGTTAAGCGCGAGATTCATGATGACCTGGTCCACATTGGTCGCGTCAGCGAAAATCGGCGGAAGATCGGGAGCGATTTCGACCTCGATCACAATGTTTTCACCGATAATGCGCCGAAGCATGTCGGCGGTTTGTTTGACAATATCGTCGAGTCGCAGGGGACGGCGCGCGAGGACTTGCTTTCGGCTGTAAGCAAGAAGTTGGCGAGTGAGTGCTGTGGCTCGCTCGGCCGCCGCTACAACCTGGCGCAGAGAACCTGTGAGATCGTCGTCAAGCTGCGGCCGGCCAAGCTGCATCGTGGTGTTGCCGAGAATGACAGTTAGGATGTTGTTGAAATCATGCGCTACACCGGCAGCGAGCCGGCCCACGGCTTCCATTTTTTGAGCCTGGCGCAGGTCATTCTCGAGGCGCGCACGCTCGGTTACGTCTTGCAGGATCAACAACTGATAAGGAGCGTCACCTAGCTTAAGGATTTGCGCGGTGACGAGGACTTCGCGGACTTCGCCGGCAACTGTCCGAATTGACGCCGGCAGATCACGAATTGGTTGCCGGTCATCGAGCTGGCTCTCAATTCTTTTTTCTATCGTCGAATCCGTCCATTGCAGAGCGCCTTCCGCCAATGCTTCTTCTCGCGACGCGCTCAGCAGGGTCAGGAAACTTGCGTTTGCATCGAGACAACCGCTTACATCCAGGCGCCTGATTGCCATCGGCACCGGACTGCCGTGAAAGGCCATCGAAAAGCGTTCCTCTGAGTTCCGCAAAGCAGTTTCGGCCATTGTGCGCTCCACAACTTCGCTCGTTAGTTCGTTGTTGACCGCGCGCAGTTGGGCGGTGCGCTCGGTCACGCTTGTTTCCAGTTCGCCCATTCTTTGCTGCGCGATCTGTGTGACCTCCCATTTTCGACAAAGGGCGTGTGCCATCTGGGTCACTTCGAGGTTATCGAAAGGCTTTTTCAATAGAAGGACGTTGTCAGTATTGCCAATTGCCTTCGCGATCTCATTCCAAGAGTAATCGGAGTAAGCCGTGCAGATAACAAACTGGAGGTCCACAAATTCCCTGCAGATATGAGTGATGGTCTCAATTCCGTCCCACCCGGGTGGCATCCGAACATCAACGAACGCGAGCGAGTAAGGGCGTCCTTCCGCGGCGGCTGCACGAACCTTTTCGAGACCCTCTTGGCCTTGGAAAGCCGAATCAATTTCGAAGGCAGTGTCCCGCGTAGGATCGGGTTCCACTCCCAATAGTGAAGTCGCAAAGTCATCCAGTTCATCCTTCTGCATCGAAGTGGAGGGGCCGAGAATCTTTAGGAAGTCCTCGTGAATCGATCGATTGTCATCAATGACAAGAATCCGAAATTTTGTCATACGGGCGTAGGAGGCGATTTGATTCATACGTTTGACTTGGAGGCAGCGGTGGGGAGTTCGAGTGTAAAGGTGGCGCCTTTGCCGCGGCCTTCGCTTTCAGCAGCCAGGGAACCGCCGATTTCGCGCGCGGCGTTTGCGCCACTGTGAAGTCCAAAGCCGTGACCATCCCTTCGTGTCGTGAAGCCGTGCGCGAAAATACGGGTAAGATTCTCTGGCGAAATGCCGATTCCGTTATCTGCGACACTTATCCTGACGCTTGCCTGCATCCCTTTTGCGATGCGGATGGTCAGTCGCTTGTCGGTCTGTTCGGATTCCTCCAGCGCATACTTCGCGTTGCGGATCAGGTTAATAAGAATCTGAAGGACCTTGTGTCGATCCACACAAACAAGCGGCACCGCGGCGAAGTCGCGTTCGACAATTACGCCGTGGCGTTCGAATGCATCCACGTTTAGCGCGATCGCGTCTTCGACCAGTTTTTCTGCCGGGAGATCCTCGAAAAGGCCGCTAACCTTTGCGTAACTCTGCTGCATCGCAACGACCTCCTTGATGTGTTCGATATTGCGAGCGAGTTGATGAACCTCGCGCAGGATCTCAGCGTTTTCCGCCTCGAGAAAGGCACCAAGTTTGGCGAAAAAATCAGGCAACATCTTCCCTTTCGGATCGTTGGTCAGATAGTCCGCCAGACCTCCATTGCGACCGGTCATGAGCGCGGCGGCTTTTGTAATCTGGGGAACTTTGGAGCGACTGATTTTCTCTACAACGAGTCCGGCCGAAACGTTTACGCTGTTCAGCACATTCCCAACGTTGTGCAGCACGCCAGTGGCGACCTCGGCCATTCCCGCGAGCCGGGACGTTTCGACCAATTTCTGCTGGGAATTGTGCAACGCCTCCTCAGCCTGTCGGCGCTCCGTCATGTCGCGCATCACGGTCGAGAGGTATTCCAAACCGCCCTCCGAATTCTTGTGCGCAATAAGAACCTGGGAAACGTGAACCAGCTGGCCGTCGTGCTTCAGGATCGCCGTCTCTCCGGCCCACGACCCGGTTGTCATGGCGGTTGGCAATCCGACTTCTGAAATTAGCTGGCGCGCCCACTGAGGATGAAAATCAAGAGTCTTCAGGCGGCTGATATCTTTGTCTTCATCTACCCCGAGCACTTGTCGACCGGCACGGTTCAAGTAAAACGCGCTTCCGCTCGGGTCTGCACTGACAACGATGTCCGGGGTGGCTTCCAAAATCGCGCTCAGACGAGCGTGAGCCGCTTCCGCGCGTTCACGCTCTTGGATCTCATGCTGGAGCGCATCGACCTGTTCTTGCAACCTGTCTTGAGCGATATGCAACGCGATATCCTGCGATTGGATCTGCGCCAGCATTTGATTAAACGCGTCGGTCAGAACTCCTAACTCACCGCCCCGCACTTTGGGGCCGCGGACAGAGTAGTCCTTGTGGTCTGCAATCGTGCGCGCCGTCCCAGCAAGGCTGAGAATAGGCGCTGTAATGAAATGCTGAAATTGGCTGGAAAGAGCGAAGGCAAAAAGGAGGGAAGCGGCGAGCACAAGAGAGAAGATTCCGCCGTAGAGCCTGAGGAGTTGTGAGGTCGTCGCCTGCAGGTCGGCCAGGAGATAGAGCGTTCCTTCTCGCTTGCCATTGAGAAGAACGGGTTGAGCGCATAGGATCCGATTGCCGTCGATTTGAAAACCGGTTTGTGATTGCGCCGATCGCATCTCGATCTCATCCCGCGCCGCTCCGAAAAAAGCCAACCTCTGCCCATCGGTCAGCTCGAGGCGCGCACTGACAATCTGAGGCATCGTCTTTAAGCCGGTGAGAATCTGTGCGGCCGCGTCTTCGTCTTTGAACATGACGGCGGAGGCGCAATTGTGTGCGGCGACTTCGCCGACGGCGGCGAGCTCGTGCGCGGACTGCTGCCGCAGGGTATACGCCTGAAAATAGAAGAGCGCGGCGAATGCGGATAAAAGCGCCGCACCGGAGATCAACATGACCATCAGCGTGATTTTTCGACGGATGGGAAGGTCGCGCAGGTTTGGCATGGCAGGTCCGAATGCTTCAAAAGCTACTTTTGCGCCTAGCCGAAGATATTTAGCGCGGATGGTCTACATGTCGCCACGCGCCTCGAAAGCGGCCCGGTCCCCGTTGGAACATGTCCTGCTTGGTAGAGCTCAGAACCCTTCGCCCACCGGCATCACACTCCAGCACATTTTCCAAAGATTCGATGAATCTCTGCACCGAGGACCTTACGAACACGAAGGAGATGCAAAACCCGACTCCGACGCGGCAATTTGCGGGCGAAGGGACTCCAACGCCTCTCCCCGATAATCATCGGCCTGTTGTGACCACCATCCTGGTGCTGGCCGCGGCGGTTGCGCTCGGTCTTGGCTCGTGGACTTTGTCGCGTCGTTTGGCGCTGCAGATTAGCGGACAAACCTCTCCAAAGTCGACTTATGTCGCTTCATTCCCAGAACGGAGCATCGCGGTTCTTCCTTTCGAAGATCTGACTGAGCCCAAACCAAAGTTATCCGTGGCGGACAGTGTTCAGGACGACATTCTCACCGCGCTCTCGAAAGTCGCGGACTTAAGAGTGATTAGCTACACCTCAGTTAGCGCTTACACACCCAATGAACCGCGCAATTTGCGCAACATCGCCCAAGGCCTCGGTTCCGCTTACATTCTGGAAGGAAGGGTGCAGCAGGTCGAGGGAAAGGCGCTGATTACGGTGCAACTAACTGATGCACGCAGAAACGCAAAATTATGGACTGAGAGTTTCACACGCGATCTGGGTCATCTTTTAGGCGGACATGGCGGCCTGGTGCAGAGAATCTGTTGGCGAATGGCGGCTAACATATCCCCGAAGGAAATGAACGCCGCCGATGAGAGCCCGACGAACGATCTCCTGGCTTACGATCTCTACGTCCGCGGCAAGACACTCATTTCCAGTGTTTCATTCAATGCGCAAATTAACGAGAAACTGGTCCAGGCTGTCCAATTGCTTAATCAAGCGCTGGCCCGGGATCCCAATTTTTACCTTGTCTACTGTCAGTTGGCGTCAGCGCACATTTATCTCTATTTTTTTGGATACGATCACACGCAGGCTCGGCTCGCATTAGCCGACGAGATGCTCAAAGCCGCCGTTCGTTTGCATCCTGATGCGGGGGAAACCCACCTCGCCAAGGCAACCTTCTATTATCGGGGCAGACTTGACTACGATCACGCCCGCGCGGAGCTGGCCCTTGCGCAAAATGCTCTTCCTAATAACTCCGAGATTTTCGAGCTAACCGGTTATATCGATCGACGTCAGGGTTTGTGGCATGAATCCGCCCGCAGCCTGCAACGAGCGCTCGAGCTTGATCCTCGCAATTATTTCATGCTGCAGCAAATCGCCTACAGTTATCAGGAATCTCGACAATTCGGGGCGATGGCTGCGGCTATGGACCGCGCCCTGGCTCTGGCTCCCGACGATCTCGATAACCGTGTTACTCGCGGGTTGGTCGATCTTGAATGGCGCGGTGATACGCGCCCGCTCCACCAGGCCATCCAGAAGTTTCTCGCTGAACACCCCGATTCAGCGCCCGATCTGGCAGATCAGTGGTTATATGTCGCCTTATGTGAGCGCGATTTGTTTGCCGCAACCAATGCTCTCGCGGCCATCCCAGCCGACGGAATATCGACGGACCTGAATTTTCCGCGTGCCTGGTGCGAAGGTCTTGTCGCTCGTGTCCGCGGAGACACGACCGCTGCTCACGCTGCCTTTCTGACCGCGCGCGCTGAAATCGAAAAGCACGTGACCAACCAGCCCGATTACGGTGCCGCGTTATGCGTCCTGGGTTTGATCGAAGCTGGCCTCGGACAAAAGGAAGAGGCAATGCGCGACGGACAACACGCAATCGAGTTGTTGCCGACCACGAAAGACGCGCTCGACGGCGCTGAACTGATGAGATATCTCGGTGTGATTTATGCCTGGTGCGGAGAACGAGAAATGGCTATCCGACAGATCAAAGCAACGGCGCGAATTCCAGGCACCTTGAGTTATGGAAACCTGAAGCTGCATCCCTTCTGGGATGCACTGCGGGGTGATCCGGAGTTCGAGAAGATTGTGTCAGATCTGACACCAAGGCCTGTGCGGAATTAGTCCGTCGGAGCAGTCGGACTGCGGCCAGATGCAGGGCGGCGCGGCTTCCTGTGTATCCTGCCGCGCTCATCTCAGAGATCGCCGGCTGCGTAACAGTTTTGTTACCAGGTAGATGTTGCTCCGTATAGATCCATGGGCTCGAATGAGCGCCGACGAATCCAACTATGAAAATTAAAATCATCTCATCTCTCCTCACCTTGGTGGGCCTGCTCACCCTGCAAACCACTGCCCACGCTAACTTTCACCTCATGCAAATCGAACAGGTGATCGGTGGCGTCAACGCCGACGCGACTGCCCAAGCCATTCAACTGAGAATGCGCTCGACCGGGGAGAATTTTGTCTCCTTTGGCAAATTGATCGCTTTCGATGCTGCCGGCCTAAACCCAGTCACCATCCTTGATCTGACCAGTAATGTGGCCAATGGCGCTCTGGGCAGCCACGTTCTTATCGTTAGTGCGAACTTTCCAAGTCATACCACGCCGACTGCTGTGCCCGATTTTACGATGACTAATCCCATCCCGGCGAGTTATCTCGCAGCGGGTAGTCTTTGTTGGGAAAGCGATACCGGAACTATCTATTGGCGCTTGAGCTGGGGCGGTGCCGCCTATACCGGGCCGAACGATGGCAATACGATAAACGACGTAGACGGGAATTTCGGTCCGGCGTTCGGCAGCGCCTTGCCGTCAAGTGGAGCCACCGCTTTACAGTTCCAGGGAGCCGCGAATGCCAAGAGTACAAATAACGCGGCGGACTACCTTGTCACCACCGGCGCCGCGGTCTTCATGAACAACGCGGGAGCCAGCTTCACAGTCAACGGTGTGAGTCTGCCCGTTGTTTCGATGACCGTGACCGATGGGAGTGCCTCCGAAGTGCCTTCATCTGACACTGGCAAAATTAGAATCAACCGAACCGGCGCAACTACGGCAGATCTGACCGTGCTTTACGCGGTGAGCGGAACGGCGACCAACGGGACTGACTACCAGCGGTTGCGTGGCAGGGCGGTCATTCGAGCCGGCTCGGCTTCGGCTAACATTCAAATTCGCGCCATCGATGACACGACCGCGGAGCCGGACGAGACCGCGACCCTGACCTTGTCGCCCAATGCGGCCTACACAATTGGTTCGCCTAACTCCGGTACTGTTACAATTCACAGCAACGAATAACCCCTCGCCAACAGGCCTGCATCGGCC
>Ga0207691_10001631_pt1 | contig 22281 bp, 17 predicted proteins | sample KBSM13metaG_FD_184327 | JGI IMG/M metagenome (GOLD analysis project Ga0207691, IMG submission 184327) | Miscanthus rhizosphere microbial communities from Kellogg Biological Station, Michigan, USA - KBS M1-3 metaG (SPAdes) (version 2) | ecosystem: Host-associated > Plants > Roots > Rhizosphere >... | reverse complement strand
GAGCCAGCCGTCGCGGACCAGCGCGCGGCCGACATGTCCTGATGTGTCGATCCAGGTGCGCAGGAATACCGTACGCGGCGCGGGAAAGACCGTGGCATCGTCCGCTTCCACGAGAGCGAACGGCACATCCGCCAGCGCAATGATCCCCGCCGGTACGCCGCCCGCGGCGACCTGCCCGCCGTAACGGACATTCGAATAGGCCAGCCGGAATCCGGACTTCTGGTAGTTGCCCTGCTGCGCCACCACGCCGTCGAGGCCGATGGTGCGGTCACCCGCATGTTCGACCGCGGCATTCCAGATGCGCAGGCCATAGCCGCGCCCGCGCAAGTCGGGCCGCACGATGTAGAAGCCGAGAAACGCGAATCGGTCATCGTAGTTGACGCAGGAAATCGTCGCGGCCGCCGCGCCGTCGAGCTCGCCGATGAAAAAGCCTTCGGCGTCGACGGCGGCGAAGCACGCGGCGTCGCCAAGACCGGGATTCCAGCCCTCGGCCGCCGCCCAGTCGGCGGCGAGGGCGATTTCGTCCGGCGCCATCACGCGGATGCGCAGGTCTGCTTGCTCGTTCACGGCATCCAATTCCGGGGCATGGCTACGCGGCACAGCGTGATCGATGCGTCAGTGATGTCATCAGGCGCCCACGCCCTTGGCCTTCAGCGCGCGGCCGATCTCGTCGAGAACGGCGGGATCGTCGATCGTCGCCGGCATGGTCCAGGACTCCCCGTCGGCGATCTTCTTCATGGTGCCGCGCAGGATCTTGCCCGAGCGGGTCTTGGGCAGCCGTGCGATGGTGATCGTCAGCTTGAACGCTGCCACCGGCCCGATCCGCTCGCGCACCAGCGCGACGCATTCCTGCTCGATGTCGGCCACGGGCCGGTTGACGCCGGCCTTGAGCACGACGAAGCCGCAGGGCACTTCGCCCTTGAGCGCGTCCGCGATTCCGATGACCGCGCATTCGGCCACGTCCTGGTGCCCGCTGAGCACCTCCTCCATGCCGCCGGTCGAGAGCCGATGGCCCGCGACGTTGATGATGTCGTCGGTGCGGCCCATGATGTAGAGGTAGCCGTCCGCGTCCTTGAAGCCGGCGTCCGAGGTCTTGTAGTAGCCGGGAAACTCGACGAGGTAGCTCTCCCGGAAGCGTTCGTCCGCCTGCCACAGCGTCGGCAGGCACGCCGGCGGCAGCGGCAGCTTGATCACGATCGAACCCATCGTGCCGGCCGGCAATTCCTTGCTTTGCTCGTCGACCACGCGCACGTCGTAGCCCGGCATCGCCACCGTCGGCGAGCCGTATTTGATCGGCAATTGCCCGAGCCCGACCGGATTGCCGGCGATGCACCAGCCGGTCTCGGTCTGCCACCAGTGATCGATGACAGGCTTTTTCAGGAGCCGCTCGGCCCACTGGAGGGTGTCGGGGTCGGCGCGCTCACCGGCGAGAAACAGCGTGCGGAATTTCGACAGGTCGTGGGACGTGAACAGCTTGCCCTGCGGGTCTTCCTTCTTGATCGCGCGGAACGCGGTCGGCGCCGTGAAGAAGGCGACGGCGCCATGCTCGGAAATCACCCGCCAGAACGCGCCGGCGTCGGGCGTGCCGACGGGCTTGCCTTCGTACAGGACCGAGGTGGCGCCGTGCAGCAGCGGCCCGTAGACGATATAGCTGTGGCCGACCACCCAGCCGATGTCGGAGCCGCACCACCAGACCTCGCCCGGCTCGACGCCGTAGAGGTTATGCATCGACCATTTGAGCGCGACCATGTGGCCGCCGTTGTCGCGCACGACACCCTTGGGCCGGCCGGTCGTCCCTGACGTGTAGAGGATGTAGAGCGGATCGGTGGCGGCCACCGGCACGCAATCGTAGACCGAGCGCGCGAACACGATCGCCTCGTCGCGCACCTTGGCCCAATCGTGATCGCGGCCGGGGACGAGGGTCGCCTCCTCCTGGGGCCGCTGCAGGATGAGACAGGCGTCGGGCTTGTGGCCGGCGAGCCGGATCGCTTCGTCGAGCAGCGGCTTGTACTTGACGATACGGCCGGGCTCGAGGCCGCAACTCGCGGACAGGATCACTTTCGGCTTGGCGTCGTCGATGCGGGTGGCGAGCTCGTTCGCCGCGAAGCCGCCGAACACCACGGAATGCACCGCGCCCAGGCGCGCGCAGGCGAGCATGGCCACGACAGCTTCGGGCACCATCGGCATGTAAAGGACGACGCGATCGCCCTTTCCGACGCCGAAGTTGCGCAGGATGGCGGCGAGCACCTGGGTCTCGACCTGCAGACGGTAGTAGCTGATCGTGCGCTTCTGTCCGGCGAGTGGAGAATCGTAGATGATCGCCGGCTGCTCGCCGCGCCCCTGCATCACATGGCGGTCGACCGCGTTCCAGCAGGTGTTGCAGACACCGCCGGCGAACCAACGCCCATACACGCCGGCATCGGGATCGAACACCTGCTTGGGCGGCTCCATCCAGTCGACGGCCTGCGCCGCCTCGCCCCAGAAGCCCTGCGGGTCGCGCTGCCAGCGGGCATAGACCTCGTGATAGCGGCTCGCGCGCGCGTCCATGGCGCTGCTCCCTCGTCGATCGTATGCCGCCTCCGTCCGGATGCACCGCGATCCGGCACTCGAGGGCGTGGCAGGCGGTTTGTGCTCGTTTCGCCGCCATTGTGAAGCCGCGCCGGCGGTTTGCAAGTCGCGCGGGCACCACAACGCCGCCATGCGGCAACAGGCTGGCGCGGGACGCGCGCCTGCGCTTTGATCCCGGCCCGCGGGCGCGTCGCCCCCCTCGTCCGGAGCGCCGTCGCAACCGTGATCACCGATCCGCTATTCTATCTCCTCGCCACCGTCGCGGTGATCCTGCTCGGGCTCTCCAAGGGCGGCTTCTTCGGCCTGGGCGTGATGGCGCTGCCGTTGCTGTCGCTGCAGGTCCCGCCGCTGCAAGCGGCCGCGATCATTCTGCCCACTGTGCTGGCCCAGGACGCGCTCACGGTGTGGACCTATCGCCATGACTGGAGCGCCTGGAACCTGAAGATCATGATCCCAAGCATGGCGGTGGGTATCGCGGTGGCGGGGCTGTTCGCGGCCTCCTTGACCGCCGCGCATATCCGGCTGGCGATCGGGCTCATCGCCGGCCTCTTCGTGCTGCGGCACTGGCTCGGCACCCGCTTCGAGCGGCTGGCGCCGCAGCCCGGTGTCGGCACCGGCGTCCTGTTCGGCATCGTGGGCGGGTTCACCACCATGCTGGCCAATGCCGGCGGGCCGGCCTGGCAGATGCACCTGCTTCCGCAGCGGCTCGACAAGCTCACCTATGTCGGCACCTTTACCCTGCTGTTTGCCGCCAGCAACCTGATGAAGATCCCGGCCTATGGCGCGCTCGGCCAGTTGACGGGCGAAAATCTCGCCATCGGCGCGGTGCTCTTGCCGGCGGCGATCATCGCGAACTATGGCGGCATCTGGCTGGTCCGGCGCACACCCACCGAGCTGTTCTACCGCGTCGCCTACGTGCTGATGTTCCTGATCTCGGTCGAGCTCATCCGCAGCGCGCTGGTCGAAATGTCGCGCACCTGAAGGCGCGCCGCCGCCATGCGCAAACGCGGGTGGTGTCGCGGCGCTTCTCCGCTCAATGAGAAGACATCGATGCGAGCGGCAGGCGCGGTCTGCTCCCTCTCCCATAGGGAGAGGGAGCGCACCAGACTCGTGGCGCCGTTGTGAAACAAACCAAAGGAATCGGCTTTAGCGCCGGCCCCCTCTCCTTCGCATGACCATCATCACCGATCCCCTGTTCTACCTGCTCGCCATCCCGGCCATCACCGCGCTCGGACTGGGCAAGGGCGGTTTTGCCGGGGTGGGCATGATCTCGACGCCGCTGCTCGCGCTCACCATGCCGCCGTTGCAGGCAGCGGCAATCCTGCTGCCGATCCTGCTGTGCCAGGACGCGATCTCGGTCTGGGTCTACCGCCGCCAATGGAGCCGATGGAATCTCAAGGTGCTGCTACCCGGCGCCCTCGTCGGGGTCGCCATCGCCTGGCTGTTCGCGGCCTATGTGCCGAACGCCTATGTGGAGATCGCGGTCGGCCTCACCGGCGTGTGCTTCGCCCTCTACACCTGGTTCGGCAAGGTGCCGATGCATCCGCACCGGCCGAGCGTGCCGATGGCCATGTTCTGGGGCTCGCTTGCGGGCTTCACCTCGACCATCATCCAGGTTGGCGCCCCGCCCTATCAGATCCACATCCTGCCGCAGCGGCTGGACAAGCTCACCCTGATCGGCACCACCATCATCTTCTTCGCGCTGGTGAACGTGATGAAGCTCGTGCCCTATATCGCGCTCGGCCAGTTCTCGACCCGGACGCTCGGCACCTCCCTCGTGCTGTTGCCGTTCGCGATCGCGAGCAACTTCCTCGGGCTATGGCTCGCGCGCCGGACGCCGACCGAGCTGTTCTACAAGATCGCCTATGTGCTGATGTTTCTCATCTCGCTCGGCCTGATCTGGCAGGGCATCGCCGAGCTGCCGGGCTGAAGCCGTCTTCGACCGCGGCCGATCGCCACTGCGCGACGCCGGTCGTGCGATCGTCGCAGCCGCCGGATTGATCGCAACGCTCACCATTCGTAAGCTTGCTGCGGCAGGCTGGTGGTGGACATGACGCCCTACGACATCGATCTCGATCGCAATCCGGCAAACTTCCAGCCGCTCACCCCGCTGTCGTTCCTGGAGCGGAGCGCCGCGATCTTCCCCGATCGCACCGCCATAATCCATGGCGGGCTGCAGCGCAGCTACGCCGAATTCTACGCCCGCGCCCGCCGCCTCGCGGGCGCGCTCGCCGGCCTCGGCATCAAGCGCGGCGACACCGTCTCCGCCGTGCTTGCCAATACGCCCGCCATGCTCGAATGCCACTACGGCGTGCCCATGGCCGGCGCCGTGCTCAACACCATCAACACGCGGCTCGACGCCGCCGTCGTCGCGTTCCAGCTCGATCATGCCGAAGCCAAGGTGCTGATCGTCGACCGCGAATTCTCCAAGCTGGTGAAGGAGGCGCTCGCGTTCGCCAAGGCGAGACCTCTGGTCATCGATTACGACGATCCCGAATTCACCGGCACCGGCGAGCGGCTGGGGACGACCGAATACGAGGATTTCATCGCCACCGGCGACGCCGACTTTGCGTGGAGCCTGCCGCGCGACGAATGGGACGCGATCTCGCTCAACTACACCTCGGGCACCACGGGTGATCCCAAGGGCGTGGTCTATCACCATCGCGGCGCGTCGCTGCTCGCGGTGGGCAACGTGTTGACCGGCAGCATGGGCAAGCACTGCGTCTATCTCTGGACGCTGCCGATGTTTCACTGCAACGGCTGGTGCTTTCCGTGGACGATCTCGGTCGTCGCCGGCACCCATGTGTGCCTGCGCCAGGTCCGTGCCCCCGCCATGTACGACGCCATCGCCGAGCACAAGGTGACGCATCTGTGCGGCGCGCCGATCGTGATGGCGACCCTGCTCGAGGCGCCGGCCGCCGAGAAGAAGCCGTTGCCGCACGTGGTCGAATTCTTCACCGCGGCGGCGCCGCCGCCCGAGGCCGTGCTGGCGGCGATGAAGGCCGCGGGCTTCAACGTCACGCATCTTTACGGGCTGACCGAGACCTACGGCCCCGCCACCGTCAACGAATGGCAGACGGGCTGGGACGCGCTGCCCGCCGCCGAGCAGGCGGCGAAGAAGGCGCGCCAGGGCGTGCGCTACGTGCCGCTTGAGGCGCTCGACGTGCGCCATCCCGACACCATGGCCCCGGTGCCGCGCGACGGCGAAAGCATGGGCGAGGTGATGTTCCGCGGCAATGTGGTGATGAAAGGCTACCTCAAGAACAAGGCGGCGACCGAGAAGGCGTTCGCCGGCGGCTGGTTTCACTCCGGCGACCTCGGCGTCATCCACCCCGACGGCTACATCCAGCTCAAGGATCGCTCCAAGGACATCATCATCTCGGGCGGCGAGAACATCTCCTCGATCGAGGTGGAGGACGCGCTCTACAAGCATCCGGCGGTGCATGCCGCCGCCGTCGTCGCCAAGCCCGACGACAAGTGGGGTGAGACCCCCTGCGCCTTCGTCGAGCTCAAGCCGGGCGAGAGCGCCAGCAAGGACGATCTCATCGCCTGGTGCCGCAAGAATCTCGCCAGCTACAAATGCCCGCGCTACGTGGTGTTCGCCGAACTGCCCAAGACCTCCACCGGCAAGGTGCAGAAGTTCAAGCTGCGCGAGATGGCGAAGGAGGTTTGAGGGGGCTTCGCGCCCGAAGCTGGAAGGCGCGCACGCAGTCAATGCGCCTGATCCGTGTCATGCGCGCGAAGTGCCTCAGGAAAAATTCGCTGGCGCGTTGGCGTTCTGGGCCGCCGCTGCAGCCAGGGTGACGCGTGTCACTCCCGCTATGCGGATTGGCGGGTCACGCATGCGTTTGCCTTTTCTGGCCCGCCGCTCCACATCAACCAGCCGGTGACATCGGAAGGCGAAATGATGCAGGGTGGCGTCTCCCTGCTGTCGGGAGAGCCTTGATGCCTGGTCGCGACACGTGTCTCGGTTGGCCGGCCGCCATTGGTGCGCTGGCGCTGTTTGTCTGCTGTGGCGCGGCCATGGCCCAGGGTACTCCGCCGCCGCCCGCGGTCTCGGTGATCCCCGTGGCGAGCCGCCAGGTGACGGAAACCGGCGAGTTCCTTGGGCGCGTGACGGCGATCAACAAGGTCGACATCGTCGCGCGGGTCGCGGGCTTCATCGAGGAGCGAAATTTCACCGAAGGGCAGAAGGTCAAGACCGGCGATCTCCTGTTCCGGCTCGAGCAGGCGACCTACAAGGCGGCGGTCGAGCAGCAGCGCGCCAATCTCGCCAAGGCAAAGGCGACGGCGGTCAACACCGCGCTCCAATTGCAGCGCGGCCAGGAGCTCGTCCGCAATCAGAACATCCCGCAATCCACGCTCGACCAGCGCGCGGCCGACGACGCCGCGGCGCAAGCCGAGGTGATGCAGGCGCAGGCGCTGCTCGACCAGGCGCAAATCAATCTCGGTTATACCGAGATCCGCTCGCCCATCGATGGACGGATCGGACTTGCCATCTACACCGTCGGCAACCTGGTCAGTCCCTCGTCCGGGACCTTGGCGACGATCGTCAGCCAGGATCCCATCTACGTGATCTTTCAGGCGAGCGAGCGCGATGTTCTCGACTACAGCCGGAGGATCGCCGAGTCCGCCGACAAGAGCCCGCATGTGGTCATTCACGTCAAGCTGCCCAACGGCACCACCTATCCGCATCCGGGCCTCAGCAACTTCCTCGACGTCCAGGTCGACGCCACGACGGATACGGTCGCGGTGCGGGCGCAACTGCCGAACCCGGACGGCGTCCTGATCCCGGGCGGCATCGTCGGCGTCACGGTGGAACGGGGCGCGCCGCGCTCGGCCCTGACCGTTCCGCAATCCGCCGTCCTGCTCGATCAGGCTGGCCGATACGTGCTCGTCGTCGACTCAGCGAAGAAGGTCGAGTTGCGGCGCATCACGGCCGGCGTCGAGCAAGGCCGCGACATCGTCGTCACGAGCGGACTCAAGGAAGGCGAGCTGGTCATCGTCGAGGGCATCCAGAAGGTGCACCCTGGACAGATCGTGGCGGCGACCGTCGTGCCGGGAAACTGAAACGGATGTTTTCCGGCATCTTCATCGACCGGCCGCGGCTCGCCTTCGTCATCGCCATCGTCATCACGCTGGCCGGCATCATCGCCATTACGGCGATCCCGATCGCGCAGTTTCCGGATATCGTGCCGCCACAGGTCACGCTGACCGCGAACTACCCAGGCGCGGACGCCGAAGTGGTCGAGACCACGGTCGCGCAGCCGATCGAGCAGCAGGTCAACGGCATCGACAACGCGCTGTATTATCAGTCCGCGAGCGGCTCCGACGGCAGCTACACCCTCAACGTCACGTTCGCGCTGGGGACCGATCCGGACATCAACACCGTCAACGTGCAGAACCGCGCCAGCCTCGCCACGCCGCAGCTTCCCCAGGAGGTCTCGCACACAGGCCTGACCATCCGCAAAAAATCCGCGGCGCTGCTACAGGTCATCACCGTCTTCTCCCCGAAGAATACCTACGACGCCGTTTTTCTCAGCAACTACGCGACCATCAACATCATCGACACGCTGGCGCGCATCAAGGGCGTGGGTCAGGTTTCGCTGTTCGGGCCGCTCGACTATTCGTTGCGGGTATGGCTCGACCCCGACCGGCTGACCGAGCTCAACCTGACGCCGAACGACATTATCGCGGCGGTGCAGAGCCAGAACGTCCAGGCAGCGCTCGGCCGGGTGGGCGCGGCGCCGACCTCGCCGGACCAGCAGGTCCAGATCACCATCAAGACCAAGGGCCGGCTGTCGCGCCCCGAGGAATTCGAGGCCCTGGTCGTGCGCGCCAAGCCGGACGGCTCCGTGGTCCGGCTGAAGGACGTCGCCCGTATCGAGATGGGCGCAAAATCGCAGGACCGCTACAGCCGCTTCAACGGCGCGCCGGCCGCCGCGCTCGGCATCTATCAGACCCCGGGATCCAACGCGGTCGATGTGACCCGCCTCGTGCGCGAAGCCTTGGACACGTTGGCAACGCGTTTCCCCGAGGACCTCTCCTATAACGTGTTCTTCGATTCCACGGTGTTCGTCACCTCGACCATCGAGGAGGTCGTTCGCACGCTGGCCGAGGCCATCGTCCTGGTGGCGCTGGTGGTGTTCCTGTTTCTCGGCAAGCTGCGCACGACGCTCATTCCCTTGGTCGCCGTACCGGTCTCGATCATCGGCACGTTCGCCGTGATGCTGGCGGTCGGATACTCGGCCAATACCGTCTCCCTGCTGGCGCTCGTGCTTGCGATCGGCATCGTGGTCGATGATGCCATCGTCGTGGTCGAGAACGTCGAGCGCGTCATCGAGGAGGAGCCCGAGCTGTCGGTGCCGGACGCCTGCAAGAAGGCGATGGCGGAAATTACCGGCCCTATCCTCGCCATCACGTTGGTTCTGTTGTCGGTCTTTGTCCCCGTTGCCTTCATTCCCGGCATCAGCGGCCAGCTGTTCCGCCAATTCGCGGTGGCGGTCTCGGTATCGATGCTGATCTCGGCGCTCAACGCCCTGACGCTAAGTCCCGCGCTGTGCGCGGTGGTGCTCAAGCGCGGACAAACAAGCCGCGGGCCGATGCGCTACGTGCTGGGCGCGATCGACCATGTCCGCGACGGCTACGTCGCGGTGGTGCGCCGCCTGATGCGCGTCGCGATCGTCGGCGTCGTCGTCGTGGCCGGCGTGCTGGCGGCCTCGGCGTGGCTGTTCAGCAAGACGCCGCAGAGCTTTTTGCCGGACGAGGACCAGGGCGCCATCTTCGCCGCATTGCGCCTGCCCGAAGGCGTCTCGCTCAACCGCACCGAGACCGTGGTCAAGGAGGTCGAGGACATGGTGCGGCCGATTCCGGGTGTCGAGGGCATCCTGTCGGTGGTTGGGCTGAACTTCATCGACTACGTTGCCTCGTCGAACCAGGCCTTCTTCGTCATCAGGCTCAAGCCGTACGAGGTCCGCACCGACCGCGCGCAGAGCGCCGGCGCCATCATTGCGCGGCTGCGCCCGCAAATGGCGGCGATCAAGGGCGCCGTCGCATTCCCGTTCAACCTCCCTCCTATTCTCGGCCTCGGAAGCACCGGCGGTTTCCAATATGCGCTGGAGGCGTTGCAGGGCCAGTCGCCGACCGATGTCGCGGCGACGCTGCGCGGCCTGATCGTCGCCGCCAACGGACAGCCCGAGCTTGCCGGCGTTTTCAGCACCTATGCCGCCGATACGCCCCAGATCTACCTCGACATCAACCGCGACAAGGCGCAGGTGCTCGGGCTCAAGATCAGCGATATCTTCAACGCCCTGCAGTCGACGCTCGGGACGTTCTACGTCAACGACTTCAACGTCTACGGGCGCACGTGGCAGGTCAACATCCAGGGCGAGACAGCGTTTCGCGACAATATCGACGACGTCTACCGGATCTATGTGCGCAACGCCCAAGGCGGCATGGTGCCGATCCGGGCGGTGGCGGAAGCGAAGCTGGTGCAGGGGCCGCAGACGGTGATCCGTTACAACGGATATCGCGGCGCGATCGTGAATGGCGCACCCAAGCCCGGCTACAGCTCCGGCCAGGCGCTCGCCGCCATGGAGCGCATCTCGGCCTCGACCCTGCCCGCCGGCTACAGCTACGAATGGACCGGCACGGCGCTGCAGGAAAAGGCGGCGAGCGGCCGCACCGGTATCGTGCTCGGAGTGGCCATCCTCTTCGCCTATCTGTTTCTCGTCGCGCTCTACGAGAGCTGGAACATTCCGGTCCCGGCCCTCTTGTCGGTCAGTGTCGCGGCGCTCGGCGCGCTCGGCGCTCTCGCGTTGGCCGGACTGAGCTTCGACGTCTACGCGCAGATCGGGCTCGTGGTGCTGATCGCGCTCGCCGCGAAGAACGGCATTCTGATCGTCGCCTTCGCGGTGGAGCGGCGCAACCTCGGGCAGGACATCGAGACGTCCGCGCTCGAAGCGGCCGGCCTGCGCTTCCGCCCGGTCATGATGACCAGCTTCGCCTTCATCTTCGGCCTGTTGCCCCTGGTCTTTGCAGGCGGAGCCGGGGCGTTGACGCGCCATGCGGTCGGCACGCCGGTGTTCGGCGGCATGATTGCCGCCTCGGTATTCGGCATCTTCATCATTCCGCTGCTCTATATCACCGCGGAACGTCTGCGCCGACGGACGCCGACAAAGCGGGCCCCGTGAGTCGCTGCAGTTGGAATGCGACCCTTGTGCAGCGCGCTCTACCGCCCCAGGAGCTGCCGGATCTTCCCCAGCAGCCGATCGAACTCGACCGGCTTGGTATCGAACTCGTCGCATCCGGCCTCGATCGCCTTCTCGCGCGCCCCGGCGAGCGCATGCGCCGACAGCGCGATCACGGGGATCTCGCGGGTGCGCGGGTCGTTTTTCAGCCGCCGCGTCGCCTCCCAGCCATCGATCACCGGCAGGTCGAGATCCATCAGGATCAGGTCCGGCTGGTGCTCGAGCGCCGCCGCGCAGCCCTTTTCGCCGTCCACCGCGACCAGCACCTCGAATTCATCCAGCAGCTCGAGCCGCATCTTGAGCATGTAGACGTTGTCGTCGTTGTCTTCGACGTAGAGAAGTCTGGTCACGACACGGCTTTCGCTGCGGCCGGCGCGCCGTCGTTGGCAACGAGACGGCGGATGCGGGCAATGAGCTCGGAGGGGTGAAACGATTCCTTGACCAGGACGGACCGGATCCCGGAATTGAGGCGTTCTCGGTCCTTGGCGTCAAGGTCGCGCGCGGTGATCACGATCACGGGAATGTCGCGCCAGTCCGCGGAGCGCTGCAGGTCGGCCACGACCTGAAACCCGTCCATCTCCGGCATCATGAGATCGAGCAGAATGAGGTCGGGCTTGGACTCCTGGATCCGGCTCAACGCCTCGCGTCCGTTGCTCGCCTCGCTCACTGTCCAGGGTTGACCGTCGAGCCAGGAGCGCACCCGTTCACGCAGCAGGGGATCGTCGTCGACCACCAGGATACGCCTTGGCAGGCGTGACGAGCGGAATCGCTGCAACATCGCGATCAAGCGCTCGCGGTCGATCGGCTTCACCAGATATCCGGCGGCGCCGAGCGCCATGCCGCGCCGGTTCTCGTCGGCGATGCTGACCATGATCACCGGGGTGTCGGCGAGCTCGGCGTCCTGGCGAAGCGCCGCCAGCACCGACCAGCCGTCGAGATCGGGCATCATGACATCGAGCGTGATCGCCATCGGCCGCAGCTCCTTGGCGAGCTTGATCCCCTCGAGGCCGCCGTCCGCGGTCGCGACCGCAAAGCCTTCCGATTTGAGATGCTCGGTGAGCAGGTCGCGCGCGGTGGCGTCGTCGTCGATGACCAGGATGCAGTTTCCGTTGGGGGCGAGAGCACCGCTTTGAGCGGCCGGGATCGTGATCTGCTGCGGGCCCGGCAGGCGCACGGTGAAGACCGAGCCCTTGCCCGCTTCGCTGGTCACGCTGACGTCACCTCCCATCATGCGGGCAAGCCTGCGGGTGATGGCGAGCCCGAGGCCGGTGCCGCCGAAGCGGCGGGCGGTGGAGGACTCCGCCTGGGTGAATTCCTCGAACAGCTTCGCCTGCTGTTCCGCGGTCATGCCGATGCCGGTGTCGCGGACCGCGAATTCGACCACGTTATGGCCGTCGATCCGGCGCGGCGCAACGGTGAGGGCGACCTCGCCGTTCTTGGTGAACTTGCAGGCGTTGCTGAGCAGGTTGAGAAGTATCTGCCGCAGGCGCATCGGATCGACGGTGATCGGGGCCAGGTCGGCGGCACACTCCACTACGAGACGGTTGCCGTTCTGCTCCGCCAGCGGGCGTGCGGTGCCGACCACTTCGTCGACCAGCGGCGGGATGCTGACGGATTCCGTGCTGAGGTCGAGCTTGCCCGCTTCGATCTTGGAAAGATCGAGCACCTGGTTGATCAGGCCGAGCAGATGCGTGCCGGCGCGGTGCACCCGGCGCAGCGGTTCCAGTGCCTTCTCGGTGCCGAACCGCGGCGCATTCGCGACCATCATGTCGGTCAGCCCGATGATGGCGTTGAGCGGCGTGCGCAGCTCGTGGCTCATATTGGCGAGGAATTGCGACTTGTGGCGGCTCGCAATTTCCAGCTGTCGCCCCTTTTCCTCCACCTCCGCGAACAGATTGGCATTCTGGATCGCCAGCACCGACTGAGCCGCGAAGGTCTGCAGCAGCTCGATCGTGTGGCGCGGAAACTCGCCCGGCTCTTTGCGGCGGATCACCAGCGCACCGAGCACGCCGTCCGGGTGGATGAGCGGCACTGTCAGCACGGCGAGAAAGCCTGCCTTCATGACCGTCTCATAGATCGGGCTCGGCGGCTCCTTGCGCAAATCGGCAATCTGCACGGGCTCGCGCCGCCGGACCGTGTCGCCGATCACGAGCGTGTTGAGGCCCGCCGTCTGGCCCTGCATGGAGCCGATGAGCTCCCGGCTCATTCCGTAGGTCGCGCGCAGCTGCAGTTCTTCGGTTGCCGGGTCCAACACCCAGACGGCACCGCCGTCCGTGCCCGATAGCTCGACGGCCTTGGCGACGATGGTGGAGAGCAAGGTTTCGAGATCGAGCGTCGAGCTGACCGCGCGGGTGACCTCGCCCAGGGCCGTCAGCTCGGCAACCGACTGGGCCAGCTCGCGCGTGCGAACCTCCACTTTCTCTTCCAGGCCGGCATAGGACTCCTCCAGCCGCCCAGCCATCTCGTTGAACTGATCGGCGAGCCCTTCCAGCTCGTCGCCGGTCTTAATCGAGATGCGCTGCGAGAGATCGCCGCTGCCGATGCGTGCCGCGCCGGCTTGCAACGCCTGAATCGGGCCGACCATGCGCCGGGCCAGAAAGATGCCGGACACCACGGCGAAAGCGAGCGCGGCGAGGAGGATGAAGGCGAGGCGGCGGAACGCGGCGTAGAGCGGCGCGTAGGCTTCTTCGGCCGGGAGCTCGACGAACATCAGCCAGCCGAGTTGCGGCACCGGCGCGGAGGCCGTCAGGACCTCCCGACCTTGAATATTCTTCGCTTCCTGTACCACCTCGGCGCTCTCGCCGGCGGCACCGGCGCGCGCCGACTTCACCTGCGCCAGGCTTGACATGTCGGTGTTGCGCAGGACGAGGCTGATGTCCGGGTGCGCGATCAGCCGCCCCTGCGCGCCGACGACATAGGCGTTGCCGTGCTCGCCGACCTTGATTTGCGAGACCACGTCCCAGATCAGCTTGAGGTTGACTTCGGCGACGCTCACGCCCGCGTCGCGGCGCGTGCCCGCGATGGCGAGCGTCATGTAGGGTTCCGACTCCCGGCGGAAGTAGACCGGGCCGTAATAGACCTTGCGCGCCATGGCTTCGGTGAATTTCGGGTCGTTCGAATAGTCGGTGCCGCTGCCGACCACGTCCATGGCGAGCCGCGACACGCGCAGGCGTTCCTTGCCGCTGGCATCGAGCTGCGACAGCTCGGTGATGGCGGGGACCTGGCGCAGCAGCCGCAAGGCATCGAACCGCCGCTGCTCGATCGAACCGGCCGACCACGGCAACTGCGTCGTCCACCCGAGCTGGCTTTCGATTTCCCTGATGAACTGGCCGATCTTGGCGGCGGCAGCCTCGGCCTGTTCGCGCTGAATCCGGACGAGCGATGTCTTGTGCTCCTGATAGTAGAACCATACGTCGAAAATGCCGTTGGCCAGCAGCGCAAGCGTGACCACCGCGGCGAACAGCCCGACGTACTTGCTGAACAGGCGGTTGCGGACTCTGGCCGCCGGCATCGGCGAAGGACGATCCGCGGGTCCCGCATCCTCCGCGCTCCGTTGCGGCTCGGACGGCAGGTCGTTCACTCGATCACCTCGTCGGCGAGCGCCAGCAGTGTCGGAGGCACGGTGAGGCCGAGCGCCTGCGCGCTCTTCAGATTCACGAACAGCTCGAATTTCGTCGGCTGCTGGACCGGCAGATCCGCCGGGCTCGCGCCTTTGAGGATGCGATCGATATACGAGGCCGAGCGCCGGAAGATGTCCATCGTGTCGGGACCATACGACATCAATCCGCCGTCGGTCACGAACTGTCGGTAAACGGAAATGGCGGGCAGCCTGTGCTGTTGCGAGAGAGCCGCGATCTCCTGGATATGGACAATGTTGAAGGGGTCGGGCCCGATGATGATGCTTCCGCCTGGATTGCGGTCCTGGTCGTTGACCGCCGTCCGCAGCTCTTCCATCGTCCCTGCGGCCATCGTTCCCAGCTCGATTGACGAGCGGGTGGTCGCGAGCGCGCGCATGAAGTTGTAGTAAAACGGCGCTGTTTTCGGATTGAAGACGAGGGCGGCTCTGTTGATTGACGGCGCCACCTGCTGGAGCAACTCCATCCATTTTCCGATCAGGTCGGGGTCGATGAACGTGAACCCCGTGATGTTGCCGCCGGGCCGCGCCAGACTGGCGACGAAGCCGAGGCCGACCGGATCGTTCACCAGCGCGCAGACGATCGGGATGGTCTTGGTCAACTTCTGCAACGCGCCAATCACCGGCGTGCTGTTGGCGAGGATCACGTCCGGCTTCAGCGCGACCAGCTCCTCTGCGTATTGCTGAATCCTGCCGATCTCGCCGGCGGCCCAGCGGTATTCGATCGTGACGTTCTGGCCGTCGACCCACCCGAGCGCCTGCAATCCCTCCCGGAAGGCGCCGATGCGCCTTTGGCTGTCCGGATCGTTCTCCGCCACCGTCATCAGCACACCGACACGCTGCGGCTGCTTCGACTGCTGCGCGCGCGCGGCAACGGGCCAGCTGGCGGCAGCGCCGATCAGCGTCAGGAACTCGCGCCGTCTCATGCAGACACCTCGCCGGCCGCCGCTGAAACGTTTTGCCGCCGCGCGCGCCACGTCATCCGATCACTTCTCGTCGTTGCATATGCGCCTTCATTCGCTCCTCTGTCGGCGGACGGCTTTGGTAGAATTGCCCATACACGGCGAAAGTGCTCACAAGGCGGCGGCGTCAAGCCACCGCAGTGCCAGCATGGTGATGTCGTCGGACGGCGGGGCCGTGCCGACAAAGCCTTTCAGCGCTTCGGTCACGCCGCCCACGAGTTCGCGGCTGCCACGACCTGCGTGCGTGCAAAGTACGGCCTCGAGCCGGTGCTCGCAGAACAGGTTGTCGCCCGGATCATGCGCCTCCGTCACGCCATCGCTATAGAGGTAAAGGGTTTCCCCGGGTGCAAGGACCAGCCTGCCGGTCTGGTACGTCGCTTGCGGCCGTATGCCGAGAGTGATGCCATGAGCGTCCTCGATCGCCTGGGGCTTGCCGCCGTTGACGCGATACGGCGGGTTGTGGCCGGCATTGCAATAGAGAACCTCACCGCTTTCCAGTGACAGCATGCCGAAGAACAGCGTCACGAACATCATATCGTTGTTGTTCTGGCACAGCTCACGATTGACGCGTCCGATGATATCCGCGGGCGAAGCGGCGGCTCCCTCCCGTTCGCGCATCAGCTCGGTGGTGATCCGGATGAGGCTCTTCGTGCGCGCCATGAACAGGGCCGCCGGCATGCCTTTACCTGAGACGTCGCCGACAAAGAAGCAAAGCGATCCGTCCTCGGTGGTGAAGACATCATAGAGGTCACCGCCGACTTCGCGAGCGGGATGGACAAGGCCCCAGACGTCCACCGGACATTGCCGGACCGGCGGGGGAAACACCTGCGGCAGCATGCTCATCTGCAGATCGCGGGCCGCCTCCAGCTCCTGCTCGAGCCGGAACAGGTGGGCATTCACCTGGTCGTGCAGCCGCTTCCTTTCCAGGCAGGCGCCGAGGCGCGCCTTCAGCAGCACCTGATTGAAAGGCTTGAGCAGGTAATCGACCGCACCGAGCTCGATGCAGCGTACGACGCTGGTCATTTCGTTGAGCGCGGAGATCATGATGACGGGCAGGTCATGCAGGCGCCGCCGATCCTTCAGCCAGCTCAGCACCTGATAGCCGTCGACCCTCGGCATCATGACGTCGAGCAGGACGACGTCGAAGCTTTCCTTGTCCAGCCGCGCGATCGCCTGCTCGCCATCCTCGGCGATCTGAATATCGGCGTAGCCCTCCAGCTCGAGATAGAGCGTGAGCGTGTAGCGGTTGTCGTCGTTGTCGTCGACGACAAGGATGCGGGCGCCGGGAGTCGTCGCGTCCGTCATACCCGCCTCGGTGCCGGCCCGCGAAAGGGCCGCATGGCCCGCCTTGCGCGCGGTCTATCAGGCGCAGCGGCGCCCAGAATCGGATAGCCGCTCGCGGACTGCCGGCCGACGTCGCGGTCGCCGACCCGCGCGTACTCCCATCGCCACCGCTGGTTTCGTCGCGCCATGGTGTTCCAGGTCTTCTGCGGAAATCCGAGGTCTTCCAAATCGTCGCGAAACGGCCGGGACATTCGCAGAATCCGGGCACGAATGGAACTCGGCGCCAAGCTTAAATTAGGGCGGTCACGCCTCGGCGCGCAACCGTCGCCAAGCGGGGCTGCTACCGGATGCTACCAAGGGCCGAGTCGATCTCGGCAAGGGTCTTAGCACATCGGCCGGCCGCCTCGACCAAAAGCACATGTTGCCAAAGATCCAATTGCGTACAGCGACTCCGACCGAACAAGGATGATGGCCGGCACTCGGCCGGCCATCATCCGACGGTGCGGCGCTGGTCGCGCCCTTGCTTGGCTCAATGGCAGTAGGGACCGACCGTCGAGCCGGCGCTGTCGTATTGAAACGTACTGAACCCGCATGTCCTCGGACCGGCGGACGCCGGTACGGCCTGGATGACGACGAACGCGAGCGCAAGCGCCAGAATCGTTTTGATCGACATGGTCATTCTCCTGTTGTCGAAGCCGAAGCGGCTTCTGCAGACTGGATCGGGGAGCGCTGCGTTTATTTCCGCGCACGCATTCGAATGGAGTGCGCGGGCTACAAGTCCGCGTGTCCGCGATGACGTGCACCGTTCACATCGCCGTCATCTGCAGCATCACGGCATCGTGATGGATTGGGCGCGCCGCGCTAGGAGCAAGGCGCTTTTGCCGATGAGCGGCGAATGTGCGGGGTTATCGAAGGAAACATTCCGGAAGAACGCCGGGAATAAATCTCGCCGCTTCCGATCTTGCACCTGCGAGCCATCGTGGCTGCAAGGGAGACTGGCGATGACATCCGATCACGACGAAACGCAAGGCGTCAGCCGGCGCAAGATCCTGGAGTGCATGACCTGGGCCGGTACCGGCGTGCTGTGGACGATCGCGGGCGGCGTGCCGCGTTCGACGGGCCTCATCGGCGAGGCTGTAGCCGCGGCCGAGCCGAGTGGGCTGACGTTCCTGCAGATCAGCGACAGCCATGTCGGCTTCGACAAGCCGGCCAATCCCAACACCATTGGCACGCTCGAGGAAGCGATCAACAAGATCAAGGCGTTGCCGGTGAAGCCGGCCTTCGTGATTCACACCGGCGACATCACGCATCTCTCCAAGCTGTCCGAGTTCGACGATGCCGATCGCATCATCTCGCAGGCTCGCCTCGACGTGCATTACGTGCCGGGCGAGCACGACGTCATCGATCCCGAGCAGAAGCTCTATCGCGAGCGCTACGGGCACGGCGCCAAGGGCGCCGGCTGGTACAGCTTCGATGCCAACGGCGTGCATTTCATCGGTCTCGTCAACGTGGTCGATCTCAAGGCGGGCGGCCTGGGCAACCTCGGCAACGACCAGCTCGAATGGCTGGAGAACGACCTCAGGGGACGCTCCGCGTCGACCCCGATCGTCGTGTTCGCGCACATTCCGCTCTGGAGCGTTTACCCGCAATGGGGATGGGGGACGGACGATGCCGCGCGTGCGCTCGACCAGCTCAAGCGTTTCGGCTCGGTGACGGTGCTCAACGGCCACATCCACCAGGTCATGCAGAAGGTCGAAGGCAACGTCACCTTTCACACCGCGATGTCGACCGCCTTCGTGCAGCCGGCGCCGGGCGCGCAACCCTCGCCCGGACCGATGAAGGTCGCCGACGACAAGCTGCGCTCTCTGCTCGGCATCACCGACGTCACCTTCAAGCGCGGGCAGCAACGGCTCGCGATCGTGGACCAGCCGCTGCAGGGCTGAAGCGGAAGCGTAGGATCATGACGAAGATTGCAAAACATATCCGTGTCGCCGCGATACTTGCCGCCACGGTATTTGCGGCGGCGGCGACCCTTCCAGCCGCCTCGGCGCGGGCCCCGGAGACTGAGGTGAAGATCGACAACTTCGCCTTCGCTCCGCAACGCATCGTCGTGCAGGCCGGTACGACCGTCACCTGGATCAACGCCGACGACGCCCCGCACACGGTCGCCTCGAGCACCAAAGTCTTCAAGTCGGGCGCGCTCGATACCGAGGACAAATTCTCGTTCACATTCACGACGCCGGGGACCTACGAATACTTCTGTTCCCTGCATCCGCACATGACGGGAACCGTCGTGGTCGAGGCGGCGGCCGCAGGCAACGCGGCGCAATGATGCTCGCTCGACCGCAACGATTGACGCTGGTGGCGGCCTCGAAGCCAGAGAGCAAGGCGCCAGGCAACGCCAGCGTCGATGACGATGACAAGGCGCGGCGTTTTCGCGACGCCGCGCTGCCGCATCTCGACGATGTCTACACCCTGGCAAGATACATGCTCCGCAACGCTGCCGATGCGGAAGACGCCGTGCAGGAATGCTACCTGCGGGCGTTGCGCCATTTCGATACCTATCGCGGGCCGACGATGAAGCCTTGGCTCTTCGCCATCCTGCGCAACGTCTGCCGTTCCGAATTCCTGCGCCGCTCGGGCGTGGCGCTCACGATCGATGGCCGAGCCGAAGAGGACGACGACGCCGTCCCCCTCTGGCAGGAGGCGCCGCTCTCGCCGGAAGCGGACATGCTGCGTCAGTGGGATGCCGAAACGATCCGCCGGCTCGTGGCGGAGCTGCCCGATCTGTTCCGTGAAGCGATCGTGCTGCGCGAAATCAACGATCTGTCATACAGCGAAATTGCCGATGTCGTCGGTGTCCCCATCGGCACCGTGATGTCGCGTCTGGCACGGGCGCGGGCGCTGCTCCGCAGGGCATGGATGGCCGAGGAAGGAGCGCGCACATGACCTGCGCCGAAGCCGAAATCATGTTGCACTCTCTCCTCGACGGCGAGCTCGACGCCGGGCACGCGTTCGAGGTCGAGACCCATCTGACAACCTGTCCGCGTTGCGCGGCGCAGCTGCGGGCGTATCGCGAGCTCCAGCAGGCCATGCCGGCCGCGCAACTGCGCTTTGCGGCGCCGATGAGCCTGCGCCGGCGCATCGAGGCGGCGCAGCCTTCCCCAGCCGCGCGCGTCTCGAGCCGCCGCTCCGTGCTCAAGGGCTTTGCCATGGGTTCGGCGCTCTCGGCCGCGGTGGCGGCGACCCTGGTCGTGGCTGTCATCCGAACCGACCAGGATCAGCGCGCGCTCGGGGACGCGCTTTCGGCGCATCTGCGCTCGCTTCAGGGCGAGCATCTCACCGACGTGCAGACGAGCGACCAGCACACCGTGAAACCATGGTTCAACGGCAGGCTCGACCTCGCGCCGCCCGTGGTCGACCTGACCGCCCAGGGCTTCCGGCTGATCGGCGGGCGGCTGGACTACATCGACGGCAGGGCCGTCGCCGCCATCGTCTATCGGCGCCGGACCCATGTGATCAATCTCTTCATCGCGCCGGCCGCGGCCTCGGAGCGCAGCGGCGCGAAGATCGAGAAGGTCCAGGGATTCAATATCCGGCGCTGGAACGCGGATGGTCTCGAATTCTGGGCCGTCAGCGACATCGATGCCGAGGAGCTGCAGGAATTCGGCGCCAAGTTCGAGGCGGGCCTGCATGAGGCCGGCCGCACCTGATGCGCCGCAGCGCAGGCCGCCTGCTGCTTTCAAACGCAGTGATATGTTTCGCTCCTTCGAACACCTTGCCGTGAAAGCCGCGAATGAAATGGCGTCAGGCGAGTCTCCTGCTTGCGTGAGCAAACGCGCACAGCAGGAGGCAGCAAGATGATGTCCAAGTTCGAAATGGCGCTTTTGACGGTCACCGTGGTTGGCACGCTGGTGGCCTGGCCGGCGCTGCAGCAGGCTTCATTCGTGCGCCCGACCGACGGCGCGACAGGCATGGCATGCGGCGCTCGCTCGAGCGCACTCCGCGACGTCAGGCCGTCGCCCGGCGAAGAGCGCGCATCGCTCGATCAGGCATCGCGGACGTCGGCAGCCAGGCCGTGACAGCTTCTTCCAGCTGCGTGCACGGCTTGGCAACGCCGTTGACGCGACACCCTCGCGGGGGACGGTTGCATTTCGCCGCGATATCGTCCGGAATGTGCACGGACAATGACCATCGGGACACAGCCGGTGGCGAGGCACGAGGGGAGGACAACGATGGATCTGCACATCACCGCGCGGACTCTGGCCGGACGACTGGGCGCGCTGGCCGCAAGTTGCGCCGCCGCGCTCGTCCTCGTGCTGGCGCCCGCGGGCGCCGCCGACCCGATCAAGATCGGGCTCAGCCTGAGCCTGACCGGCGCTACCGCGCCCGCGGGGCGACAGGTTCAGACCGGGCTCGAAATCTGGCGCGATCACGTCAACGCGAAGGGCGGCCTGCTCGGGCGGCCGGTCGAGCTCGTCTACTACGACGACCAGGCCAACCCGGCCAACGCACCCGGCATCTACGCCAAGCTGATGGGCGTCGACAAGGTCGACCTGCTGATCGGCCCCTACAGCACCAACGTGATCGCCGCGGCGCTGCCCGCGATCATCCAGAACCGGCGCATGACGATCGGGATCTTCGGGCTCGGCGCCAACAAGGAGTACAAGTACACCAAGTATTTTTCGATGAATTCGCAGGGCGCCTCGCCCAGGAACTATTCGCGCGGATTCTTCCAGCTCGCCTTGCAACAGCAGCCGAAGCCCGCGCGCGTCGCCCTTGTCGGCGCCGACGTGGAGTTCTCGCGCAACGCGCTCGACGGCGCGCGCGAGAACGCCAAGGAGTTCGGCTTCGACGTGGTCTATGAGCGCACCTATCCGCTCGCCAACACCGAATACGCCACTATCGTGCGCTCGATGCAGGCGGCCGCGCCCGATGTGATCTATGCCGCGACGCTGCCGGTCGACACCGTGGGGCTGCTGCGCGCATCGAACGAGGTGCGGTTCAAGCCGAAACTCTACGGCGGCGCTTTTCTCGGTCTGCTGGTGACCGGGATCAAGCAGCAGCTCGGGCCGCTGATCAACGGCCTCGTCAACAACGAGTTCTACATTCCGGCCGCGAGCCTGCAGTTCGCCGGCACCAAGGAGTTCCTGGAAGACTATCAGAAGCGGGCGCCGGCACTCGGCATCGACCCGCTCGGCTTCACCTATCCGCCGTACGCCTATGCCGCCGGGCAGATTCTGGCCAAGGCGGTGAGCGAGACCAAGTCGCTCGATGACGACACGCTCGCCGACTACATCCGCAAAAACACGATCGAGACCGTGATCGGCCCGATGTCCTTCGGCGAAGACGGCGAATGGAAAGCGCCGCGGATCATCTACGCCCAGTTCCAGAACGTCGACGGCAACGACATCGGCCAGTTCAAGGACATGTCACGCCAGGTCGTGGTCTGGCCGCCGGAGCTCAAGACCGGCAACCTGATCTATCCCTACGACCAGGCCACCAAGTGAGATCGCGCGCCTTGGCCTGAAGCCAAAGCCGTAGCTGCGGTTATTTCGCGCGCTTGCGGGCGCGTGTGCGCGCC
>Ga0207691_10001630_pt1 | contig 22283 bp, 20 predicted proteins | sample KBSM13metaG_FD_184327 | JGI IMG/M metagenome (GOLD analysis project Ga0207691, IMG submission 184327) | Miscanthus rhizosphere microbial communities from Kellogg Biological Station, Michigan, USA - KBS M1-3 metaG (SPAdes) (version 2) | ecosystem: Host-associated > Plants > Roots > Rhizosphere >... | reverse complement strand
ACGTAAGCGCGTCCCGATTCGGTAAAGAACATCAGAAAATCGTGCGTCGTAGCAGTGAAAAGATGCTGCACGAAATCGCCTTCCTCTTCCTGCGTGGCGCCCTCGCGCGTTGACATCCCGATCACGCCCTTGCCACCACGTCGCTGCGCCCGAAACGCGCTGACCGCGGTGCGTTTTATGAATCCGCCATGGGTGATGCTGATGATGCAGCCCTCATTGGCGATGAGATCCTCCATGTTGATCTCGCCTTCGTCAGCGATGAATTCGGTTAGCCGCGGCGAGCCATGTTTGTCGCGGATTTCGCGCAGCTCTTTCTTAATGATGGTGAGAACGCGCGCTTCTTTCGCCAAAATGTCGCGCAAATCTTTGATCGTGTTGATCAGCTCTTTGTATTCCTTGTCAATCTTTTCCCGCTCGAGTCCGGTCAGTTGATACAAGCGAAGATCGAGAATCTGGTTTGCCTGGTGTTCGCTGAAGGCGTAGCGGCCTTCGACCAGTCGTGCTTCGTGGCGAATTAAAATGCCGATCTGCTCGACCTGTTTTCGCGTGAATTCGAAAGCGAGCAATTTAAGTCGCGCTTCGTCGCGGTTGGCCGAACCGCGGATGATGCGGATGAACTCATCGAGATTGGCCAGGGCAATGAGATAACCTTCGAGCGTTTCGGCGCGCTCCTCCGCTTTACGCAGCTCGAAACGTGTCCGGCGTAGAACCACTTCGCGGCGATGATCGATGTAAGCGGCGTTCGCCTCCTTGAGGGAAAGGAGTTTTGGCCGCCCGTGATCGATCGCGAGCATGATGACGGCGAACGAGCTTTCCAGCGCCGTGTGCTTGTAAAGATTATTGATGACGATCTTCGGGTTCGCGTCGCGTTTCAGCTCGATGACGACCCGCGTGTTTTCATCGGACTCATCGCGAATTGCAGTGATGTCGCCGAGAACTTTCTCGTTCACCAGCTGGGCGACGCGCTCCACCAGCGTCGCGCGATTCACGTTGTACGGAATCTGGGTGATGACGATCTGTTCTTTGCCGCCTTTGATTTCCTCGACGCCGGCTTTACCGCGTACTTTCATGCTCCCGCGGCCAGTCTCGAGATATTGGCGAACGCCGCTCATGCCGCAGATGGCGCAACCGGTCGGGAAATCCGGTCCCTTCACGTGCTTCATCAACTGGTCGAGCGTGATGTCCGGGTCATCGATTTGTGCGCAGATCCCGTCGATGACCTCGACCAGGTTGTGCGGCGGCATATTGGTCGCCATGCCGACGGCGATGCCGGTGCCGCCGTTAACGAGCAAATTTGGAAAGGCGGACGGGAAAACAGTTGGCTCAGTTCGCGTCTCGTCGTAGTTCGGGACAAAATCGACCGTGTCCTTCTCCATGTCGGTCATGAGCGCGGCGCCCAGATGGGTCATGCGCGCTTCGGTGTAACGCATGGCCGCGGGCGGATCGCCTTCGACCGATCCGAAATTGCCCTGACCATCGACGAGGCGTTCGCGCATCGCCCACGGTTGGGCCATGTGCACGAGCGTTGGATAAATTACGGCTTCGCCGTGAGGGTGATAGTTACCGCTGGTGTCACCGCAGATCTTCGCGCATTTACGATGCTGTCGCCCGGGAAAGAGCGAGAGATCGTGCATCGCGTAGAGGATTCTCCTTTGCGATGGCTTGAGCCCGTCGCGCGCGTCCGGCAAAGCCCGGGAAATAATCACCGACATCGAGTAATCGAGGAACGACCTCGATACCTCCTCGGCAACATTGATCGGCTCTACCTTTTCGTTCGCGTTATACACAGGGCAAAAATGACGAATGACGAATGACGAATGACGAAACGAGGAACAACGTCACTGCTCCATTTCCTTTGACATTTGTTATTCGAGCTTCGTCATTCTCTATACATCCAGGTTTCGCACGTTGAGCGCGTTGTCTTCGATGTACTGCCGTCGCGGCTCAACCGCGTCCCCCATCAGTCGGGTGAACATTTGATCCGCTTCGACAGTATTGTCATCGTTCAAATCGACTTTCAGCAACTTGCGCTTTTCCGGATTCATCGTGGTCTCGAACAATTCTTTCGCGTTCATTTCGCCGAGACCCTTGAAGCGCTTGATCTGCACGCCGCGCCGGCCGATTTCCAAAATCTTATGAAGAATCTCCGGGATGGAGAAAAGCGGGTGCGAGACGGCCTTGTCGCCTTCGCCTTCGATCAATTCAAAGATCGGACGATCGCTCGCGGCGTAATGATCCACTTTCAGCCCTTTCCTGGCCAACTCTGCGATTAACTTTTGGATCGCCGCGGATTCATGAAGCTCAACCTTCTTGCCCCGGCGGCGGCTGGTGCCGTTGGTCTTGGCAGAATCGCCGAGCGGAAGCAATTCCTGGCCAAGCTCCGCATCGAGCAAGTTTAGATCGGGATTTTTCTCATGGAATTCTCGCAGGGCTTTTTCGTCATGGAAGTAATGAATGGTCTCTTCGTTACCGGCGCGCACTTTGACCAGATAGTTCGGCAGTTTGCCCGACCTGGAATTGCGCTTGGCGAGAAAAGCCTCGAAGTCGCCGCCATGCCGGCGAACTGACTCGCTCAGCTTCGCCAGCTTCTCGAGTGACTCGAGAATGTCTTTGAGTTGTGCCGCCGTCACTTCCTTGGCGTCGGCCAGATTTTTCAAGCGCACGTCTTCGGCGCCGAGCGAGATGAGGATCTTGTTCAACTGCACGTCGTCATCGACATACTCTTCGCGCTTCTTTCGCTTGATTTGATAGAGCGGCGGCTGCGCGATGTAGATTTTGCCGGCGCGGACCAGGTCGGTCATTTGCCGGAAGAAGAACGTGAGCAATAGCGTGCGAATGTGCGATCCATCGACGTCCGCGTCTGTCATGATGATGATGCGCCCATAGCGCAACTTCATAATATCAAACCGGCCTTCCTCTTTGCCGTTTCCATCTTCTTCCTTCTGCTTGCCAATCCCTGCCCCGATGGCGGTTATCATGGCTTGGATCTCATTGTTCTTGAGGAACTGGTCTTCGCGCGCTTTCTCGACGTTGATCAGCTTGCCGCGAATTGGCAGAATCGCTTGATAACGTCGGTCGCGTCCTTGCTTGGCGGAGCCGCCGGCGGAGTCACCCTCGACAATGTAAAGCTCGGTTAATTCCGGATCGCGTTCCGAACAATCGGCCAGTTTTCCGGGCAGCCCGCCGCCCGTGAGCGCGCCTTTGCGGATGGTTTCGCGCGCTCTTCGCGCCGCTTCGCGGGCGCGCGCCGCCGTCAGAACCTTATCGAAAATGCGCCGCGCGATCGGCGGGTTTTGATCGAAATAGTTCATTAACCCGTCGTAAACAGCGGAGTTCACTACGCCGTCGATCTCGGTGTTGACCAGCTTCACTTTGGTCTGCGATTCGAATCGCGGATTCGGCAGTTTAATGCTCAACACGCAAACCAAACCTTCCCGAACATCGTCGCCGGAAATGGATGGATCCTTGTCCTTGGTCAGGCTATTCGAGCGCGCATATTGATTAATCGCCTTCGTCAGCGCGGTTCGAAAGCCGGTCAGATGCGTTCCGCCGTCGGGATTCGGAATGGAGTTGGCGAAACAAAGAATCTGATCGTTGTAGCTGTCGTTGTATTGGAGAACGCAATCGACAAAAGTCTCGTCGCGTTGTCGCGAAATGTTGATCGGCTTCGGATGAATGACCTGCTTGTTCTCGCCCAATTGCCGGACGAATTCCTCAATGCCGTGCTTGTAAAGAAACGTCTCCTTTTTCGGCGGATCGATTCGCTCATCCGACAGTGAGATTTCGAGCCCGGGATTCAAAAATGCGAGCTCGCGCAATCGCGTGGCCAATCGCTCGAATTTAAATTCCGTCGTGATGGTGAAGATCGTCGGATCGGGCAAAAACGTGATCAGCGTCCCGGTATTTTTTTTGTTTTTGATCTCGCCGATAACGCTGAGTTTTTCGGTGGTTTTGCCGCGCTCGAACGCCATGTGGTAAACCTTGCCCTCGCGCGTGACTTCGACCTTGAACCAATCAGAGAGCGCGTTGGTGCATTTGGCGCCGACGCCGTGCAAGCCGCCGGAATATTTGTACGCGCCCTGGCCGAATTTTCCGCCCGCGTGCAAATTGGTTAGGACCAACTCCACCGCCGGCATTTTCCATTTCGGATGAATATCGACGGGAATGCCGCGGCCGTTATCGCGCACGGAGACCGACCCATCGACGTGCACGGTCACTTCGATCTTGTCGCAAAATCCGGCTAGATGTTCGTCGATTGAGTTATCGAGAACTTCGAAAACCATGTGATGCAAACCGCGCTCATCGGGATCGCCGATGTACATGCCAGGCCGCTTCCTAACCGCTTCAAGGCCTTCGAGTTTATCGATCTGAGCGGCATCGTATTTCTGGGCCGTGTCGATGCCAGTAGGGCGCGCCGACGAGACAGATTTCGCGGGCAAATCGTCGTCAGTTTTCGGCATAGAAGATGGTCGCGCGACCACAGATAAATATGGTAGCGGAAAATGGGCCCGTCACAACAAATATCTTGGTTAAAATTTCGGGCGACGAACCCTAGCGGTTGGGCTGAAAGAGGGGCCAAAACCAGCCGGTTGTGGTGGCCGCGCCATGGTCTGGAACTCCATTTTCGCTGGCTTGACCGCGGGTTTTATGGGTCGGAAAATGACCGCGAAATTATGCGTTTTCAAACCCTCTTCGAAGGTCGCTGGATCTTTGCCATCTTGCTTGTTCTGGCAGGGGCCAGCGCGCTGATTTCATGGTGGTTCACGTTTTTGTTTGTCGCGCTGATTCTTTACACCGTCGCTTTTTTTCGAGATCCAGACCGGCCAGATCCCGGCGATCAACGCGCTGTGGTCGCGGCGGCAGACGGCACGGTCGCCGACATTCAGGAAATCGACGAGGAAGAATTTCTGAAAGCGCGGAGTAAACGCATCGGCATTTTCCTTTCGATCTTTGACGTGCACACCAATCGCGCACCTGTGAGCGGCCGTATTGCTTTTCAGCAACATCGCAAGGGCTTCTTTTTTGATGCGCGCCGCCCTGAATGTTCGGAGAAAAATGAAGCGATGACATGGGCCTTTCAAAATCCCCGCGCCACTATCGTCGTGCGACAGCTAACCGGCGCGATCGCGCGCCGCATCGTGGGCTGGGCGAAAGTGGGCGACGAACTAAAACGCGGCCAACGCTTCGGGATGATTCGATTTGGATCGCGGACTGAAGTATATTTGCCGCTCGACGCTGAAATTTTGGTCAAAGTAGGCGATCACGTGAAGGGTGGCGCCAGCGTGATTGCACGGTTGCCCGAATGAACGAGCACAATCCAAAGATTTATCTGCTGCCCAACCTGATGACGGCAGGCAATTTGTTCTGCGGATTCGCGGCCACGCTTAAGATCGTACAGGGAGCGCTCATTCAATGGTCCAGTCCGGATGAAGCGGCGACTCTTTTTCACGCCGCAGTCTGGTTCATTCTCGGTGCTTGCATTTTCGATGTGCTCGACGGCCGCCTCGCGCGTTTGGGAGGACAGGACAGTGCCTTTGGCCGCGAATTCGATTCCCTCGCGGATATTGTCTCGTTTGGTGTCGCCCCCGCGCTGATGGTTTACCGAATCGTGTTGATTGATTTTCCGCGCCTCGGCTGGCTTGTGGCCTTCGTCTATTTGGTTTGCGGCGCGCTTAGGTTGGCCCGTTACAATTGCGTTTCTGCTGCTGGCGGCGCCGGGGACGGAAAAGCTTTCACGGGATTTCCCATTCCTGCTGCCGCCGGCTTAATCGCATCGATTACACTTTTTATGCTTTGGTGGTTAGGCGAACGCGATCATTTGATCGGCACCTGGAAATGGGTGCTTCCGCCTTTAATGATCTTTCTTTCAATCATGATGTTTAGCCGGCTGAGCTATCCCAGTTTCAAAGCCATTACCTGGCGCACGACTCGCTCGCTTCCGCGATTTGCCGCCATCATTCTCATCATGTTCTTCACCGCCTTGAACTACGAATGGATGCCTGCGGTTCTGTTTCTGATTTATTTGCTTTACGGGTTCCTGCGTCCGTGGGTTTCCAAACGCTGGCGGCGTGAAATTGAAGAGGAGATCGGGGAAGAGGGGGGCGATGAAGCCGTGGTCGGTGAATAGTGATTAGTTTGCTGATCCCGATCACTAATCACGATTCACCCGTCTTCTGTAGCGGCGGTCTATGACCGCCGGAGCTGAAATACAACGGCGATGTAGCTGCCGCCGTCTCTGGCGGCAGAAATCTTTCTGCGTCCTCTGCTGCTGAGACAGCGGCAGCTACAATTTGCCCCGGTTTAACTCCGCCAGTACCTCCGGATCGCGTACGTCCGCCCAAGCGCCTTCGAGCTCGAACGCTTGAACTTTCTTTCCAGATTGCGCCAAGTCGCGAATGGCATCGGTCAATTCATACTCGCCGCGCGGCGACGGCTGTAATTTCGAGGTGCAATTAAAAATGCTCGGCCGGAATGCATAGACCCCAGCATTGTACCACGCGCTCGCCAGCTCACCCGGCGGCGGCTTCTCGCGAATGTCGGTGACTTCCATCCGCTCGTTAACAAAAACCGCCCCGCCTTTGCTCACATCTTCGTTCTGTTTCACACTCACAATCGCCTCGACATCGTCCGCCAAATCGACAATCGCTTTGTAGTTCCCGGGATCGACCAGGATGTCGGCGTAGCTCAATACAAAAGGCGATTGACCGACAAAGTCGCGCGCGAGATCGACGACGCGGCCGGTTCCATCCTGCACTACCTGGGTCGCGTATTTAATTTGCAAGCCAAAGCAGGTGCCATCGCCAAAATAGCTTCGGACGGCGTCGCCGTGATAGCCGACAATGATCAAAAAGTTTTTAATCCCCGCCGCCTGTAATCCTTCAACGATATGCAGGAGAATTGGTTTTCCCCGCACTTTGATCATCGGTTTGGGGAGCTCGGCTGTTAGCTCGCGCATCCGTGTGCCGCGACCAGCTGCAAGCAGAACTGCCTTGCTGATGTTACTCATAACGGATATTGCCACTATCTTCACCTCGGCGCTTCAGGCCTCCTCTCCCTCGGGGAGAGGACTGAGGTGAGGGCAATGCCGCGCGTGGCTGAGAAGTTGAGATACTAAGCGTAACTATGGCCACAACGATCGTTCGGGATCCACTGCGTAGATAATTGCGTCCAAAACGCCTTCGAGATTGCTGAAGATATCGTGGTTGTAGAAACGAAGAACTCGAATGCCTTTTTCATAAAGCTCGATCTCTCGATCTAGGTCGGAAGTTTGTCCGCGACCGGTTAAGTGACCAGATCCGTCCAGCTCAATGGCAAGCTTGGCCTCTTCGCAGAAGAAATCGACGACCCGATTACCAAAGGGATGCTGCCGGCGAAACTTTAAATTGCCGATCTGCCGGTTACGTAAACGTGACCACAATCGTTTCTCTGCATCGGTAGCTCCTTTTCGCAGGCGTCTGGCGTGCTGAACACTCATGTTTGCCCTCACCTTAATCCTCTCCCCGAGGGAGAGGAAATCGCAAAAGGAGCTTTAGCGGCTTTGCTGCTTACGCAAGCGCGCAAGGAGTTGGCATTCCTTTGAGGCACGAAAGCGGGATGAAACCATCTTGTGTTTCTTTTTCGCTTGGGATGACAATGTTCTTCATCGCGAGTTGATTTCGCGCCTCGACTCGTTCAGCATCTCGCGCGTGTTAAAGTTTCTTGGAAAATATCGCGAAGCCGGTCTCCTGCTGTTACGCGCGAGCGTCGGGCTCATCTTCATTTTAATTTGCGCCCCCGTTCTTCTTTCTGGGGAACATCGCTGGTGGCAATTTGGCAGTGCCATGCGCGTCTTTAATTTTCATTCGCATCTCGATTGGTGGGGTTTTCTCGGAGCCCTCGCCGGATGTGTCGGCGGAATCTTCATGATGCTGGGATTTGCCTTTCGCATCGGCATTCTTCTCGCCTTTCTGGTTGCGCTGGTAAATGCCATTGCCGTTGCGCACCACGAGCACGGCCTTTATTCGATAACTATTCCGATCGAAGCGGTCATCGTTCTCGTGTGTCTTTCCTTCATCGGCCCCGGCAAATACAGCGTGGATAAGGGGTAGAGAAAAGGTGAGAATTGAATTTCCGTCACCATTCACAATTCGCTCTTCTTCTCCTTAATAATCAGCGCGGGCAAGTCTGCTTGCTTGATCAGTTCGGTGACTTTCGGCAGATCATCCTTCTTGATCGCGTTCCATTTTTTCAACTGCTCATCGAGCCGTCCACTCAACGAGGCGAACACATCCCTTTGCGGCTTGGTCGGTTCGCGATCGCCCGCATCAACTGAATGGCTGAAACTGTCGAACGCTTCGTTCAGCATATTTGGGAACGCTAGATTGCCTTCCGAGCCTTTCATGTTCACTTGAATTAGCTGCTGCTCCACGTCTGACATTTTGTGTTCCATCGCATCGGCGGCCGCCAGCGCCGGTTTCACTTTCAGGTCGTCGCCGAACTTTGTATGCAACTCTTTGATTTGCGATTTTATCTCGCGAATTTCGTTCACTGCTTGGTGCAACTCGGAAATGCGGGCGTTGACCTGCGTCGAGAGCTCAAATTGCTTCGGTAATTCTCCCTCGTGATCTTTGGTGCGCGGATCGACCACGAGGTGGAGCGCCGCCGTTTGCGTTTTCCCATTTGCCGTTAGTTTCACCTGGTAGTCGCCCGGTAATGCCAGTGCTCCACGCGGCGCGTTGCCCGCATAAAATGCGCCCGGAACTTGAATCGGCTCGTTGTAGCGCAGATCCCAGGCGAACCGGTTCATTCCTTCATTTGCTGGAATCGTCTTGGGCACTTCCACCCGGTCAGGCCATTCTGGCGGCTGCTCGTTTTCCTTTTTCTCCTTGCTCGACAGATGGCGAACCAATTTTCCCTGGGCATCGAGAATATCGAGAGTTACTTCATCCTTCGGTGCGCTCTTAAAATAGTAATCGATCATCGCGCCCGTGGGTGGGTTGTCGCCGGCAGGCTGGCGTTTGTCGATCTCTTCCGGGTAATGAAGTCGCACCGCTGTCTGCGGTTGGTAAAGCAGCATGTCGGACGACGGGTTCTGGGCGCTGAGCTGGCGTAACGGTGTTAAGTTATCCAGCACCCAGAACGAGCGGCCATGCGTGGCCACGACAAGATCATCGTCCTTGACCACTAGGTCGTGAATGGGTGATTGCGGCAGGTTCAATTGCAATGGTTGCCAGTGCGCGCCATCGTCTAACGAGAAGTAGACACCAAGCTCAGTCCCGGCGTAGAGCATGCCTTTGCGCCTGGGGTCCTCCCGCACGCTGTGGACGTATGCGCCCTCCGGGATTCCATTGGTGACCGTACTCCAGCTCTTTCCCAGATCCGTCGTTTTGAAAACGTAAGGCTTGAAATCATCCAGCCGGTGACGATCGACCGCGACGTAAGCCGTGGTCGCGTCGTGCGGTGAAGGGTCGATAATCGAGACCGTGCTCCACTCTGGCATCTTTGGTGTAACGTTCGCCCAGTTTTTGCCGTCGTCGGTCGTGACGTGGACCAGCCCGTCATCCGTGCCGGCCCAAAGCGTTCCCTGTTTTTTGGGTGATTCAGCCAGCGCGAAAACGGTGTCGTAGTATTCCACGCTCGTGATGTCGTTGGTGAGGGGACCGCCGCTTGGCTGCTGTTTCGACTTATCGTTTTTCGTTAGATCATTGCTGATCTGCGTCCAACTCATGCCGTGGTCGGTTGATTTGAAAACGCATTCCGCCGCGGTGTAGACGACATCTGGATTATGCGGTGAAAGAAAAAGGGGTGTGATCCATTGAAAACGATGCACCAGATCGATCGCGCCGTGCCCGGCATTGTCCAACGGCCACACACTCACGTCCTGTACTTCTTCCTTGTTCTTATCGTATCGAGTGATGTAGCCCTCGTTGTTGGAATAAATAATGTGCCAGTCGCGCGGATCAGGCACGACAAAGCCGCACTCGCCGCCCCCCGCCACAAACCAGTTCTGCGCCGTGATTACACCCTCCTCGCTCCGGCTTGCGATGCCTACATTCGAGTTGTCCTGCTGCGCACCATAAATGTGATAGGGGTAAGCATTGTCAGTCGCGACGTGATAAAATTGTGCCGTCGGCTGGTTATTTTGCGTCGTCCAGGTTTTCCCGCCATCCATCGAGATACTGGCGCCGCCATCGTTGGCGTTGCCGACCCGATTCGGATTTTCCGGATCAATCCAGAGCCCGTGATGATCACCATGACGCGCCGGCAGAAGGTTGAAGGTCTTAGCGCCGTCCACCGATTTGAATGCGCCGGTATTGAGCACATAAACGGTATCGACTGATTTTGGGTCCGCGTAAATTTTACTGAAATACCAGGCGCGCTGACGAAACCGGCCGTCGTCATTGACCTTAGTCCATTTCTCCCCTCCATCATCCGAGCGAAAAATCCCGCCCTCTTTCGCTTCGATGATGGCATAAACCCGGTTCGAGTCTGCGCCCGAAACGCTGATCCCAATTATTCCGAGGATACCCTCCGGCAGTCCATTTCCCGTAAGCTGTTTCCAGGTCACGCCGTTGTCCTCCGATTTGTAGAGACCGCTGCCCGGCCCGCCACTCGAAAAAAACCATGGCTGTCGTCGCGCCTGCCAGAGGGAAGCGAAGACGACGTTGGGATTGCGCGGATCGAATACGACATCGATCCCGCCGGTATTCTCATCTTTGGAGAGAACTTTCGTCCACGTCTTGCCGCCGTCGCTCGTCCGGAAAATTCCCCGTTCCGGATTTGGGCCGAAGGCGTGACCAAGGGCGGCCACGAGTACTATGTCTGGATTATTCGGATGAACGATGAGCGCGCCGATCTGGCGGGTGTCGCGCAGCCCGATATTTTTCCAGTTCTTTCCGGCATCGACCGATTTGTAAACCCCGGTCCCGTAGGTGGTGTTACCACGAATGGCGGCCTCGCCGGTGCCCACGTAAATGGTGTTGTGATCAGAGGGCGCGACAGCAATCGCGCCAATGGACGAAATGTCTTGTTTATCAAAGAGCGGCGTCCAGTTCGCGCCGCCATCCAGCGTTTTCCAGACTCCGCCCGCAACCGCGCCAAAGTACCAGGTGTTCGGTTCTCCCGGCACCCCTTCAATGGCCAGGGCGCGTCCACCGCGGAATGGTCCGACCTGTCGCCACTGCATTCCCGAGAAAAATTTCGGATCGATTTGTGGCGCCGGGGTGGGCGACGCGTTCGGCGGCGGCGCTGGCGCAGCGCCGACGGCACCGGTCAATGCAACAAGAAAGGCGAAGAAAAAACGAAGACCACGCGAATTCATGGCGCGTAAGTTCCAGACTTACGCGCCTCCTTCAACTACAAACGCGGCGACGGAGCGCCGCGGCTGCAATTTTTTGTATGTTGAGTTCACGATGTTCTACCAGAAAAATTCGGGCATTATGATAATTTGCCATTCGGACGCAGCATAACCTTCGGGAAACCCTAACGCCAATCTGCCAGTGTCCAATGAAGGGGGCGAGATGCCAAGAGATCCTTCGACTTCGCTCAGGATGACAATTAGTGGCGCGTAAGCGACGCGGCGCGCAGGTAGGCGACAATGGCGGCTTGCTCACCGGGGGACAGATTGGCGCGGCCGGACATGCGGCTAACGAGATGTGGCCATTCATTTCGCGAATATTTGGAGACAGGTGGCAGGGTGTGGCATTCGAGGCAATGGGAGAGGAAAAGTCTGCGTCCATTTTGCAACTGCTCCGCATCAACGTGATCGAAGCGCGCATTTGAAATCAAGGCGGGAGAGACTTCCGGGGGCGGAGCAAGGTTAGCGCAGCTAACGATAAACAGGATGATGACGACCGCGGCGATTTGGGCGACGCAACGGGTGCAATGTCCCAAAATTGTGGTCGCGGCTAACTTCGCGTCGCGAGCACCGATCCCGGCTCCAAATTCAGAAGCAAGAAACTCTTTGCCCTCACTGGCGCTTCGCGTCCATCTCTCCCCCGGGGAGAGAGAGGAAAAGAGGAGGCCGCGAGTTCGAGGTAAAGGCCAGCCACTCCGAGAGGCTTCGCGAGCATGGCCGCGGCTACAGGCGCCGGCGCTCACAAGCTGACTCCGAAGATCACGCGCACTTGATAATCAGCTTCGCCTTCGGTGTGGGTGGTTTGGGCGAGGGCGGTAACAGTGGCGAACCAGCGATTACCGCGATAGGAAACGTTTGGACCAATGAAGAAATTGTTCTCGGCTTCGGAGCTGTGCCAGGCGGGCAGAAGAACCTCGTGCAACATTTCGGCGCCCACTGAAACTCGCGGGCTCAATTCGTAGCTGGCGCCGAAAGCTTGTTGGATCTCGCCGTTATGTTCGCGCAGACTTTCATCTTCCCATTCCGCTTCTAGGGTGAGGTTATAAGCGAGAATGAGCGGGCCGAAGTTCTTTTGTGCGATTAGTTTTGTTTCCGATTCAAACGCGCGCCGGCCACCGCTGATTTCCTGGTAAAGAGAAATACCGATCGGATCGGTAACCGGATTGGTGAGATTATGGATAACTTCAATCGACGCGGTGTCGTAGTGAAAGCCACGATCGGCCCCACGTCGCGTGTAATTCCAGTTCGCAAAGTATATGCTGGCTTGAAAGTGTTCAGTAATTCCGATCTCCAGCTCATTGCGAAAGACGGCTTCAGTAAAACCATTCGTAAATCGCGTGGTCGCGTAATTTTCGATTTCAAATGAACCGGGCGGGGATGTAGGCGCTTCGTAGATAAAAGTGAAATGGCGCGCACCGGCCAGACAAATTGAGGGAAGAAGAACCGCGCAAATTGCACAAAGAGTTTGCTTCACCGGTTGCCCAATGTTTAACAGCCAGCGATTACCGCACGGCCTGGAGCGGTTTTACGATTCCGGTATCGATGCTAACGCGTTTTGCTTCCTCAAACGAATCGGTGCCGCCGAGTGGGACGCCGCCGAAGCGCTTCGCGGCATAGTAGGAACCGATGACGATAAGGGCGGCGAGAAATTGTGCGGCCATCGTTTCGTAAGTTGGGAAAACTGCGAACCACAGACTGACCCAAGCGGGAATGGAATTTGTGAGCCAGGGAATGGGCGTAGCCGAGATCCAGTTAGCAAGCTGCATTTCCTGCGCTTGCTCTCCAACCATCACCAACAAAACAACTCCGAGCAGAATCCCGGTAGTAATTAACATTTTGCGATAAGGCAAACGTTGTTGCAGCACGAAGGTCAGGAGCGCGACCATCCCGGTCAGGACGAGACCGAGCAGCGTTCCCTTGAGCACAACAGCACCACCTAGTCGTAGATGATAGCTCTGGAGAAAAAGCACCACTTCAAATCCTTCGCGATACAGCGAGGTGAACCCGAGAAGGATTAGTCCCCAGCGCAGCCGGGCACTGCTGGTCGCGGCATCGAGGAGCGATTTGCGCCGGCGATTATGAGCGCGAATCCAGCCGCCCCAATAGATTTTGTGAAAGAACCAGTTCATGATAACAAGCAGCACGATCACTGCGAGTAGTCCGGTTGCTGCCTGCAAATGCAGAGCGGGAACGTTCTCGCTCAACTGCTTCATGATTCCGACGGCGACGAACCAGGTCACAAGGGTGGCGAGGAAAGCGATGGCGGCGCCTGACATCACCGGTTTGCGATAATCTCGGCGCGGCCCCGTCATACTGGCGGTGACGGCAGCCAGAACGAGAATGCATTCGAGTCCCTCACGGAAAACGAGAACACCGATATCGAGCGAGGCGACGGTGGCGGTGGTGTGCGCTTGCAGCGGGTCGGGCGCACCATGGGCTGCGATTCCCTGCCAGACGAAAATCGCGATCACAAAAAGCGCAGCGAACAACAGGCCCACGCGGACACCGATTCCGCGCGAAAGCCCATTTTCCCGCCTGGTTCGCCGGCTGACATTCGGCTCAGGCTGGTGGCAGGCTTCGCGCGCAAGCGTGCTAGGCATACTACAAACCTAACATATCGAACTTCGACACGCTGTCGCTCGGTTGCCATTTTTTAGCGGCTCGTTGTCCGGACGGGGCGGAACATTAGACTTCCAAGTCTGGGCGCCAAAACGGGCTTGAAGCCTGTTTCCCTTCAGCAGGATAAAAGCCCGCTGGGCGCACAGGCATGCGTGCCTGTGTTCCACCAGCTCGTTGCCGAGAGGAGGAATGGAATGACGGAGGATGGAGCAGATCGGCTCGACTGAGTGTTGCGCCCTACGCTTTTGCCTGCACATCGGTCTTTTGGTAGGGCGGCGCTCGGCGGAGCCACTCTTCTGTCGCTTTTTCGCCGCTCCAGTACTCCAACACTCCATGTCTGAGTGGCGCATTGTGATTTTGCGGCCAAGTCGTAAATTTCACACATGTGGCGCAAGCGCGGTTTTACTTTGGTGGAAGTAATAATCGCAGTCTTCATTTTACTGCTCTTAGTTACGTTGGCCGTGCCGAGCCTGAATGGCGTGCTGGCGGATAAGAGGCTACATCGGTCGCTGGATCGTTTTAATGAGCTGGTCCGTCAGGCGCACGAGCGCAGTCTGGCTGAACACCGTGCCTATTTAATTGTCTGGAATGATGCTTTTATCACCTTGCAACCGGCGGCATTTTTGAAAACCGAACCGCACGACCCCATCGATGCTATGCCAATCGCGCGCCATGAGAAATGGCGGCTCGAGTTGCCGGCGGCGTTGTCGAAAAAGGTGCCCGCTGAGTGGATCTTTTGGGAGTCGGGCGTATGCGAGCCAGCCAGAATCCGTTTTGCCAGTGATGATGGAAGCTGGACCACGGAGTATTCGCCGTTGAGCGGGCTGGGGGAGATCATCAGTTATGCAGCGCGCTAGAAGTCCTCTGGCAGGGCATTTGATGGAACACAGACTTCCAAGTCTGTGCGGCAAACAGGGTTTAAGCCTGTTTCAGTTCAGCCGGCTAAAAGCCCGCTGGGCGCACAGGCAGGCATGTCTGTGTTCCCGAAAAGCATTTGCCCTTTACGAGGTGTTGCTCGGGTTATTGATCTTCGCGGTTGGAATCATCGCGCTCGGGCGCGCGGTCAACAATTGCATGAATGCAAGTGTGTTAAGCGCGGATGACGCCCGGGTACGGGAGATTTTGGCGAACCAGATGGTGGAAATCGAAACAACCCCTGGGCAACCGGACAAAGCAAAGGAATCCAAAATCGATACCGGATTTGGTATCATAAAACTGGTGCAGAAAGCTGTACCTCAGGAAATGAAAGAAGAAGACGGGACCGAGCTAACCGGAATTATTCGAGTGACCTTAACCGCGAATTGGACGCGCGGCCGAGCCAACCAGTCGAAAGCGATCGCATTTTATGTTTACCGGCTCTGAAGATCAAAAACGATGCTCGAGTTCTTTTCCGGGGAGCGCAGGCCGCGGGGTAGCGCACGCGTCTCGCGTGCTGGTTTTGGCGTCTCGCCGAAACAATCTTTCAAAAAGTTCACGCTGGCGAGACGCCAGCGTCAGCAGGCGAGACACGTGCGCTACCCGACAGCCTGTGGTCCCCAGGGATATACGTGCGCGTGCTTTCACCCTCCTTGAGATCATGCTGGCGGTGATCATTCTCGGAATGATGTCGCTGGCGATTTATCGTTTCGTGCAAGCCAACGTTACCGCGATGCGGGTCTCGTCGGAAGTGGATGCGGTAGAAGCGCGCTACGATGGATTGCGCGAGTTGCTGACTCAGCAGTTGCAAAGTTTGCCGCCGGGGACCGGTGCCCTGGCGGGCGAACCGTTAAAGATCGAAGGGCATGATCGCGATGAGTTAAGCTGGGTCTGCCCGGCGGGCCCGGGACTATTGACGCGCTATGCGACGGGGGATTTTCAGGTTAGCCTCCGTCTCCGCGCTCACGACGCAAAAAGCCGGCAGCTTGATCTCGGTCTTTTGCGGAAACCAAAAGATGACACCGCTGTTTCAAACGAACACGAAACATGGGTGCGTCTAATCGACAATGTTGGCACTTTGCAAATTCGCTTTTTCGATTCGCGTTTAAATACATGGGTGCAACGCTGGACTGACACGGTCACGTTGCCGCGTCTGGTCAAGGTAGTGATCGGTCGCACCGATGCGACCGCGCCCAAGGAAATCACCGTGCCGCTTGCACGAATGCCATTATGAAGCCCTCGAAATCGCGCGGAGCCGCCCTTCTGCTTTCGCTGTGGGCTCTCTTTTTGCTGGCAGCCTTGGTCATGTCGTGGGCATTGAACATCGATTCGCGTCTTAACATCTCGGGGACTGAGAACCGGATTCTCGAGGCACAGGCGATGGCGGCCTCGGGTGCGGAAGTGGCGATCACTCCGACGATCAAACCGAATTCGCCGAACCTCGAAGGCAAGTTTGGGCCCCGCCAAAGTTATAGCGCTCGCATCACGGGCGAAGGCGGGCGTTTAAATATCAACTGGCTGGTGGCCGGAGAAAATCCGGCGCGGATTGAAATGCTGCGGCAGTATCTTGAGGCAAAAGGCATTGATCTGAATGAGCGCGATCGGATGATCGATTGTCTGCTTGACTGGGTGGACCCAGACGATCTGGTGCGCTTGAATGGGGCGGAAGCGAGCGAGGGCTACCAACCGGCCAATGCATTATTGGTCCGGATCGACGAGCTGAAGAAAGTGAAAGGATGGGAAGCTTTTACTTCGGCGCCGGGTTGGGATGATGAATTGACGGTGAACAGCACTGGACCGGTTGATTTGGCTTGGGCGCCACGCGACGTCCTGCGTGCTTTACCGGGATTTACTGATGCGATGGTCGAACGTTTTCTCCAATTGCGGGCGGGACCAGATGGGAAGGATGGGACAGCTGATGACACCGTCTTCAAAAGCCTCGACGACATTCGTGCCGCGCTCGCACTTTCCCCGGAGCAATTTCGAGAGCTCAGTCCTTTCATTTCGTTCAACGATTCCGTCTTACGAATCGTTAGCACTGGGCGGTCCAGCGACGTCACTCGTGTAATCCAGCTCGTCTTCCGCCGCGCCGGCACCACTGCGCAGCTGATTACATGGAAGGAGTTTTAATGAGCAAGTTCTTTCTTGTGCCCGGAGCGGAAGGATGGAATTTGATCAGTCGCCCCGCGGAAAACGGCAATTGGCGAGTGCGCGCGTTTCCTAGTTTGGACGATGCGGCGCAAACCTTGAGTACGGATGATGATGTCGTCCTGGCGCTGCCGATCTCGGCCGTGCTGGCGCAACGGATGCGTTTGCCCAGCGTGGAGGGATCGGAATTGCGCGAGATGGTTCGCATCCAACTGGAGAAGGCACTTCCCTTTTCTACTGAAGAAATCACCAGTGATTTCGAGGTGATCGAACAAGCCAACGGCGAGTGCGTGATATCTGCAGTAGCGGTACAAAATCAAAGGCTGACGGAAATCGCGGCACCCCTGTTGAATCGGCGGGTCATTCCGCGCGCCGTCACGGTCTATGCCGCACAACGTGTCGCCACCCACGCAGGCAAAGGCTGCGCTTTGTTCATCTACCCGGAATCGGGCGCGTTGGTCTCCGCTATTTCTGAAAATGGTAAGCTTAGCTTTGCGCGCACGATTGATGGCGGCGTCGACGCGCCGCTTGAGCTCGAACTGCCGCAATTGACGATGATGGCCGAGTTACAGGGTATCAGCGCGTCGTTTCAAAATGTGCTGGTAGACGAAAAATGTTTTGCCCTGCGTGGCAAAGTCGAGCAAGCGCTGGCGTCACCGACCGAAATGATGGCGGTGGAAACGCCACCCGCATCCACCGGGCTTAATCTTCTTCCGCAAGCGTGGCGCGAGGAGCGGCAACGTCAGGTCCGGCGCGACCAATGGAAAAAGCGGCTGGTGGTAGCGGGAATTGCCTATGGCGCAATCGTCGCGCTGGCGCTCATCCACCTTGGTTACTTGAAATTTCGGGCCCGACAGCTCGATCACCAGATTGAACGCGACGCTCCCCGCACCGTTTTTGTGCGAGCGGCCGCGAATAACTGGAAGGCGCTGGTGCCAGCGATCGATCCTCATTTTTATCCGATCGAAATTTTGCTGCACGTGTTCGATAGCCTGCCCTCGCAGGATGTGCGCATCACTGCCTACAATCAGTCAGCACGCCAGATTTCGATCGAGGGCGAGGCCAACAAAGCCGCGCTCGCTTATCAGTTCGCGGACAAAGTCAAAAAACATCCGGATTTGCAAAATTTTACCTTCGATATGCAGTCGCCGCGGATATTGCCGAACGATCACGCTCAATTCCGGTTGGAGGGAAGACCGCGATGATTGCGCAAGTACTGCAACGAATGAACCGGCGTGAGCAGGTACTGGCCGGATTCGTGGCGCTGGTGGTGTTTTTGCTGGCCAACTTGTTTTTGTGGAGCTGGCTTTTGCGCGCCATTGGAGATTCGCGAGTCGAAGTCGCGAAACGAAAACAAACACACAATGAGCAAACGGTTTTGCTGCGGGAAAGTGATCTATGGTCGAAACGCGAGCAATGGTTACGTGAGCACCAGCCGGTTTTTCACGGGGCCAGCGATGCCTCGGCCTTGCTCGATCAGCTCAAACAGATCGCCGGCAAACATAAGGTATTGATCGAAAACCCGGCTATTGGCAATAGCCCCACGGTGGGCGCGTATCAATCAGTATTCGCTTCCATCGAAACCAAGAGTCCGTGGCCGCCGCTGGTTCATTTTCTTTACGACGTGCAAGCACCTGATGCTTTCATTGTTTTTGAGAGCGCAAATATTGCCATCGATTCGAGTGATCCAACGCAAATGCGTGGTAAATTTAAAATCGCCCGCTGGTATGCACCGGCGAGTGCAACAAAATGAGAACCAGGCTTCTAATTGCCGTTAGTCTGATGCCGCTGATCGCACTGGCAGACGATCCGTTGCCGAAGCGTCCGGATTTTAATCGTTATCAAGCGATGTTGACTCGTTCGCCTTTCGCCATCGCCACCGTTGCGGTTCCGAGCGCAACTCCTGATTTCGCCAAGGACTTGTTCGTCGCGAACGCAGCGCGCTCCGCCGATGGTGGGTTCGTCACGATTGCTTCGGCTACCGACAAGAACCTTAAAGAGTACCTGTCAACGAAAGGGCAAAATGAACACGGCTTCGCCATCAGTGATATCCAATGGTCGGACCAGATAGGCCAAACCAAGGTCACGATCACCAAGGACGGCAAATACGCGACGCTGACATTCAATCAGGCGATACTTTCACAAGCGTTGCAGAATCCGAACCAGCCGCAGATGAACGCACCGCAACCGCCGCTCTTCCCGCCCGGATTGCCGCAGCCGCCGCAACCTTACATAAAGCCGGCCCCGATTCCGGCCCTCCCGCCTACCTACCAGCAGGGCAGGCCAACTCAGCCGGGCCAAATCCGTCAGCGCGGCGTGATCCAGCGAAATCCAGTGACGCCAGCGCCGACGCCTATCGTTCCACCCCCGGAGGACGACTCAGAGGAATAACTATTGTCCCCAGTCGTCGTCCTCGGTATCGGGGATCCGATCCGGACCGGCCGAGTACAGGTCATATTTGGTGGGATTCTTTTGTCCGGGAGAGCGGTAAACGTAAGGATTACCCCAGGGATCGGTCGGAACTGCCTCCATGAATTGCTGCCAACGGGAAGGCCGGGGATCGGTTGAAGGAGCAGTCACCAAGGCCTGAAGGCCCTGTTCGGTCGTCGGATAAAAGCCGTTGATCCCTTGATAGGCCAGGAGCGAAGTTTTAATTGCCTGAATATCGCCGGCGACCCGAACCCGCTTTGCTATGTCAACGTTCGGCGACATGAATTTTATCGCGGCGGCCAATAACAGCGCGATGATCGTGACCACCAGCATGATCTCGAGCAACGTGAAAGCTCCTTTTTTTTTTCGCATCAGAACTTAGACACCGGATCAGCGATCGGGTTTCAAAATATAATCAGATTTGTCCCAAAGATATTTTAATTGAATCTGGGTAGCCCGAATGACGGCGCCGGCGGCATTAGGGCCGTTGATAATAGTGATGTTGTTGGTCCCGGTGCGGAGGGCACTTACCGGAACGATCTTCTGTGCGCGGAGCCACCCGGTGTATTGGAATTGCATTTGGCTGACGATGGCGTGCATTTCCCCACGATAACCGGGATCGGCCAATCCCGGCATAACCAGCGAGGCGGGCCCAACATTTTCACCGTTCGCAATCACCTCCGGCGGCGAGTCAATGCGCGGGCCCGCGATTTCGAAAGTGATGAGGGCAACCAAGGGTTGCGATTCCAACCCGAATTCGAAGGTAGCCGCCTGGCTCGAAGTCGAGCCGATGCGGATCAAATCCGCCGACAACGAGGCGGTGACGGTACCAAATTCTTCGGCGTCCTGCGCGGGCGCGTGCAACGGTAAGGTCGCGGCGAAAGGCTGGGGAACGGCATCTTGTGAGCCGACGCCCGACGCGTGCACCATCTCGCTGCTGGTCATCCATTCCAAATAGGCCCCGCGCACACTATTGCCTTCGCCTGGCACTTCCACATCGATCGTGGTAATGCCGTGCATTGGAATCATGACCGATTCCGAGGTTTCCAGATCAATGCCTGCGCCGAGAGGACCGGACCGGAGTAGTTGCGAGCCGGATTCGTCCCAGGCAACAATCTCCGGACGCGCTGCAGTCTGATCGTTAAAGAAGAGGCGGAAAAAAAGGACGCTGGCACGGCCGCCTGGTCTTGCCAGCCGAATGCGAAACACACTCGGCGCCGCCGCATCTGCCTGGGTGCCGGCGGGAATGAACGTTACCGCCTCGACCCAATCGGGCGCGCTCTGCACCGCGCCCGTTTTTGCATTTTGCCGAAGGTCGATCCAAGCGTTGCCGCTAACGGGAGCGGTGATAGGAGGGGCGGGATTTTGTCCCGCACCAGTCGACGCGCGATAAACCGCCTCCTGCGCGACGAGGGTTCGCGCCACGAGGATCAGTCCTAACGTCAAAATTCGCTGACGCATCAAATTGGGCGGGATGCTATCTCAGCGCGGCCGAAACTGCAAACTTTGCGTCATGGAAAATACGGCGGACAAAATGCTGTAAACGACAAAGCCAACCACAATGGCAATAATAACGATGATAACCGGTGCAATCAGGCCCGACGTAATGGTGACAGTGCGATCGAGTTCCCGCTCGTAAACGTCGGCGATCGTCATCATGGTTTGACCAAAGTGCCCGGTTTGCTCACCCACCCCCATCATGTCGGTAAGCAGATCCGGGAACATTTGTTGGGCCGCCAATGCGGCCGAAAGATGGGCGCCGTCCACCACTGCGCGCCTAACTTCCGTTAGCTTTTTTTCGATGTAACGGTTGCCCGCGATCTCGGCGACGAGATCGAGCGATCGCAAAAGTGGAATCCCGTTTTCGGTTAGGGTGCCGAGCGTGCGGGAAAATTGCGCGTAATAACTGTGCCGCACGATGCGACCGTAACCAGGAATGCGCAGGCGGAATCGATCCCAGGCGGTGCGTCCTTCGTCGCTCCGGACAAACGCCCGCCAGGCGGCAAACCCGCCGATAACAATGAGGATGGCAAGCCACCAGTAGGTGATGATGAGGTGGTGTACCTGCATTAAGATGCGCGTCGGCAAAGGCAGGGCTCCACCATTTTGCGACATAAATTGGGTGAGCTGCGGCACCATGAAAGTAATGAAGACAGTGATGAGCGCGGCGCCCGCCAAGGTTAAGAAAGCTGGGTAAATCAGGGCCTGTTGCACTCGATCGCGCAGACTTTTCGCCTGTGTTAGGTGTTTCACCAGTCTCATTAAAATCTCCGGTAACGCCCCGCTCGCTTCGCCTGCCGCCACCAGGTTCACGTAAAGCGGCGGGAAAATGCGCGGGAACTCGCGAAGCGCCTGAGAAAAACTACGGCCATCGACGAGTGCCCGGTGTAAAGTGCGAATCATCTGCTGCACTCGCGGATGCTTGAGGCGTTTCTCCAGAACACCGAGCCCTTCATCCAAGGTCATGCCCGCTTGTTGCAAATGCGCGAGCTGCTCGGTAAAAACGAGCAACTGACTGTGAGGAATTTTCAGTGTCTGGGCCGGAACATCAGCACGTTCAGTTGCGATCCGATTAAAAATTTTCGGCACGAAATTGCCGGGCGCGGTTGGCACTACGGTCGCGGGCGCGGTTGTCATCACCGGGTCGATGCGAATAGGAATGCAGTTTTGCTGTTCGATTTGGCGAATGGCGACACCGCGATCGGGACAGTTCAAAACGCCTTCGACTAATCCGCCCTGCGCGTTACGTGCTTTGTAGGCAAACTCAGGCATTATTCCCTCCCATCCTATCTCGCCCGAGGCATACAGTAAACTCTCTCGCCACCGGATCGCGTAA
>Ga0207691_10001627_pt1 | contig 22294 bp, 20 predicted proteins | sample KBSM13metaG_FD_184327 | JGI IMG/M metagenome (GOLD analysis project Ga0207691, IMG submission 184327) | Miscanthus rhizosphere microbial communities from Kellogg Biological Station, Michigan, USA - KBS M1-3 metaG (SPAdes) (version 2) | ecosystem: Host-associated > Plants > Roots > Rhizosphere >... | reverse complement strand
GCCGGCGCCGCCGCAAAGGTGAATGTCAACGCGGAGCCGATGGCGCACGCAGTGCGGCCGTATGCGGTCTCTCGGTCCATGATGTCCCCCCTCGTGATGGCCTAGACGCTCACAAGGCGTCCACGTCGGTTTCGCCCGTTCTGATGCGGACGGCTTGGTCGATTGCGGTAACGAAGATCTTGCCGTCGCCGATCTGGCCGGTCTTGGCGGAAGCGATGATGGCATCCATCACCACCCCGACACGCTCGGAGGGCACCGCTACTTCGATCCGGATCTTGGGCAAGAAATTCACGGCATACTCCGCGCCGCGATAGATTTCGGTATGCCCCTTCTGGCGGCCGTAGCCCTTGACCTCGCTGGCGGTCATCCCGTGCACGCCGACCGCAACCAATGCATCGCGAACCTCTTCGAGCTTGAACGGCTTGATGACGGCAATGACGAGTTTCATGCATTCCCCCTCTGCTAGGCTGACCATATCGGCGTTGCGCTGAAAAATTAAGCGATTCCTTTGCTGCCCGCACAGGCGGTGAGGCTAAGCTGTGGGCAGATCGGGACAGCACGGCTGTCCTATCAAGCGACCGCAGATGGAAGGCGCATAAGCGGCCTCATGTCCCCGGCTTGGCATCTCCCGTCTTCCGCTCTGCCTCTCCCGCCGTCCGCTCCCGCAGCAAGCCCTCCTGGGCAACGGAGGCGACCAGCGTGCCATCGCGGGCGAAGATCAGGCCGCGGGAAAAACCGCGGGAGCCCGAAAGATTTGGGCTGTCATGGGCGTACAGCAGCCAATCGTCCGCACGAAACGGGCGATGAAACCACAGCGCGTGATCGAGGCTCGCGGCCATGAGGGTCTTCTCGAACACGGTGCGGCCATGCGGGATCAGGGCCGAGTCGAGCAGCAACATGTCGGACGCATAGGCGAGCACGCATTGATGGATGGCGGGCTCATCGGGAAGCCGGCCGGTCGCGCGAATCCAGACATGAAAGCGGCCGTTCTCGATTTTCTTGCCGAGATAACGATCGAGTTCGACCGGCCGCCACTCGATCGGCCGTTCGCGTTCGTAATAGCGCCGCACCGCGTCCGGCATCAGCGGCAGCACGCGCGCTTTGATGTGGGCCTCGTCCGGCAGTTGCTCCGGCGCCGGCACATCCGGCATCGGGGCCTGGTGACTCATCCCGGGTTCGTCGCCGTGGAACGACACCGCCATGGTGAATATTGCCTCGCCGTGCTGGATCGCCACGACCCGCCGGGTGGTGAAGCTCTTGCCGTCGCGGATGCGGTCGACCTCATAAATGATCGGCACCTTGGGATCCCCGCCCAGCAGGAAATAGGCGTGCAGGGAATGCGGCGGCCGGCCGGCGACATCGACGGTGCGGCAGGCCGCAACCAGAGCCTGGCCGATCACCTGTCCGCCGAACACGCGCTGCCATCCCACCTGTGGTGAGCGTCCGCGGAACAGGTTTACCTCGAGGCGCTCGAGGTCGAGGATGGCGAGAAGATCTTGAACGGCGGAGGACATTAAAGCTCGCGGCTTGCTCAATCCGGCATACGGCCGATGGCGACCCTTGTCGGGGCGCGGTATCACACGCGCTTGATACGCCGAGTCAAGCGATTGGAACCGATCGCATTGGGGCCTGCGGCTGATATCATGTGGGAGTGCAGCTCGCTGCACGCGGGATATCGACACGATGGAAAGCGAACGGGCAGCCGAACGTATCGATGTGCTGATCGGCGGCGGCGGCTTCGCCGGCCTCGCGCTGGCCATTGCGTTGCGTCAGGGGCTCGGGCCCTCTTTCTCCGTCACTGTTGCGGATCCGGCGCTGGGACGCGCGTCCGATGAGGGACGTGCGTCCGCTATCGTTGCAGCGGCGCGGCGACTCTTTGAGACTATCGGCGTTTGGCACCAGATCGAGACGCAGCCCATTCTCGACATGGCCGTGACCGACAGCCGGCTGCACGATACGGTGCGGCCGACTTTCCTCACCTTCGAAGGCGACCTCGAGCCGGGCCAGCCGTTCGCCCACATGATCGAGAACGCTCCGTTGCTCGCCGCGCTGGTGAAACAAGCAAAGCAGGAAGGTGTTGCGCTACGGCGGTCGGCGGTGGCGGACATCTCGCCGTCGCCGCAACGCGCCGGCGAAGGTTCGGTGCGTGGATCGTCGCACGCCATCACCGTCACGCTCGCGGACGGCGGTGCGATCTCGGCGCGGCTCCTGGTTGCCGCTGACGGCGCCCACTCGGCGATTCGCGAGCGCGCGGGTATCGCCTGCCACGGTTGGAGTTATGGCCAATCCGCCATCGTTACCACGGTGGCGCACGAGCGCGATCATCACGGGCGCGCCGAGGAGCATTTCCTCCCTGCAGGCCCGTTCGCGATCCTGCCGCTGAAAAGCAACGCTGCTGGAGGTCACCGCTCTTCGATCGTCTGGACCGAGGAGGCGCAGGAGGCGGCGCGGATTGTCGCGCTGCCCGAGGCTGGCTTCCATGACGAGCTCGAGCGCCGCTTCGGCCTCGCCCTCGGGGAGATCGCGGCGGTCGGCCCACGCCGCGTTCTTCCGCTCGGCCTTTGGGTTGCACGCGAATTCATTGCCCATCGCATCGCGCTCGTCGGCGACGCGGCCCATGTCATTCATCCGATTGCGGGGCAAGGACTGAATATGGGATTGAAAGACGTTGCCGCGCTTGCCGAAGTGACCGTCGATGCCGCACGGCTCGGCCTCGATCCGGGCTCGCTCGCGGTGCTCGACCGCTATCAGCGCTGGCGGCGGTTCGACACCATGGCGATGGGAGTGGCGACCGACGGTCTCAACCGGCTGTTCTCCAATCAATCGGAGGTACTGCGGCTGGCGCGCGATGTCGGCATCGGTGTGGTCGACCGCTTGCCTGCGCTGAAACGCTTTTTCATTCGCGAGGCCGCGGGCCTGGTCGGCGATGTGCCCAAGCTGCTGCGGGGCGAGGCGCTGTAGCGCCGCATTGCTCGAAGCTGGGCTCGCAGGCGGGCCACCCGATCGGGGGACGCAATTACACGAACGGGATCGCCAACACGTGCTCCTTGAAAGCGGGCCGTTGCTCGATGGCGGTGAACCAGCGTTCGAGGTTGTCGAGGCCGGGCCGCTCCGGAACCAGGCGTCGGAAGCGATAGGCCATCAGCGCCACGGGGATATCGCCCATCGACAGCGCGTCGCCGGCCACGAACGCGCTCTTGGCGAGTTGCGCGTCCAGGATCTTCATCGCAGCCATGGATTTGACCTTACCGGCCTCGATGGCGGCAGCATCCCGCTTTTCCGGTGGCGTTCGAACGAGGCCCCAGAACACCGGCGTGACAGCGGGAGCCGCCACCGAGATCTGCCAGTCCATCCAGCTGCCGGCGCGCGCGCGCGCATGCGGATCGGTCGGCTCCAGCTTGCCTGGGCCATACTTCGCCGCGAGGTAGCGCACGATCGAATTCGATTCCCACAGCAGGAAGCCGTCGTCTTCCAGCGTCGGCACCAGGCCGTTCGGATTCATGGCGAGATAGGCCGGCTCGTTGTTCTTGCCGAAGGAGCCGCCAACATCGATGCGCTCGTGCGGCACGCCAAGCTCGCCCAGCGCCCACATCACCTTCTGCACATTGACAGACGTGTTGCGTCCCCAAATCCTGATCATGATTTTCCCTTCCCCAACACTGTCATGCCCGCGTGAGTGGGCATGTTTTATCGCTAGGATTGTTGATGTACCGCCGGAAAGCCGCGAGTGACCGGATCATCCACCTTCGCGAAGGATGCCACCGAACAAGATGACGTCAATCGAGCCGACGGGCTTCTTCAGGCAGCATGATCGGGATGCCGGCGCGGATAGGATAGGCGAGCTTGGCAGTGCGCGAGATCAGCTCCTGCTTATCCGCATCGTATTCGAGCGGTCCCTTGGTCACCGGGCAGACCAGGATTTCGAGAAGCTTGGGATCGACGCTGCCGGCAGGGCGTTCGGCGGGAGAAGTGGTCATGGTGCATTCCGCATTTACACCGCGACCCTATAGCACAATGTCCTGCTCAGTGGCGGCGGAAAGTGGGGCGGCGTGCCGGGGCCGCCGCCGTGGCGCGATCCCCCTTGTGGCGAAAATTGATGCGACCGCGGGAGAGATCGTAAGGCGAGACCTCCACGATCACCCGGTCGCCGACGCCGGTGCGGATGCGGAACTTGCGCATCTTCCCCGACATATAGGCGAGAATCTGGTGTTCGTTGTCGAGCGTGACGCGATAATTGCCGTCGGGGAGCACCTCGGTCACCGTGCCGTCGAATTCGAGCAACTCTTCTTTGGCCATATGTTCGTCTCCGATCCGATCGCAGTTACCGGGGCGCCCGCTGGCCGGCATAGGCGCCGCGATGACGCTGGCCGCCGCGCTTGGGCTGCATGAAGGCGACAGCCCCGATCTCGCCGCCATGCGCGGCCGCAGGCGCTTCAGCGGGGCGACGATGGCGGTTGGCGTCGGGTTTGCGCTCGGTCCGGGCGCGGTGCTGGCCATTGTGTTGCTGTTTGCGCTGTTGCGGCGCCGGGCGTGAACCGTTGGCGTGATGCTCGCGCGGCGGGGCCGGAGAGCGCCGGTCGCTGGCATGCTCACCGGCCGGGATCGACATCCGGATGAGCTTCTCGATGTCGCGCAGGAAGGGCCGCTCTTCTGCCTCGCAGAATGAGATCGCGATGCCGTCCGCACCGGCGCGCGCGGTACGGCCGATGCGATGCACGTAGCTCTCCGGAATGTTCGGAAGGTCGTAGTTGATCACATGGCTGATGCCGTCGACGTCGATGCCGCGCGCGGCGATATCGGTGGCCACCAGCGTGCGCACGTGCCCTGCGCGGAAAGCTGCCAGCACGCGCTCGCGCTGGTTCTGCGACTTGTTGCCGTGGATCGCTTCGGACGCAAGGCCGGCCTTGGCCAGCGCGCGAACGACCTTGTCGGCGCCGCGTTTGGTGCGGGTGAAGACCAGCACGCGCTCGACCGACTTCTCCCGCAACACCTCCGCGAGCAGGCCCGGCTTGCCGGCGCGATCGACATGGATCACCCGTTGCTCGATACGCTCCACGGTGGTCGCTGCGGGGGTTACCGCAACCCGAACCGGATCGCGCAGCATATGGCTTGCGAGATCGGCGATCTCACGCGGCATCGTGGCCGAGAAGAACAGGGTCTGGCGCTTGCTCGGCAGCTTGGTGACGATCCTGCGGATGTCGTGGATGAAGCCCATGTCGAGCATGCGGTCGGCTTCATCGAGCACGAAGACTTCGACGCGATCAAGCTGGACGGCGCGGCTTTGCATAAGGTCGAGAAGTCGTCCGGGTGTCGCCACCAGGACGTCGACGCCGTTCGTGAGGGCGCGGATCTGGCGGTTGATGGGGACGCCGCCGATGGCGAGCGCTACCCGCGGCCGCAGATAGCGCCCGTAGGTCTGGAAGCTGTCGACGATCTGGGCGGAAAGCTCGCGCGTGGGACTCAACACCAATACCCGGCAGCTGCGCGGTTGCGGCCGTCCGCCAGAGGCGGCGAGGTGATTGAGGATGGGCAGCGCGAAGGCCGCGGTCTTGCCGGTTCCGGTCTGCGCGATGCCGACCACGTCCCGCGCGGCGAGCACCTGCGGAATGGTCTGGGCCTGGATTGGAGTGGGGGTGGCATATTGCTCGTCGACGAGCGCACGGGTGATGGGCTCGCTGAGGCCGAGGTCGAGAAAGGAGGTCAAAGTGGAATCTTTCGTATGGCGAAACGAACTGGCGCCCCCAATGCCCGGTTGATCCGGCATTGGCCCTTTTTGGGTGCGCAAATCGGCTCAAGCCGACTGCGGTGGCGAGCAGCCGCGTGTCGCGGGGAAATTAGACACCCCGCGTGGTCTGGGCTGTCGATGAATTAGAGGCTGGATGAGACGGGTCGAAAACCAAGACGTGGAATTCGTTCACGCGACCCGCAAACGGCCTTTGTCGATGAGAAAGCGCTTTATCGACGTAGAGAACAGCCGTTAATCTCAACGAATCCCCAGATAGCAACTTAATGCGGCGATTACAAGACGTAGTCGTGCAGACGGTACCGGGCGGCCGTTCCCGGCCCCCCAGCTCTAAGGGCGCACAGGGCGGATTTCACTGTAGGGGCGTATCGGCGCCGGAGGTCTTCTTGGCAAGCTCGATCTCCGTGGCCGCCACCAGGATCTCGGCCCGGGTCTTGAGGTCGGGTGCCTCCAGCAGCGCCTGCTTTTCTGCTGTCCCGTAGGGGGACATCATCGCCAGCGCGTTGACCAGCGCCTCGTTGGGAGCGTTTTCGATCCCCTCCCAATCAGCCTTGAGATCGTTGGCCTTGAGGAAATCCGATAGCGCGTGCAGCAGGCTCGCGCGGTCGACGTCCTCTTCCCCCTTGCGGGGCGTGAAGTCGTCGACGAAGGGCGTGTAGGTGACGCGGCATTGCCGGTACGGGGTCGACACGTCGCGCTCTTCCTCGATGCGAAAGCGGACGACGCCGGTGAGTTGGAGGAGGTAGCGGCCGTCACCCGTCTCGGCGATCTGGGTAATGCGGCCGACGCAGCCGACCTTATAGAGATTGGGCCTGTCTTCCGGCCCCGGATGCGCGGCATCGGGCTGGATCATGCCGATCAAGCGATGACCCGAGCGCAGCGCATCGTCGATCATGGCGATGTAGCGCGGTTCGAAGATGTTGAGCGGCATCTGTCCACGCGGCAGCAACAGCGCGCCCGGCAACGGAAAGACCGGTATCACGTCAACCAGATCACCGGGGCCATCATAGCTTACGTTCATCGGCATCGTCGCTCTCCCATCGCGGCAATGCTGCCGAAGCTGGTCGCTCCGTCCTAGTCCCAAGGATGCACCCGCCTCGGGAGCCCGTTCTCCGGTAAGCTGGAGACGCGCTGCGGGTTCCTCGGAACGAGCCGATCGCCTGTCGTGCTACGCGAACAAAACCGATGACAACCGCTTGCGTCCGTCGACGGTAGCCTCATCAGTCGGGCCCCAGGCCTCGAAGAACTGGACCAATTGTTTGCGCGCGCCGTCGTCGTTCCACTTGCGGTCGCGCTTGACGATCGCCAGCAGATTATCGACCGCCTCCTGCCTGCGCCCCTTGCTGTTCAAGGCCACCGCGAGGTCGAAACGCGCTTGATGATCGAGCGGATTGGCCGCGACCTTCTGTTCCAATTCGGCAATCGGTCCGACCGATTGAGCCTGCTCGGTAACCTCGAGTGCCGCGCGAGCGGCGGCGACCGCGGGATCGCTGTGCTTGGCCTCGGGTACCAACGCCAGCGTTTGCTTGGCCTGCTCGATCGCGCCGGTGCTCACGTAGCTGCGCGCCAAGCCGGCGAGCGCGCCGATATTCCCGCTGTCCTGCGCGAGCACTTGCGCGTAGAGGTCGGCGGCGCCTGCCGCATCGCCTTTGGCCAGCGCTTCATCGGCGGTCTTCAAAAGGTCCTGTTCCTCGCCGCCGACGCGGTCCTTGGTGACGCGTTCGATGAACGCCATGACTTGGCTTTCCGGCAGCGCGCCAAGGAAACCATCAACCGGCTGGCCATTGACGAACGCGAACACTGCCGGGATCGATTGGATGCCGAGCTGGCCGGGGATCGAGGGATGCTTGTCGATGTCCATCTTGACCAGCTTCACTTTGCCCTTGGTGGCACGCACGACCTTTTCCAGCACCGGGGCGAGCTGCTTGCACGGCCCGCACCATTCGGCCCAGAAGTCCACCAGCACCGGCTGTCGTTTGGACTCCTCGATGACGTCCTTGACGAACGTCTGGGTGGTCGTGTCCTTGACCCCGGCGGCCGGAGCTGCCGCCGCCTCGCCGCTCTGCAACATCGTCATCTTGTCTGTCCTTCCACGCCACCCAAGCCGGACAGCCTGAGCTATTCAATTGACCGGTCCAAATTGCCGATCGCTGGTCGAGCCTGGCTCGATCGCGTCGAACCTGAATATGGCGGATTAAATGGTGTCAACGGGGGTGTTTGCAATGAGGAAACGCAATGCCCCTAGCACTCCGGTTTCGGCCAGCATTAATTACCTGCAACCTGGGTTCCTGCCCGTTTCAGGCCAGCTGGAAGCGTCGTTTTCGTGCACGGATCAGGTCCGGGGCAGGTCCGAGCCGGGAAGCGCCACGGCGGCGATCCGGGGCGGATGGCCGGTTTGCTCCAGGAACCGCACCAGGTCCGCGCGGGCGATCGAGGTGGTCATCGTATTGACCAGCGGGTGATAGTTGAGCGTTTCGTGCTGCATCATGGCGGCATCGAGCACCACACTGACGCGCTGCTCGGTGTCGTTGATCGCCGCAAACGGCGTGACGGCCCCAGGCTCGACCCCCAGCGTCTCGCGCATCAGGTCGGCGGAGCCGAAGGAGAAGCGGCCGCCCGCCCCGAGCAGCCGGTGCAGTGATTTGAGTTCGATCACCGCATCCTCGAGCGCCGTGACCAGGAACAGCGTTCCTTTCTTGTCCTTGAGGAACAGGTTCTTGGTATGGCCGCCCGGGATTGTCCCGCGCAGTGCGCGAGATTGCTCGACGGTGAACAGTGCCGGATGGGTCACCGTCGGGTGCGCGATTCCGAGGCGGTCGAGGAAGGTGAACAGATCGGAAGGGGTGGCGGGCATCACACAGCGAAGGCCGGACTCAGGACGAACGGTGAATGCGAGCTAATCGGACTTTCGTCCGACGGAGTTCGGCATTCCTATTCCGAATCCCTGATTGATCGCCGCGAACATCTGATAGAAGCCCGACAGGACCACGATTTCGACCACGCCATGCTTGCCCCATTCGGCCGCGGCGCGGGTCTGCAGATCGTCCGGCACCAGTTGCCACGCCATCGTCTTCGTCAGGATCGCATACACCAGCGCGTAGGGCTGCGGCAGCGATTCGGTGCGGGCAGACGCAATGCAGTCGATCACGTCAGGCGGCAAGCCGGCGGCGCGTGCGTGCTCGATATGATCTTGCCATTCGAAGCCGGCGCCGGTCGTGCGCGCAATGGTGAGCACAATGAACTGGTAGATCGTGCGCGGTAAAGCGCCTTCGAATTTTAAAAAGAATCCCAGCTCCTCGATGCGACAGGCAAGCTCCGGATGGTTGAGCAGCGCGAGATAGGGTCCGCCGAAACCCTCGCCGTGGCTCTTGCGCCGCGCGGCCATCTTTTCATAGAGCGCCTGCGCGTCGGGCGGCAGCGTCGACGGGTTCATATCGAGCACGGTCATGGGAAGATTTCCGGATGTGGACGGCGGAGTCTTGCAACTGCCTATTCGTGATAGGACCAGGCACGCACCCCGGCATTGAAATCGTAGACCGGCGTGGGGCAGTCCTTGTCGGCCTTGACGTCGATCAGCACCGTCGTGCCGGCGGCGAGCGCCTTCTCGAACGTGCCCTCGAGGTCGGCGGGATCGCGCACGGTGAAGCCTTGCGCCCCGAGCGAGCGCGCGAATCCCGCCCAGTCGTGATCGCGGACGCTGGTCAGCTCGGCCGGCAGGGCGCCATATTGGCGTGCGCGCAGCCAGACATTGCCGAGCGCGCCGTTATTGATGACGAGATAGATGATCGGCAGTTGATAGCGTGCGGCGGTCTGCACCTCGATGCCGTGCATCTGCATGCAACCGTCGCCGGTGATGACGGCGACGCGTCGATCCGGATGTGCGCATTGCACGCCGATCGCTGCCGGGATCGCCCATCCCATCGGGCCGAGGTTGGTGGCGGAGATATAGGTGCGCGGCTCGTAGGCGGTCCAATAATGGCCAGCGAACGCGCGGTGTGCGCCGGAATCGACCAGCACGCTGCCGTTGTGCGGGAACACCTTGCGCATCGCGGTGATGGCCGTGGCCGGATGGATCGGGGTGGTCATCCGGCTGCAGTTCTCGATGTCATAAAGCCGTGGCCCGGCCTTGATGTCGGCAACCCACTGGCGCCGGCGCGTCTGGCTTTCCTGCAACGCCGGGGCGATCACGTCGGCGCGGTCGTGCATGAGATCGAGGAAGCCGCGACAGCTTCCCGGCACGACATGTCCCAAGTCGCCGTTGGCGGTGAGCTCGTCCATGTCGGTATTCACATGGATCATGAACGCGGTCGGGCGTTCGCGCAGCGACCAGTGCATCGTGTCGCGCTCGTTGAAGCCGGAGCCGAGCACGATGAGACAATCGAGATCGCTGTTGAGGATGGCGTTGGTGGCGTGGCGGCTGCCGGCATAGCCGAACACGCCGAGCGACAGCGCGTGATCCTCTGGGAACACGCCCTTGGCGCGCAGTGTGGTGGCGACGGGAATGGACCAGCGTTCGGCCAGCATCCTCAGACGGGCGGCGGCGACATCGTGTTCGACACCAGCGCCGGCGAGGAAAGCGATGCGGGCGGGCTTGCGGTCCGCCAGCGCGGCCAGCGCGGCATCCGCGGCCGGCACGCTCAACGGCTCTCCGCCTGCGAAATAGCCGAAGATCTTGATGTAGTCGGCCGCGCATTCGCCGGTGAGGGCGTCATGCGTGAGCGAGAGATGAACGGGCCCGCGCGGTTGTGACCACATGGTTGTCAGCGCATGGCGAAACCAGTGGTTCAGGTTCTGGCTGCTGCTGACGGTCTTGGAGAGACGTGCGAGCGGCGCCATGACGGCGGTGTCGTCGAGTGTGGCCTGGCTCGCGTCCTGGAACACGCCGCGGCCTTCCATCGCGAGCGGCACCTCGCCGGTCATCACCAGCAGCGGCGAGCCGTCGGTCTTTGCGGCGGCGACCGCGGTCGCCATGTTGCAGGCACCAGGGCCCCCGATCCCGATCGCGGCGCCGAAACTGCCGCTCGCTCGCGCATAGCCGTCCGCCATGAACACGGCGCCGCCCTCGTGCGCCGCGACCACCGGCATGAGCCTGTCCTGGCGGGTGAGCGCCGGCATGAACGGATCGACCAGGCCGCCGGGCACCATGAACAAGTGGCTGAGACCTTCTTCCGCCAGCGCGTTCAGGATGTAGTCGGTGCCGAGTGTCGCCTCGGATATCGCCGGAGCCGGGGAAGCTGTCGTGGGGAGCGTCATGGTGGGGTCGTCCGGTGGTTGCGATCGGCCGCAATAGGTTGAGTTGGAGCCGGCGCGGGCGGGCCGTTCCGGGCGCACGAGCCCGAAATGTTGCAGAGGTTTCGGACCAGATCATGCGACCAAGCAAATGCTTAGGGCGAAATCACGACTCGCGGTAGAGCGACTGCGCGCAAGCCCGCTGGCGCGCGTTTCATGGACTGCGCGCCTGCCCATCACAAGGGGCCCGGCGCCGCAGGCGAAAGGCCGGGCAGGGAGGCGGTTGCAAAGGCGGACACCTTTTGGCATAGGTGGCCCGATGTTCCGGCGGCCGCTGGCCGACGGAATTCGGATGCGGGTGTAGCTCAGGGGTAGAGCACGACCTTGCCAAGGTCGGGGTCGAGGGTTCGAATCCCTTCGCCCGCTCCAATTTCTTCCACGTTCTTCCGTCCCATTCTCGGAGCGAGCACGGCTGCGCTTTGCGCAGCCGATGATATACGCTTGCATCGAAGGCCGACATCAGACCGGCCGTTGGTGAAGGGCGGAATGCGGGAGGATCGCATGCGGCACAGATGCGTGGCCGCGGCATGGATCGCGGCGTCGTTCTGGGCGGCACTTGTCCAAGCACCTGCGAGCGCATCGGCGCAAGCCTATCCCGACCGATCCGTCCGCATCGTCATCGCGTTCGCTGCCGGAGGCACCATCGATACGCTCGGCCGTATCGTCGCGCAGAAGCTGAGCGAGGCCTGGGGCCAATCGGTGTTCGTGGAGAATCGTCCCGGCGCCAGCGGCAATATCGGTGCGGCGGCGGCGGCGCAGTCGCCGGCTGACGGCTATACGCTTCACCTCGGCGGACAGGTGCTGGCGGTCAACGTCACGCTCGCGCCGATGAAGGGTCTCGATCCGATCAAGGACTTCGAGCCCATCATGTGGATCGCGACCGCGCAGGACGTCCTGATGGTGCCGCCCGACTCGCCGTTCCGCTCCGTCAAGGAACTGGTCGACTACGCCAAGGCGCATCCGGGCGAGCTGAACTATGCTTCGCTCGGCATCGGCTCGAGCGGTCATCTCGCGACCACGCTGTTCAGCGACCTTGCCGGCATCAAGGTCCAGCACGTGCCGTACACATCGTTCAGCCAGGCTGTGACCGACATGATCTCGGGCCGCATTTCGCTCTGGATCACCACGCTCGGTGGCGCCATCGGCAACATCCGCGCCGGCAAGATGCGCGCCTTGGCAGTGTCCGGCCGCGCGCGTGCCGCGCAACTTCCCGACGTTCCGACTTTCAACGAGCTCGGCATCGGCTTCGTCGACGAATCGAGCTGGTACGCGTTGTTCGCTCCCAGGGGGACGCCCAAGGAGATCGTTGCCAAGATCAACGGTGACATGGCGCGCATCCTTTCGCTTCCGGAAATGAAGGAGCGGGAAACGACGCTGGGCTATCGGTTCATTGGCGGCTCGTCCGATCAGCTCGCCGCAATGCTCCGGCACGAAATCACCAAATGGGCCGAGGTCGCGAAGAGCGCGTCACTGCGGTGAGTGTCGGTGTCGGCGTTGCCGGCCACCACGAACGTGACCGAGCATCACCCTCGTCAGCAGAAGAGAAAACCAATCGGGAGGAGCGCATGGGATTGAGGATCTGGGGCGGCCTGTTGCTGCTCGCGGCCGCGTTGGCGATGAACGGCGGCGCACGCGCCCAAACCTATCCCGACCGCCCGGTCCGCATTCTGATTGCGTTCCCTGCCGGCGGCACCATCGACACGCTGGGCCGCATCCTTGCGCAGAAGCTCACCGAAGCCTGGGGCCAGAACGTGGTGATCGAGAACCGGCCGGGCGGGGGCGGCAATATCGGCGCCGCGGCTGCGGCGAAGTCCACGCCCGACGGCTATACCCTGCATTTCGGCGCGCAGACGCTGGGGGTCAACGTCACGCTGCAGCCGAGCAAGGACTTCGATCCGCTCAAGGATTTCGACCCGATCATGCTGGTTGCGACCGCGCAGGATGTGCTGCTGGTGCCGCCGAATTCCCCGTTCCGCTCGGTGCCGGACCTGATCGACTACGCCAAGGCGCATCCCGGCGAGCTGAACTACGCCTCGCTCGGTACCGGCACCAGCGGGCACCTCGCCACAGTCCTGTTCAGCGATCTCGCCGGCATCAAGCTCCAGCACGTGCCCTATACCTCGGTCTCCCAGGCCGCGACCGACGTCATGTCAGGCCGCATTGCCGTCTTCCTGCCGACACTCGGCGGTCACCTCGGCAATGTCACGGCCGGGCGCATGCGCGCGCTGGCGGTGTCGGGAACGACACGTGCGACGCAACTGCCCGACGTGCCGACCTTCAACGAGCTTGGCGTGAAGTTCGTGGACGAGACCAGCTGGTACGCGCTGTTTGCGCCCAGGGGCACGCCGAAAGAGATCATCGCCAAGGTCAATGCCGATGTGGAGCGCATCCTGGTGATGCCCGATGTGAAGGAGAAAGGCGCCACGCTGGGTTATCGCTATGTCGGCGGCTCGCCGGACAAGCTCGATGCGTTTCTCAAGCATGAGATCGCCAAGTGGGCCGAGGTGGCGACAAGCGCGTCATTGAAGTGATGGGCTCAGCAGGGGAGCGCTCGCTCGCCTAATATCCCGCCGCCAGCGCGCCGCGGGTGCGGTTATCGGGTGCGCCGACGAGACCGCCGGCCGTCACCAGGATTGAGTTGGCCGAGGTCGGCGGCAGCCGCTCTGCCACGTTATGACCGCGCGCCTCCAGCGCGCGGATCAGGTCGCCTCGCAATCCGCTTTCGACCATGACCTCGTCGGGCGACCATTGATGATGGATGCGCGGCTCCGCCACCGCGTCCGCGATCGAAAGCTTGCGGTCGATCACGTTCAGGATCACCTGCAACACCGCGGTGATAATACGGCTCCCCCCGGGTGAGCCGGTGACAAGGAACGGCTTGCCGTTCTTCAGCACGATGGTGGGCGTCATGGATGAGAGCGGCCGCTTGCCCGGTCCCGGGGCGTTGGCCGCGCCCCCGACCAGTCCGAACGCATTGGGCACTCCCGGTTTGGCGGCGAAATCGTCGAGCTCGTTGTTGAGCAGGACGCCGGTGCCGTCGGCGACAAGTCCGACGCCGTAGCTGAAATTGAGCGTGGTGGTGTTGGACACCGCGTTGCCGAAGCGATCGACGACGGAGAAATGCGTCGTGTTGTCTCCCTCGCGCACCGTCGCGCCGCCGGAGTGAATCTCCCGGGCCGGCCGCGCGCGTGCGGGATCGATGCGCGCACGCAGCTTGGCGGCATAGTCCTTCGACAGCAGGCGCGCGAGCGGCGCGTCGACGCTCGCGGGATCGCCGAGGAAGGCGGCACGGTCGGCGTAGGCGAGCTTCATCGCCTCGACCATCAGGTGCAGGCGGCGCCCATCATCCTTGGCAAGATCTGGGTAGCCTTCCAGGATGTTGAGCATTTCGATCAGGATCACGCCGCCCGAGGAGGACGGTGGCATCGACAGGATGTCGTAGCCGCGATAGCGGCCCTGTATCGGGGCGCGCTCGATCGCCTGGTAATTCTTGAGATCGTCGCGGGTCATCAGCCCGCCGCCGGCGCGTATGGCTGCGACGATCTTGTCGGCGATAGCGCCCTCGTAGAACGCCTGCGGTCCGGTCTCGGCGATAGCGGTAAGCGTGTCGGCGAGATCGTGCTGGACCAGTGTTGCGCCGGGGGCAAGTACGCGCCCGTCGGCGAAGAAGATCTTCATGGTTGAGGGCCAGCGCGCCAAGCGCGCCTGCGAGCGCGGCAATGAGTCCGCGGTATCGTCCTCGATCGGAATCCCTTTGCGCGCGAGTGGGATCGCCGGCGCGATCAGCTGCGCGAGGGTGAATTTTCCCGAACCGTATTTCGCGTGCGCGAGCGAGAGCCCCGCCACCGTGCCGGGCACTCCGATCGCGAGCGCGGAGTCGCGTGACTTGCGCGGGTCGGCCTCACCGCGCTCATCGAGGAAGATACTGGGCGTGGTCGCGGCCGGCGCGGTCTCGCGGTAGTCGATGGCGGTGTCGATGTTGCGACTGGCGAGGTGCACGAGCATGTAGCCGCCGCCGCCGATATTGCCGGCGCGCGGATAGGTCACCGCCAGCGCAAAGCCAGTCGCGACGGCGGCGTCGACTGCATTGCCGCCCTGGCGCAGGATTTCCATTCCGATGCGCGCGGCGCGCGCCTCCTGCGCCACCACCATCCCATGACGGGCGGTGACCGCCGCGATCCGTCCTCCGGGCGCGGGGGCGGCGTCGGGCAGCGTGGAGTTTTGCGCCGCGAGCGGGCCGAGGCATATCGTAGATGCAACCAAAGCAAGCAAAATTCGGCGGCCGACGCTCATCGGGTGCTCCAACGTCTACGCTTCAAACCGGACGGCGATGCCTCCAGGCCTGCAGGCCCAAAGTTCCGTCCGGCGCGCACATCCGCCCCAGCATCGCTATAATGCCTCGCCACTGCCGAGGCGAGGGCGTCGCTGCCCAACGTCAGCGTCGCCGCTTTGGATTGCGCCGGCTGCGAATAGGCTGTAGCAGCGGCCGGCGTCCTGCTGTGCATGGAAGTCGGTATCGGAGGGCTGTCATGAGCTACGCATCGAGCGTGCTGCGCCTTGCTCGTATTCCCGTATTGGTCGCGTGTCTCGGCCTTTTGCTCGCAGGCTGCGGCGTCAACAACATTCCCAGCTATGACGAAGCGGCCAAAGCGAAGTGGTCGGATGTGCTCAACCAATATCAGCGCCGCGCCGATCTCATTCCCAATCTGGTCGAGACGGTGAAAGGCTACGCCGCGCAGGAGCGCCAAGTGCTCGAGGAAGTGACCAACGCGCGGGCGCGCGCGACCCAGGTCCAGGTGCAGATTCCGCCAGATATCGTCAACAATCCGGAAGCATTCAAGCGCTTCCAGGAGGCGCAGGCGCAACTCACCGGCGCGCTCGGGCGGTTGCTTGCGGTTTCGGAGCGATATCCCGACCTTAAATCGAACCAGAACTTCCTTGCCCTGCAGTCGCAGCTCGAGGGCACGGAGAATCGCATTGCGGTCGCACGCCGCGACTACATCGAGGCGGTGCGGCAATACAATACCGAGCTGCGTACGTTCCCTGGCATCATCTGGGCCTCGACTCTCTACAAGAACAACAAGCCGATGGAGACGTTCACGGTGGCGGAGGACGTGAAGACGCCGCCGCAGGTAAAATTCTGATCGCGCAACGCGCGCGATGAGTGCCGCTGGAGACCTCCGAGTGGCGCCACAGGGGGGCGGTGGTGAGATGCGTGGGCGTCACACAGCCTTTTACCGCGAGCACGGTGTGCTCCGTCTCTCCGCAAACCTCGCGGCCGTCGCGGCCGCGACGTTGCTCGCTCTTTTGCTTCTCGTCCCCGCGCTGGCGCTCGATTTTCCCGTGCTTACCGGCCGCGTGGTCGACGATGCCGGCATTCTGGATGCGGGAACACGCGCGGCGCTCACCCAGAAGCTCGCCGAGTTCGAAGCCAAGACCAGCGACCAGCTCGTGGTGGTGACGCTCAAATCGCTGCAGGGCACGTCGGTCGAGGACTTCGGCGTCGAGCTTGGCCGCCACTGGCAGATCGGTCAGAAGGGCAAGAACAACGGCGTGCTGCTGATCGTGGCGCCGAACGAGCGCAAGGTGCGCATCGAGGTGGGCTATGGCCTCGAGGGCGCGCTTACCGACGCTGTTTCCAGGCTCATCATCGAGAACGGGATCACCCCGCGGTTCCGCGCCGGCGATTTCGCGGGCGGCATCACACGTGGTGTCGACGACATCATCAGCGTGCTCACCGGCGACGCCGCGGAATGGCAGCAGCGTGCGGCCAAACGGCCGGAGCCGACGACGCGTTGGGATTCTATCCTGGTCATGCTGCTGGTTTTCTTCGTCTTCGGATTCGTGTTCCTCACGCTGGTTGGGACCATCCCGCGCAACCGCGGTCGCGGCAGATCGCGCGACGGCTGGTCGAGCGGCTGGTCCTCTGGGTCGGGCTCGGACTGGTCCTCCGGCTCTTCCGGCGGGTTCTCCGATGGTGGCGGTTTTTCCGGCGGTGGCGGCTCGTTCGGCGGCGGCGGGTCGTCAGGAAGCTGGTGAAGGGCTGGAGATGATCTCGCAGGTCGACAAAGATCGTATCGCGGACGCCATCACTAAGGCTGAGGCCAAGACGTCAGGCGAGATCTTCTGCGTCATCGCCCGCCAATCGAGCGACTATCGCCTGGTGCCGGTGGCGTGGGCGGCCGCCGTCGCGCTCGCCGTGCCGGCACCGTTGATCTATCTCACGCTCTGGCCCGCCTCGCTCATCTATCTCATTCAGCTCGTCGTCTTTATCGCGGCTGCTGCCGGGCTCTCGCTGCCGGGGATCCGCTTCCATGTCGTGCCGCGGCGGACCAAGCATGAGCGCGCGCATGTCGAAGCCATGCGGCAGTTCTTTGCCCAGGGCCTGCACCAGACCGAGAATCGCACCGGGGTTCTGATCTTCGCGTCGGTCGCCGAGCGCTATGCCGAGATCGTGGCCGACGGCGGCATCCATGCGAAAGTGACGCCGCAAGTGTGGGACCATGCGGTCGCGGCGCTGGTCGCGGGGATGAGGGAGGGACGGACTGCCGACGGCTTCATTGCCGCGATCGAGCAGTGCGGCGCGGTGCTGGCGGAGCACTTCCCACCCGGCGTTCTCAATCCTGACGAGTTGCCGAACAGGCTGGTGGAGATTTGAACGGCGACTTGGTGACGATGCGTGTGCCTACGACTTCCCGGATTCGTCGAGGAAGGCCTGCACGGCCTCGAACAGCATAGGGCGATTCTTCTCCATCATGATGGTGTGCGTGCCTTCGGGCAGCTGCACGTATCGTTTGCCCGGCGCATTGACCAGCAGCGGGAACAAGGTCTGCGCCATATAACCCGGCGTGTCGCGGTCCCACTCGGCATGAACCAATAGGGTCGGCACGGTGATCCTGGCCGGGTCGTAATAGGGCTTGCCGGCCGAGAAGAATTCGTCCCCGTCCTGCTGTACGCCGTTCGGTGCGCGCAGTGTGGGTGGCGTCATCTTGGCTCCCACCGGATCGGTGGCGAAGGTGGCATCGGCCCAGGTCTCGAACCACCCGGCCGGGATCAACGTTGCCTTCTTGTCCTCGGGTACGCCGGTGAGCCAGCGGGTCTTTGCCTGCTCGCGCGCGACCGTGCGGTAAGCGCCGAGCGGACCGGCCGGCCGCGAGAGCGAGGGCGTCGTTCGAATCCACGCCGGCGCATAAAGCACGAGCCGCTCGACCTTGCCGGGGTTCTGCGTGGTGTAGGTCGCCATCAGCGTGGTCCCCCACGACCAGCCCAACAGGTTGAGACGCGGGATGCTTCGGCGTTTGAGAATGAAATCGACGACCGCGGAGATATCCGTGACGGCGGTCACGCCGCGCACGATCGGCGCGTTGGCGTCGGGTGCTTGGTCCATCTCCTGCGGACGCGTAGATCTGCCGTAGCCCCGCAGGTCGAGCAGATAGACGTCGTAGCCGCGCGCGGCGATGTAGTCCATCCACGACAACCCGTCGAGCTGGAGATCGAACGAGGTGTGCGCGGGATAGGTCGCACCGTGCACGAACAGCAGCGTGCGCTCGGGTCGGAATGCGGACATGTCGGCCGGGCGCTTGTTGCGCACGTAGATTTCAATGCCGGGTTCCGACGGCACCATCATCTCTTCCATGAACACCTTCGGAGATTGCGTCCAGGCTTGCGTCGCGAATGCCGCCGTGAAAGCAGCGGCGAGCAGATATGCCGATCGCATCATGTCCTCCCCTGTGGCCGGCTGGAATGAAGTCGCCCTATGTTGAACCGCGATTTCGTGTTTAGCATTTGTCTGGCCGCATCATCCGTCCGAAGAGTCTGCAGCTTTTCTGGATCATGCTCTAACGCGCCTGCCCGTGATACACGCTGTTCGGACGCATGTCGGTTGCGGAGGCAAGCCGATTGGTCATGTTGTAGAAGGCGGCGACCGAGGCGATGTCCCAGATGTCGCGGTCGTTGAACCCCGCGCGGCGCAGGCGCGCGCGATCCTCCTCCTCCACCTCCCAAGGCTGGGTCGTAAGCTTCACCGCAAAATCGAGCATCGCGCGCTGGCGCTTGTCGAGCCGCGCGGCGCGATAATTCATCACCATCATTTCGCCCAGCACGGGGCCGCCAAGCTGGCGGACCGCGTTGCCGTGGGCGGTGATGCAATAGAAGCAGCGGTTCTGCGATGACACCACGGTGGCGATCATTTCGATCTCGAGCTTGGAAAGACTTGCGGCGTTCTGCACCAGCTCCTGGCGATAGTCGACGAACGCCTGCAGCTTGGCGTCATCGAAGGCGAACGCCTTGAGCACGTTGGGGACAAAGCCCAGCTTTTCGTCGCACTTCTTGAAATAGGCGTCCATCTCCGGCGAAAGCTCTCCCCGCGGGAGCTTGAGCGCCGTGATCTTGATGTCATCCTCCGCGCCGCTATGCGGCGAGGATGATGCTTTCGGAGTTTTGATGACCGGTGAACGGCGGGTAGGAACCGGTCGCTTCTTGGCGGCGTTCTTCGTCGGCTGGGGCACGGGGGTCGTCTCCTGTCGTGGATGGCCGATCCTACCGTCTTTGGCCGGCGAACGGTATTGGCTCGATGACGTCCGAAACTTAGCGCTCGACGCCGCAGCTTCGATGGGAAAGACTTGCGGACGAGATTAAAAATACTTGAGGCAGTATGGACTTGAACCTCAAGAACGCCACCCGGCTCATACGGGGCGCGCCGAGGGAAAACGCGATGGTAGCTGCCGACCTTCCCGGCACCGATGAAGAGCGTGCCGAAGCGGCGCTGATTGCCGCGGCGGGTAAAATCCTGCGCGGCAGCCATCGTGAGATCCCGGCGGATTTCGTCGCCGGGATTTTTGCTCACGCGGCACCCGAAGACCTTCTGCGTTATGACCCCCGCCAGCTCGCGGAACTCGCGGCCGACGCCTGGTCCCTGCTGGCGGTGCGCAAACCGGGCGTGGCAAACATCCGCCTCGATACGGTCGGACCGGCGGGAGACCGGGAGCGGCGTCGCAACGAATCGGTGCTCGAGATCGTCAATGACGACATGCCGTTCCTGGTCGACTCGGTCCTGGCGGAGCTCGCCGACCGCGGCATCGATGTGCGCTTCGTCGTACATCCCGTTCTGACCGTCGTGCGCGACGATGCCGGCCGCCTCATCGCCCTCAAGGATGCCAAGACGGCTCCCGGAGCGTTGCGCGAAAGCGTGATCTACATCCATCTCGAGCCGATCGACGACGAGGCCCGCCGCGCTGACATCGTGGCGGCCATCGAGCGGGTGCTCGCCGACATCCGCCTCTGTGTCGCCGACTGGCGGGCGATGCTGAAACGTGTCGAGGACGTGATCGCCGAGCTCGAAACCCACCGGCCGCCGGTGCCGGCGGACGAGATCACCGAAGCCGTTGCATTCCTCGAATGGCTCGTCGACAACAACTTTACCTTCCTTGGGGTTCGCAATTACCAACTCAGCGCCGGCGAGGAAGCGCTCGAGCCCATGTTCGAAACCGGGCTCGGCATTTTGCGTTCGCGCGACGTGGGGGTCGTGCAGCGCTGGAACCAGCCGCTCGTCATTACTCCGGAGATCCGCGCGCTCCTGAAGGAGCCGACCCTGCTCATCGTCACCAAGTCCGCGGCGCGCTCGCGGGTCCACCGGCACGTCTACATGGACTATGTCGGCGTGAAACGCTTCGATCCTGGCGGCAAGCTCATCGGAGAGTTCCGCATCGTCGGCCTCTTCACCTCCACCGCCTATACGCGCTCGACACGGACCATCCCCTATCTGCGCCGCAAGGTCGACGCGGTGCTCGAGCGTGCCGGCTTCGATCCCGACGGGCACTCCGGAAAGGCACTGGTGAATGTGCTGGAGAGCTATCCGCGCGACGAGCTTTTCCAGCTCGATGAGAACACGCTCTACCATTTCGCGATGGCGGTGCTGCAACTCGACGAGCGGCCGCGTGTGAGGGTGCTGCCGCGGCGCGACCGTTTCGATCGCTACGTCTCCGTCCTCGTCTACGTGCCGCGCGAGCGTTACGACAGCGACGTGCGCAAAGCGATCGGCGAATATCTCGCCGAGGTCTACAAGGGTCGGGTGAGCGCTTTCCACCCGTTCTTTCCCGAAGGCCCGCTCGTCCGCGTCCATTTCATCATCGCGGTGTCGCCCGGCCACGTGCCGAATCCGGATCGCACCAGCCTGGAACGCGCGGTCGAGGAGATCGTGCGGACCTGGACCGACAAGCTCGGTGAGGAGTTGGCGCGCAGCTACGATCCTGAGAGGGGGCGCGCGCTATTGGAGCGCTACCGCGGTGCCTTTTCCGACGGCTATCGCGAAAATTACTCACCGGCCACGACCGTCGGCGAAATCCGAATCATGGAGGGGCTGTCGCCGGGCCGGCCGCTCGGCGTCGATTTTCACCGTCGCGCCGGGGATCACGACAACGCCGTTGGTTTGAAGGTCTGGAGCTACGCGCGGCCGATCCCCCTGTCCGAGCGCGTCCCCGTGCTCGAGAACATGGGCTTCAATGTCGTGGACGAGCGTACCTATCAGATCGCGCGTGTCGCCAAGAACAATACCGAAGGCAAGTCCGATGTCTGGCTTCACGACATGTTGCTCGAGCGCGCGGATGGAGGCGCCGTCGACCTCAAGTCCGTCAAGAAGGGTCTCGAGGCGGCGTTCCTGGTCGTGATGGGCGGCGGCGCGGAGAACGACGGCTACAACGCGCTCGTGCTGGCGGCAGGGATGATGTGGCGTGACGTGGCCCTGATCCGCACCATTTCGCGCTTCCTGCGGCAAATCCGCGTGCCCTACTCCCAGGACTACATGTGGACGACGCTGGTCAAGCATTCGGCCATCGCCGCCGATATCGTACGTCTGTTCCAGAGGCGCTTCGATCCGCGCCCCAATCAGTCGCCGGACGAGCGCAAGGCACGCGAGGCTGAGGTCGTCGCAGCCATCGAAGCCGCGCTGCGGCAGGTCGAAAGCCTCGATGAGGATCGCATCCTGCGCCGCTTCGTCAACGCGGTGCAAGCCGCCCTTCGCACCAATTTCTATCAGATCGACGCCGATGGGCTGCCGAAACATCTCATCGCGCTGAAGTTCGGGAGCCGTGCGCTCGAGAGTGTGCCCGCCCCGCGCCCGCTCTACGAAATTTTCGTGTACTCGCCCCGGGTCGAGGGGGTGCATCTGCGCTTCGGCAAGGTCGCGCGCGGCGGCATCCGCTGGTCGGATCGGCCACAGGACTTCCGCACCGAGATCCTCGGACTAGTCAAGGCGCAGCAGGTGAA
>Ga0207691_10001621_pt1 | contig 22347 bp, 19 predicted proteins | sample KBSM13metaG_FD_184327 | JGI IMG/M metagenome (GOLD analysis project Ga0207691, IMG submission 184327) | Miscanthus rhizosphere microbial communities from Kellogg Biological Station, Michigan, USA - KBS M1-3 metaG (SPAdes) (version 2) | ecosystem: Host-associated > Plants > Roots > Rhizosphere >... | reverse complement strand
GAATTCATAGCTGCGATTGGCGGCGTTTCTGCCGCGAACCTTGAAGTGTATGTGTACGGAGCGGCCGGGATATGAGCCCGGATAAATAGTTGTGAAATTGACCAGACCGTTTGCGTCCGTCACCTGATACCCGCGTAGAAATTTGTGTCCCAGCGTATTGAAGGCGTGATCTTTGACGTCGGAGTAACGGCCGGTTGCATCGCACTGCCATACATCTACAGTTGCGCCTATCAACGGGGCGCATCGACCGCTGGCCGAGGTTAGAACGATCAGGCGTATCGAGAGTGGCACGCCATTGCTGATCGTGCCGTTGATCGGATCCTTGCGGATATCTGCACGATTGAGGCGCTCCTCAACGAAATACGGTCCCTCGTCCTGCTCGCGGCTTTCTACGCATTGCACTGCTGATGCCGCACCAAGGCTGCGTGATGCTGCGCTCATAAGCGATATCGCGCCCGCTGCTCCGAGCGTTCTCAACGTCAGGCGCCGGCCTTGGTTCGCATGTGCTGGCTGATCGTGGCTCATCGCGTTCGCAATAAGTATATAGACTTGGATAGACTACCCGCGTTGCGAAAATTCTGCAGAGAGGGCCGGTATGAAAGTGGGCGAGCGATGATTGAAAGGAAACCAGCATGAATGTAGGCACATCCGCCGCAGACTTCTCAGGCGTCAGCTATGAGGAAGCGATGCGACGTGCGCGCGACCTGATTCCATTTTTGCGCGAGCACGCAGCGGAATGCGAAGAAAGGCGAACACTAACGCCCGGAGTCATGCACGCCATCAAAAGCGCCGGACTGATGCGCTATCTGCAGCCCAAAGTGCGCGGCGGCATGGAACTGCCGTTTATCGCCTATTTCGATATTCCGGAGATGCTCTCGCGCGGTGACGTATCCGCCGGTTGGGTCGTCGACAACCTCGCATCGCATCACCGCAACATCACGTGGTGGGATACGAAAGCGCAGGAAGAAGTGTGGGGACCGGACCCGGACGTCGGCATTGCGTCCGGTATCGCTTATGCGCAGGGCAGTGCCGTCCCCGCGACTGGCGGCATCTCGCTGAGCGGTGCATGGAATTTTTCTTCCGGCACCGACCACTCGGACTGGAGCGTGCTCGCCTGCATCCTGCGCGAAGGTGAGAAACCGGTTGACTACTTATTTTGCCTGCTGCACCGTTCGCAGTACGAGATTGTCGACGACTGGCGGACGCTCGGCATGCGCGCGACCGGCAGCAAGACCGTACGCTGCAAAGACTTGTTTGTTCCGGCATATCGAACCGTCTCGATGTATGTCGCACGCCCCGGTCATTCATGGCCGGGACTTGCCGTGCACCGCAATCCGCATTATCGAATCCCGGTTTCTGCGCTCGGTGGACACGGCATCGGCGCGTGTCTGGTCGGCAATGCACGGGCGGCGCTGCAAACGTCCATAGATCTGGTCAAGGCGCGAAGCACGAATTACACGGGCGCCCGCATGCGCGATTTTCAGACCGTGCAACTCAGAATTGCGGCCGCAGGTGCGCAGATCGATGCTGCGGCGCTGGTGTTGCGCAACGATTGTCTCGAAACGCAGAAGCTCTATACCGACGGCGGTAACCTCGATATCGAAACGCGGCTGCGCTACAAGCGCAATTGCGCGATGGCGGTAAAACTATGCGTAGAAGCGGTGGACTCGCTCTATGAAATGGCCGGCGCGAACGGGATTTTCGACGATGCGCCGCTGCAGCGCATGTTTCGCGATTCCCGCGCCGCTGCCGGGCATTTCAGTTTCAGTACCGACGCCCAGCTTCCGCCATGGGGACTGGTCATCCTCGGCGGTGAATTCAAAAGCCCGACGCTCTAAATTTCTCTCATCAGCGTTCTAGTTGCGCCTGAAGATGACGAGGTGCTGCCACGGCAAAGTGCTTAAGGTATTCACCCACTCGAGCGCGTGAACGCCGGCTTCCTTACGCACCTGTGCTTCGGTCATCGTATGCAAAGGCTTGATCGGCACGTTCCGATCGTTCGCTCGAAATTCAACGAACACCAGGCGTCCGCCCGGCTTCAAGGCTCGAACGATTGCAGCCAGCATTTCATGTGGATATTGGAACTCGTGGTAGACGTCGATCATTAGCGCAAGATCGACACTCGCCGGCGCCAATCCCGGGTCCATAGCAACGCCAAGTATCGGCTTAACGTTCGTGATGCCGCGTTGGGCAATCTGCTTGTCGAGCAGCGCAATCATCTCGGGCTGAACATCGACCGCATACACGACTCCGTCTTTGCCGACGCGCTGAGCGATGCGCCATGAGTAATAACCCGTGCCGGCGCCTATGTCAGCGACGACCATGCCGGCTCTCAATCCAAGGGCATCTAGTACAAGATCAGGACGCTCTTCGGTGGCGCGTTCATCGCGCTCGAGCCACCGCGCGCCGTGAAAGCCCATGACGTGCGATATCTCGCGGCCCATGTAAAGCTTGCCGATGCCATCGGCGCTGGCGGGGATGTTCGAATAACGAGGTTCATCGCCGAACGCTGCTGCAGACAGCAGCAGCAACGGAACGACCAGGATAACGGCGACCGCGCGTCGAAAGCGGCGCAGCACATCGACTTCTGTCATCCGCAAAGCAGCTGCGGCGACATCGTCGTTACTTGATGACCGTCCACGGATTGGCCGGCGTCAGCGCGTACTTTTTTACTGCCTTTTCGTCGAAGTTGAAACCGAGCCCGGACGTTTGCGGCAGCAGCAAGTCGCCATCTTTGTGTTTTAACTGGGTGTCGATAAGCCGGCGGAAATTCAGTACCTGGTCGTCGATGAAAAATTCGACGTAGCGCGCATTAGGCGTTGCGGCGACCAGATGCGCGTGCAGGTCATGGAACCAATGAGGACATACCGTCACCCCATAGCTCGCCGCAGTTGCCGCGATGCGCTTCCATTCACTGATGCCGCCACATACGACAGCGTCTGTCTGCAGTATTTCCGCCGCACCCTTATCGAGCAGTTCTTTGTGATACCAGCGTCCATAGCCGATCTCGCCGGTTGCCACAGTGGTGCGCGTAAGCTTCGCGAGCCGTGCATGCAGGTCTACTTCGTCCGGGCTGAACGGTTCCTCGATCCAGTACGGGTCATACAGTTCATAGCGCTCCATGTAGCGCATGGCCGTCGGCAGATCGCTCCATGCGTTATTCGCGTCGAGCATTAAATGCACATCGGGTCCGATCGCATCACGCGCCGCTTTGATGCGCGCTTCTTCTTCGCGCGGTGAAAGTTTTCCCACTTTCATCTTGACGGCTTTGAAACCGGCTTTGACGTACGAGGCCATCTCGTCGCCGAGTTTGCGCGCTGTTTTTCCGGCGAGATAATATCCGCCGCTCGCATACGCCGGAACGCGGTCAGCCGCATAGCTGCCCAGATATCGATATAGCGGCAGCTCGACACTCCGCGCATTCAAATCCCAGAGTGCAACGTCGAGAATGCTGATGGCGCGCATGACACTGCCGGCGCGGCCCTGCAACAGCGACTCCGAATACATGTCCTGCCAGAGGCCTTCCACGCGCAACGATTCCTGTGCCAGCAGTTTCGGCGCGAGCAATTCTTCAACTGCTGCCTTGGCGATGTTGCCGCCGGCAGAGCCTACATAACAGAAGCCGATGCCTTCAACGCCGGCGGTCGAGCGCGCCTTGACGAGGCAGTAGTCGCGCGCGCTTACCGTGCGCGTCGCAAACGAGGTGACATTGTCGAGCGGTATGCGCGCGACGCAGACAGAGACCGATTGGATTTGCGGCATATGGCTTCCTGCGATTGTTTAGCGTGGCGGATGGCGACGCGGTTCGCCGAAACTAGTATGAAACTAGTATAAAACGCGCGCACACTAAACGTACCTGCCTTTTTGCGTTTTTACGCAAGCAGATCGGCGACTGCCTTTGCGTACGCCTGCGTACCCAGCTTTCCGCCAAGGTCCGGCGTGCGGGTCGCCGTATTCTTCAGCGCGGCATCGATCGCGGACTCGATCGACGCGGCTGTACGAACGAGCGCGTCATTCCTGTGACGCTTGCCCATCCAATCGAGCATCATTGCGGCCGAGAGGATGAGAGAAGTCGGATTGGCTTTGTCCTGGCCGGCGATGTCCGGCGCGGATCCGTGCTGAGCTTGCGCCACGCATAAGTCGTCACCTGCATTCACCGAACCGGCCAGTCCGAGGCTGCCCGAGATTTCCGATGCTTCGTCGGACAGTATGTCGCCGAACATATTCCCTGTCACGATCACATCGAACTTCGAAGGATCGCGAACGAGCAGAGCCGCCATGGCATCCACAATTTTCTCGTCGAGCTCGACGTCGGGAAAGTCCGCCGCAACCTTGCGGACCTCGCGCAGAAAGAGCGCATCGGAGATGCGCAGCACATTCGCCTTATGGACCGCCGTCACTTTCTTGCGGCGCGTCACCGCCATCTCGAAAGCACGCCGCGCGATGCGTTCACAGCATTTGGCGGTGACACGGCGCACTGCGAGCGCCATATCGGGCGTCGGCATGAATTCCCCGATGCCCATGAACATATTGCGGTCCGCGTAAAAGCCTTCCGTGCACTCGCGAAAGATCACGAGGTCGACCGGCTTGCCGGTGAGCCCGACCCCCATGCGCGACTTGGCCGGTCGCACATTCGCATACAGATCGAGCTTGACCCTGAACTCACCCGACGGGTTTACGCCGCCTTCTTCGCGTGGTGGATAGTCGTTGTGCGATATGGGTCCGAGCAAAACGCCGGCCGCGGCGCGTGCTTTGTCGAGTAAACGCGGCGGACAGGTCGTGCCTTCCGATTTCAACGTGACGAAACCCATCTGATCGTGTTCCCACTCGAGTCCAAGGCCGTATTTCTGGTTTGCGCGGTCGAGCACCGCCAATGTAGCTTGCGTGATTTCCGGGCCGATACCATCGCCTGCCAGTACTAAGATTTTCATGATGAGCTTTTCGAGAGTTAGATGATTCAGACGACGACGTCACAGTGATCGCATCTGGTGCGTGCGACCTCAGCAGACCGCTCAATAGTACCAGATGACCGCGCGAGTTAATCTCTAAGTGACTACGTGGTGCTCCTTTCGCGCACTGTAGAATAGCGCTCCCTGTTATCACATCTTGACGCCATGACTGCACCATTGTTTCACCTTGCGTTTCCCGTCAATGACCTCGGGGAAGCGCGCCAGTTCTACGGGGGACTGCTCGGATGCCCCGAAGGCCGCTCCGACACCGAATGGATAGACTTTGATTTCTTTGGCCATCAGATCGTCGCTTACCTCGCTCCCCAGGAAGCAGGTCGCAGCGGCACGAGCGGAGTCGATGGAGATGAAGTGCCGGTACGGCATTTCGGTCTGGTGCTGCCGATGGTCGAATGGGAAAAAATGCGCGACAAGCTCACGCGAGCAGGCATCAAGTTCATCATCGAACCACAAATGCGATTTGAGGGAACGATAGGCGAGCAGGCGGCGATGTTTTTTCTGGATCCAAGCGGCAATGCGATCGAGTTCAAGGCGTTCAAGGATCCGGCGCGGCTGTTCGCGCGCGCTTGAGGAGGAGCGCTGTCGCCACGCGAGGGGCTAGACGGGCCGACGGCCGAAAGTCATCTGCGCGCTTTCGTCTTTCCGCGTCCGGTTCTGCTTTCAGTTGGCGCATGCACCTGCAGCCCGTATCATAGCCACCAAATCGATAATCGGAGGAATCATGAAACACCTGACAAGAGGCTTGGCGATCGTCGCGGCCGCGCTGTTATCTTTCGGCGCATTTGCCCAGAGTAAAACGAATATTTTCGTCGCGAGCGGTCCGACCACGGGCGTCTACTACCCGTTGGGCGGCGGCCTGGCGGACGTTCTTACCAAGTACATCCCGAACTTGAATGCAACTGCCGGTACGACCGACGGCTCGATGGCGAATCTACTGCTGATCGGCCAGAGCAAAGCAGACGTCGCATTCTCGATGGCGGACGCGAGCTGGGATGCCTATAAAGGACAGGGCAAATTCCAGGACAAACCCGTCAATGTGCGTGCGTTGATGGTGTTGTATCCGAATCGCATGCATGTCGTCACCGTGGAAGGCACCGGGATCAGCAAGATCGCCGATCTAAAAGGTAAACGCGTGTCGACGGGCGCTCCCAACAGCGCGACGCAAATCATGGCGTATCGCGTGCTCGAAGCGTATGGCATCGATCCCGAAAAGGACATCATTCGTGAGCGTCTCGATCCGGGTAAATCGGCGGAGGCGATCAAGGATCGCAAACTTGATGCATTCTTCTGGGTTGGCGGTGTCCCTACGCCCGCAGTCACGGATCTTGGCGCAACGCCAGGCTTGAAATTGAAACTGATCGATCATGCAGAGGCCACCGACGCGATGGTCAAGAAATTCGGTCCCCTGTACGTGAAGGATACGATTCCGGCTAAGTCGTACCCCGGCCAGAATGCACCGAATCAAATCGCTACGGTGTGGAATGTTCTGTTAGCGGACTCGCGCATGAGCGATCAGCTTGCGTATGAGATCGTGAAGACGGTATTCGATCACAAGGACGATCTCATACGTGTGCATGCGGAAGCGAAAAATTTCGATTACAAGTACCAGACGCCGGGCGCCGCGGTAATTCCGTTCCATCCGGGCGCACGCAAATATTTCACTGAGAAAGGCGTCAAGCTCGACTGACCCGCGGACGACACGCGTGATGATCAACCGGTCCGCGCCGCCGTCAACCTCTGAGAATCACATGTTTTGGTGCGCCAAAGTTTAAGCCGGCATCGTCATGGCTGAAAACAAACTCGTTGTCGAAGATGCGGTCGTTTCGGCGGAAGCGCTGAAAAAGGCCGAGGAGTACATCGAAGAAGAAGAAGGCGCGATCAATAAGCTGCCGGGGCGTCTGGGTATTTTCGCGACCGCGCTGGCGGTGTTCATGTCGCTGTTTCATCTGTATGCGGCATACGGCATCATGCCGACGCACGTGCTGCGCGGTATACACGTCGCCTTCATCCTGTTCCTCGGGTTTCTGTTGTTCCCCGTCAGCAAGCGCTTTCGTCACCAGGTGCGCTGGTGGGACTGGGCCGCGGCTGCGCTTTCGCTGGTTATCGTGGGCAACATGTTGTTTGGTGGCGATGCATTTCTCGAGCGCGCTATCGATCCCACTGCGCTCGACAAGGTCCTCGGTATTGCGCTCCTAGTACTTGTTCTCGAAGCGGCACGCCGCACGTCCGGGTGGATCATGCCCGCCATTTGCGTCGGTTTCCTGGTCTACGCGGTCATCGGCCAGTACCTGCCGCCGCCGTGGACACATTACGGCATGGATACCGGCCGCATCGTCGGTCATATGTACATGACGCTCGAGGGCATCTTCGGTGTCGCCATCGACGTTTCCTCATCGCTCATCATTCTCTTCACGATATACGGTGCATTTCTGCAGTACTCCGGCGCGGGTAAATTCTTTATCGATTTTTCGTTCGCGGCGATGGGTGGTAAGCCGACGGGCGCCGGCCGCACGATTGTCCTCGCGTCATTCCTGCTGGGCGGGCCCTCCGGCAGTGGCGTGGCGACTACCGTCACGCTCGGGACCGTCGCCTACCCGATGCTCATGAAGGCTGGCTACGGAAAAAACGCCGCCGGCGGACTGCTGGCGGCAGGCGGGTTGGGCGCAATCATTTCGCCGCCGGTGCTCGGCGCTGCCGCGTTCCTGATCGCGCAGTTTCTCAACATATCGTATCTCGACGTCATTCTGATGGCAGCGATTCCGACGCTGCTGTATTACTTCGCACTTTTCCTGATGGTCGAAATCGACGCGCGTAAATTCGGCATGCCCAACGTCGTGATCGAGAAGCATGCGACGATCGGTATGCTCACACGCAATTACTGGTTTCATTTCCTGTCGCTGGTCGCGATCATTTTCTTCATGGTGATCGGCTTCTCGCCGGCGGTCTCGGTGTTCTGGGCAACCATGGTCGCGTTCGTGAGCAGTTTTCTGCATGTCGATACGGCGCTCATTCCATACGATGTGCTCCGGGGCCGTAAACCATTACTCGCCGGCTTATGGAATTCAGGCCTTGTCAAAGCACTCGAGGGGGGCTCCGTCGGCATGCTGAGCGTGGGTGCGACCTGCGCGGCGGCGGGCATTATCGTGGGCGTTGTGACGTTGACGGGACTTGGCCTCAAGTTCAGCTCGATCGTTCTCCAGTATGCGGATTCCGGCACGCGTCTCATCATGAGCATGCTCGGCGCGGTTGGCTTCGAGCAGACCGCCGCGTTGCTACACGATGTGAAACTGTTGCTGACTGCCGTGATGACGTCGCTAATCGTGTGGATCGTCGGTCTGGCGGTACCGGTGACGGCGAGCTATATCATCTGTGCAGTGATCGCAGCGCCTGCATTGATTCAATTGGGCGTTGCGGACTATGCCGCGCACATGTTTATCTTCTACTACGCGGTTCTCTCCGAAGTCTCGCCGCCGACCGCGCTCTCGCCGTTTGCAGCCGCCGCCATTACTGGCGGTGATCCGTATAAGACGACGCTGCAATCCTGGAAGTACACGATGCCGGCGTTTCTGGTGCCGTTCATGTTTGTGCTCGACCCGGCCGGGCTCGGTCTCCTGCTGATGGGTTCGTTCAAGAAGCTTGCCGCGGCACCCTGGGGCGACATCGCGGTCGTCAGTGTTACAGCGATGGTTGGCATAGCGGCGCTGGCAGCGGGCGTGCAGAACTGGCTATTCAAGCGCACGACGGTGCTCGAGCGCTGGCTGCTGATCGCGGCCGGCCTCGCGCTTGTATACCCCAAGCCGATGCTCGACTACATCGGTGGTGCACTGATCGTCATTGCGATCGTGCTGCAGAAAATGCGTAAAGAGCCGGTACATGCTGCAGCCTGACGGCGGCTTGATATCGCGGCGAGCACTTGCTATGCGGGCCGACGTTCTGCCGCAGGCATTCGACGCCAGGGTCCCGACGCCCTTTGCTGTGCTCGGCATACGGACATCACACGGACTTTTGACCAGCATCGAGTACCTACCGCGCGGCGCAGCGACGCTCGACCCGGTCAACAAACTTGCGGCGAGGGTCTGCCGCCAGATCGAACGCTATCTCGACGACCCGCAATTCCGATTCGACTTACCGTTCGAGTTCAGGGGAACGCAGTTTCAGGAACGCGTGTGGCGCACCATCTACGCGATTCCGTGCGGCAGCACTTCGACCTATGTCGGCGTCGCGAAACAAGTCAAGAGTGCGCCACGGCCGGTCGGCGGCGCCTGCGGGGCGAATCGCATACCATTGGTGATTCCCTGCCATCGCGTTCTTGCGAGCGGCGGCATCGGCGGATTCATGCACGCCCGCGATGGCGCGCCGCTCGAAATCAAAAGGTGGCTGCTGCGCCACGAACATGCTTTGCCTCGATGAGCGATGATTCGGTACTCGACGAATTCTGCGATGCGCTATGGCTCGAAGATGGACTGTCACGCAACACGCTCGATAGCTATCGGCTCGACCTGACGCAATTTGCAGAGTGGCTTGGCCGGCAGCAACGTAAAGCGCTGCTCCACGCCAGTCACGCGGATCTACTTGCTTATCTCGCCCACCGGGTTGCGCGCAAAGCAAAGGCGACGACCACTAGCCGGCTGTTGTCGAGCCTGAAGCGCTTCTACCAGCATGCGTTGCGGCAAGGAACGATTGCGGCCGATCCGTCGATCAACATCGATACGCCGAAACTGCCGCGCGGCCTGCCGAAGACGCTGACGGAACAGGATGTTGAAAAACTGCTCGCGGCGCCCGACGTCGCAACGCCGCTGGGTTTGCGCGATCGCGCAATGTTCGAAACGCTGTATGCAAGCGGTCTGCGCGTTTCAGAGCTCGTAACGCTTAAGGTCGCGCAAGTCAGTCAGGACATGGGTGTCGTGCGCATTATCGGCAAAGGCAACAAGGAACGGCTGGTCCCGCTCGGCGAGGAAGCACTGCAGTGGATCAGGCGATACATGAAGGAATCGCGGCCGTTGATTCTCGGCCAGCGGCTCGCGGATGCGATGTTCGTTACCCAACGCGGCGCCGCCATGACACGTCAGTCGTTCTGGCATCTCATCAAGCGCTACACGTCACTCGCCGGATTGGGTATGCCGCTGTCGCCGCATACACTGCGTCATGCTTTTGCGACTCACCTGCTCAATCATGGCGCAGATCTGCGTGTCGTGCAGCTGTTGCTCGGACACGCGGATATTTCGACGACGCAAATTTACACGCACGTCGCGCGCGAAAGGCTCAAACAGCTGCATGCGAAGCATCACCCGCGCGGATAGCTAGGGACGTCGGAGACGCCGCGGCGGCGCGTGCGATTGAAGGCCCGCGATACTTAGCCGCGCGTGCCGCGCTCGATACTTACGCCGAGCCGTTTCACATTACGCAGGGGCGCCAGTTTGGCGATGCTCACTTTGATCCACGGCGCGCCAAACTCGCGCATGATCGTGTCAGCAATCGCTTCACCCGCTTTCTCGAGCAGCAGGAAGTGCTGTTCGGTAAAAAGCTGCTCGATGCGGCCTACCACGCGGCTGTAGTCGATGGTATCGCCGATCTTGCCGGTTTTCGCTGCGTGTTCGCCGCGCAGGCCGACCTCGAGGTCTAGCTGTATCGTTTGCGGCACCTTCTTTTCCCACGCATAGATGCCGACCAGCGTTTCAATCCGCAATTCGCTGATGAAGATCGTATCCATGGTCGATGCGGTATAAAGGAGGAAATATATCGATGCGGCGCATAAAGCGACGATAAACATAGCAGCGAAATCGTGATTCGCCGCTCGTGCGCTTTTTAGTAGAATCGATGCTCATTCTATGTGAATTCGCGTGATGACAATAGCACTTGCGGTGATTGCTTATCTCATCGGGTCGGTGTCGTTCGCTGTGCTCGTGAGCCGCGCGATGGGCTTGCCCGATCCCCGCAGTTACGGCTCAAAAAATCCGGGCGCAACGAATGTGCTGCGTACCGGCAAAAGAACCGCTGCTGCGCTTACATTATTCGGCGACGCAGCCAAAGGCTGGCTCGCAGTCTTTCTCACTGATTATTTTTTTGCAACGACCGTGCCGCCTGTCTACAAGATGGCGCCGGTCGCCATCGCAGTGATGCTGGGACACATGTATCCGGTATTTCATCGCTTCCGCGGTGGTAAAGGCGTCGCTACTGCGCTCGGCGCATTACTTGCGCTGAACGTTTGGCTGGCTACGGGTGTTGCGGCTACGTGGCTCATCATCGCCGCTTTCTTTCACATGTCTTCGCTCGCCGCGTTGGTCGCCGCAATCGCTGCACCTGTGTTCTGTTATCTGCTCTACAACATCCATCCTTATACGCTTGCCGTCACGATTATCTCGCTGCTGCTGATCTGGCGTCACAAAAGCAATATCCGCAATCTGCTGACAGGAAGGGAAACACGAATCGGCGAAAAAAAGCCGCCCGCTGAAATGATGAACGACGCTGATTAGCGCAGTATTCAAGAAGCAGCATCACACCGCGGCAAGATTCCAGCGCGGTTTAACCGAGAAGTTTGTGTTCGACTTGAGCATAGACGAATCGGTCCCGCGTTGCAGGCGGAGCGCAGCCGCAAATGCGATCATGGCTCCGTTATCGGTACAAAATTCCGGCGGTGGATAGAAAACGCTGGCGCCATGCGCGGACGCTGCGTGCGACAAGCGGCGCCGCAATTCCCGGTTGGCGCCGACCCCGCCAGCGACCACCAATTCGCTCACGCCGGTCTGCTCGAGCGCACTCAGTGACTTCGCGATGAGAACATCGACGATTGCGTTCTGGAACTCGGCCGCAATGTCCGCGCGTGTCATGTCGTCGAGCGCGCGATCCTTCACTTGCAGCATGACTGCCGTCTTGAGCCCGCTGAAGCTGAAATCGAGATCCCCGCTGTGAAGCATGGGACGCGGCAGCGTGACACGGCCCGAGACACCGCGTTCGGCAAGACCGGCGAGCGCTGGTCCGCCCGGATAGCCCAAGCCGAGCAACTGCGCCGTTTTGTCGAACGCTTCTCCGGCCGCGTCATCGAGCGTTTCACCGAGCAGCACGTATTCGCCAACGTTCGAGACACGCATCAATTGGCTGTGTCCGCCAGACACAAGTAGCGCTATGAATGGAAAGCCGGGCGCGGGCGCGACCATTAGCGGCGACAGCAAGTGACCTTCAAGATGATGTATCCCGATCGCCGGTACACCAAGCGCGTAAGCCAGACCATGCGCTATGCTTGCGCCAACTAATAAGGCACCCGCGAGTCCCGGGCCTTGCGTGTAGGCGACCGCATCAATTGCGTCGCGCGAGCAGCCCGCTTGTTCGATGATTTCGCGTGTCAGCGGCAGCACACGCCGGATATGGTCGCGTGACGCGAGTTCCGGCACCACACCTCCGTACTCCGCATGCAAGGCCGCCTGGGTGTGCAACGCATGCGCGAGCAGGCCGCGCTCGGAATCATAGAGCGCGACCCCGGTTTCATCACACGATGTCTCTATGCCCAGAACCAGCACGGGTGCTTGAAAAGAAGTTCGAATCAATGCTTTGACAAGCGATTTGCCGCTGCTATAATACGCGCCTTTCGCAATTCCGACGGGAACCCGCAGGTATGCCGACAGTAAGAGTTAAAGAGAACGAGCCGTTCGAAGTCGCGATGCGCCGCTTCAAGCGTACCGTCGAGAAAACCGGACTGCTCACCGAGCTGCGCGCCCGCGAGTTCTACGAGAAGCCCACATCCGAACGTAAGCGCAAGCACGCCGCCGCTGTCAAACGCCATTACAAGCGCCTGCGCTCACACATGCTACCGCCCAAGCTTTTTTAGCCAGGCCTTCCGTAGCGCGTCACGAGGGATCGAGTCAGCTCGGTCCCTTTTGTTTTTGCATCATCCGCTTTGAATTACGCTAACTGACGAGGTGCAGCCATGTCGCTCAAAACCCGTATCAGCGAAGACATGAAAACGGCGATGCGCGCAAAGGAAGCGCCCCGCCTGGCCACGATCCGCTTACTGCTTGCGGCGATGAAGCAGCGCGAGGTTGACGAGCGCGTGGAACTTTCCGATGCAGACATCGTTGCCATCATCGACAAAATGATCAAACAGCGTCGTGAGTCGATTGCTCAGTTCGAAAAAGGCGGACGCCAGGATCTCGCCGAAACGGAACGTTTTGAGATCGGCGTGCTGCAGACGTATATGCCTGCAGCCTTGTCTGAAAGCGAGATCAATACCGAGATTGGCGCGGCAATACAGTCGACCGGCGCCAAAGCGATGGCTGACATGGGCAAGGTGATGGCTGTGCTCAAGACCAAACTGGCCGGCAAGGCAGACATGGCGAAAGTCTCAGGGCTGGTGAAGGCAAAACTCACCGGGTAGGTGAACGCCAGACAAGGGCGTCGGGCGGAAGCAGTGCCGATATGAACCTTCGACGGCTTAGTAAGACCGTCCGAGCAGGCAACTCTGAATAGCTATATTGTATGCGCGCCGCCCGCCGTGAAAGACTATGATTCACTATGGTCCAGATGCCAATCGCTAGTTGCAGATTCACGATTGACCATACTTGATACCGCAATCATTCATTCAAGATCTTCTGCATCGCGTCGACATCGTTGACGTGATTGAGCGCTATGTGCCGCTCAAGCGCGCCGGTGCGAATTACGTCGCCTGCTGTCCCTTCCACGGCGAGAAGACACCGTCATTTACCGTCAGTCAGCCGAAGCAGTTCTACCATTGTTTCGGTTGCGGCGCCCACGGCACGGCGATCGGCTTCATGATGGAGTATGCAGGCGCCGGCTTCATAGACGCGGTGAAGGACCTGGCACAAAGCGCGGGCATGCAGGTCCCGGAAATCAAGACCGAGCGCCCGCGTGGCAAGACGGAAGAAGGTGATGATCTCTACGCTGTCTTGCTCAAGGCGGCGCACTATTACCGCCAGCAACTAAAAAACACGCCGGTCGCGATCGAGTATCTGAAATCGCGCGGATTGTCGGGCGAGATCGCGAAAGATTTCGGCATCGGCTACGCGCCCGGTGGCTGGCAGAACCTGCAGCAGGAATTTTCCGACTACAACGCCAAGGCGCTCGTTGCAGCAGGGCTCGTGATACAGGGTGACGAAGGCAAACGCTACGACCGCTTCCGTGATCGCATCATGTTTCCGATCGTCGATCCGCGCGGACACGTCATCGGTTTCGGCGGTCGCGTGCTTGCCAACGGTGAGCCCAAGTATCTCAATTCGCCCGAGACGGCGCTGTTCGAAAAAGGGCGCGAACTCTACGGCCTTTATCAGGCACGGCGCGCGATCCGCGACGTCGGCCGCGTCATTGTGGTCGAGGGCTACATGGATGTCGTCGCGCTGGCGCAGCACGGCATCGGCTACGCGGTCGCGACACTTGGCACCGCGACGACTCCCGTGCACGTGCAAAAACTGCTGCGTCAGGTCGAAGAAGTCGTGTTCTGTTTCGATGGTGACGACGCTGGTCGCCGCGCTGCCTGGCGCGCGCTCGAGAACAGTCTCGATCAACTGGCCGACGGCAAGCAGTTGTCTTTTCTGTTCCTGCCGCAGGGCGAAGATCCGGACTCGTACGTGCGAAAGCTGGGCAAGGAAGGCTTTGAGGAACTGCTCGGCGATGCCGAGCCGCTGTCGCGATTTCTGCTGCGCGAGCTGGCGTCGCGTGGCGACCTGCGAACCGCGGAAGGGCGCGCGAAGCTCCTGAAAGAAGCCGAACCACTCGTCAAAAAAGTCGCGGCACCGAACTTCAACCTCATGCTGCGCGAGGAGCTTGCAGCGCTTACGAAGATCGCCCGCGAGGAACTGGATGGTCAGTACGGCATCAAACCGAAACGATACATGCGCGGCACGCCGCCTAAGACGAAAGCCGTTGATAGTGCGACGCTGGTTCAGCAGTTGATAGCGATGCTTTTATCGGATCCGGAAATAGCCCGTCATGCCGACCGCGCCCGGCTCGCCGGCTCGCTCGACATGGTAGGCGTCCGCATCGACAAGCATGAATTGAAGGCACTCGACCGTCTGCTTGAGATTTTGACCGAGGGACACCACATAGCGAGTGCGACAGAGTTTTTTCGCGATACCGAATTCAGCGAGCTCTTCGAGCAGATCGAATTGCGCCGATTTCGTGGTGAAGATGGAATGGACGTGACTCAGGCGTTTGTCGATGGTTGGGCGAACCTTCTTGTGCATGTAAAGAACGACGTAGAGCGCGCGCGCATGGCGCTGCAAGCGGCCGGTACGCAACCGCGTGGTGCGCAGACTGTATCACGGGACATTTAGAAACAAGGCTTTACGCTGGATTACGGAACCCAGCGTCAATTGTAGAACGAGGACAAATAGTGAGCGCGCCGCGTGATAAGGGCGCGATTTTTGGGTATAATTTCCGGTTTTTTCGGCGTTTAACACCTCACAGGTGACATCGGCTATGGCAAAAACCAAAAAAGCAGCAAAGTCCAAAGCGAAGGCGAAGAAAAAGCTGGCAGGAAAAAAGAAGCACATATTGAAATCCAAATCAGTGAAGAAAGCAGGACCGCGCAAAGTTGCGGCACGTAAGCCGGCCCGCGCCGAAGCGCCGAAACAGCAGCCGAAAAAATTAACGCCGAAGCAGTTCGCCGCAAAACTCAAGGCGGATCAGAAGGAGGCGAACGCACGCGCGAAGGCGGCGCTGAAAGCCGCGAAACCGTTGCCAGCAGTTGCGCCTGGCGCCGATGGCAAGCCGAAGACCCGCCAGCGGCTGACGGCGAAGGAAAAGGCTCTGGTGCGCGAATTTGAACGCAAGGAGCTGTCGCCCGCTGAAGCGGAAGCACGCCGCCTGCGCCTTAAGAATCTCATCGTGCTCGGCAAGGAGCGCGGCTACCTCACGTACGCCGAAGTGAACGACCACCTGCCGGACGACATGATGGACGCCGAGCAAATCGAGAACATCATCGGCATGATCAATGACATGGGCATCCATGTTTACGACGAAGCGCCGGATGCCGAAACGCTGTTGATGTCGGATGCGCCGCCGCCCGTCGCGGACGAAGATGTTGTTGAACAGGCCGAAGCCGCCCTGTCTACCGTCGACTCGGAATTTGGCCGCACGACGGACCCAGTGCGCATGTACATGCGCGAGATGGGTTCAGTGGAACTGTTGACGCGAGAAGGCGAAATCGAAATCGCCAAGCGAATCGAAGACGGCCTCAAGCACATGATTCAGGCGATTTCCGCCTGTCCGACGACGATCGCGGAGATCCTCGCGCTTGCCGACCGCATCGAGAAAGACGAGATCCGGGTCGACGAAGTTGTCGACGGGTTGGTCGATCCGACTGCGGACGAGCTAGCGCAGGAAGTCGCGCAGGAAGACGAAGAGCCCGAAGAAGACGAGGGCGAAGAAGAGGAGATGACCGAAGAAGAGCAGGCCGCGGTGCAAACTGCCGATCTGCTCCGCCTGAAGGGCGACGCGCTCAAGCGCTTTGCGGTGATCCGCAATTTGTACGGCAAGATGTTGCGCGCGCTGGCGAAAAATGGCCCGCGCAGCAAGGCGTATCTGCAAGCACGCGATCAGATTTCGAGCGAGCTGCTCAATATACGGTTTGGCGCGAAGCAGGTGGAAGCGCTGTGCGACGGCATGCGCAAGCTGGTCGACCGCGTACGCAGCCACGAGCGCGAGATCATGGACCTGTGCGTGAATAAGGCGAAAATGCCCCGCCAGCATTTCATTAAAGAATTTCCAGGTAAGGAAAACAACCTGCGCTGGTCCGCGAACGAAGTTGCGGGTAGCAAGCCATGGAGTACCACGCTCGAGCGTTTTCAGCCTGCGATCGTGGAGCAGCAGCAGAAGCTGCTCGATCTGCAGAAAAACGTCGGCATTCCGATCAAGGACCTGAAGGAAATCAATCGCCAGATGTCGACCGGCGAAGCGAAGGCACGCCGCGCGAAGCGGGAAATGACCGAAGCGAACCTGCGCCTCGTGATTTCGATCGCGAAGAAATACACCAATCGAGGCCTGCAATTCCTCGATTTGATCCAGGAAGGCAATATCGGCCTGATGAAAGCCGTGGACAAGTTCGAATACCGCCGCGGCTACAAGTTTTCGACGTATGCGACGTGGTGGATACGCCAGGCGATTACGCGCTCGATCGCGGATCAGGCGCGCACCATCCGTATTCCAGTGCACATGATCGAGACGATCAACAAGATGAACCGGATCTCGCGCCAGATTCTCCAGGAGACCGGGCAGGAACCGGATCCGGCGCTGCTCGCTGAGAAGATGGAGATGCCTGAGGAGAAAATCCGCAAGATTCTCAAGATTTCCAAAGAGCCGATCTCGATGGAAACGCCGATCGGCGATGACGACGACTCGCATCTGGGCGACTTCATCGAAGATCAGGCCACCATGGCGCCGTCGGATTCAGCGGTCTATGCAAGCCTGCGCGATGCGACCAAAGACGTGCTTGATACGCTCACACCGCGGGAAGCGAAGGTTCTTCGCATGCGTTTCGGCATCGAGATGAACACCGACCATACACTCGAAGAAGTCGGCAAGCAGTTCGACGTAACGCGCGAACGCATTCGCCAGATTGAGGCGAAAGCGCTGCGCAAGCTGCGCCATCCATCGCGCTCCGAGCGTTTGCGCAGTTTTCTCGACACCGAGAGCTGATTCGGGGCGGCGCCTGCCGCGCATCCACTAAAGGCGGTGCAGTGTGAACGACGCTGCGCCCCGCCTTTTGTCTGTGTGGTCGTTCAAACGCAGGCAGTGCCATAATGACGCGTCATGCTGTGGACCCTTCTGCGCTCCGCATTCAGGCCGCAAGCCAGCGCCAATCCGCTCGTTGAGCGCAGCCTGTTATTACGTCGCAGCGGCCGCCTGCGTGACGCCGAAATTACTCTGCGCGACGCGGCGCTCAACTTTCCCGACGATCCGGTTGTCGCCACCAATCTCGGCGTAATTCTTCTGGAGCAGGACGCGGGCGACGAAGGCGTCAAATGGCTGCAGCGGGCGCTCGCCCTAGACGCGCGCTGCGCACCAGCGCATTACAATCTGGCGAATTTCATGCGCGCGGCTGGCCGCCGGGAGGAGGCGGCCAGTCATTACCAGCACGCGGTAGACGCTGACCCTACGTTCGCCCCCGCGCGCGGAGAGCTGATGACTTGCCTCCTCGAGCTATGCGAATGGGACCGCGCAGACGTCGAGGCGGATGCATTGCGGGCGATCGTCGAAAAGGATCCGTCGTCGTCGTGGATGCGTTATATAGCTCCGTTGACCGCGGTGTATCTGCGCCTCGCTACTGACTTGCGCAAGGCGCTGGGTGCATATCACGCCGCCGAATATGCCCGTGGTGTCCAGACTCTCGCGACACGCTCGTCTGCAGACGGAAATCCGAGGAAACTGCACATCGCTTATCTGTCGCGCGACTTTCGCGATCATCCGGTCGGACACTTGCTCGGCAACGTTTTCGCTTTACATGATCGATCGCAATTCGAGGTGTTTGCATTCTCATGCGGACCGGACGATGCGAGTATTTACCGGAAATCCATCGTTGCGAGCGTCGATCATTACGTAGATGCGCACGCCATGACCGACGACGAGCTCGCAAGCGATATCGCACAGCGTGGCATTCACATTCTGATTGATCTCGCGGGCCACACGACGGGTAATCGGCTCGCGGTCCTCGCGCGCCGGCCCGCGCCGGTGCAGGCGCACTACCTCGGCTTTCCTGCAACAACCGGTGCGCCGTATGTAGACTATTTCATCACCGACCATATCGTCACTCCGCCCGAACTCGCATATGAATTTTCGGAAACGCTCATGTACATGCCGCGCTGCTTCATGGTCAGCGATGGCACCGATGCGAGCGGCGTCAGCGCATCACGGCCACACGAAAATCTACCAGCGGAGGCGGTCGTGTTTTGCAATTTCAATACCGCATCGCGCATTACACGTGACGACTTTCATCTTTGGATGGAAGTACTGCGTGGCGTCCCTCATAGCGTTATCTGGCTGCTCGGGCAGAGCGGACAGGTCGTCGCCAATCTGCGCAGGGAAGCGGAACTATGCGGCATAAGGAGCGACCGGCTCACCTTTGCGCAGCGCACAGCGGAAAAGCGGCAGCATCTCGCGCGGCTGAGCATGGCCGATCTCATGCTTGATACCATAGGATGGCACAACGGTCACAGCAGCACGAGCGACGCCCTGTGGGCCGGCGTGCCGGTGCTGACTGCGCCGAATCGCCAGTTTGCGGGTCGCGTCGCTGCGAGCCTCGTTACCGCCGCAGGATTACCGGAGCTGGTGACAATCAGTCGCGACGAATATTTACGCATTGCGGTGGAACTCGGTAATGATCGCGTCACGCTGACTAGCCTAAAACGTAAGTTGGTCGATGCTAAACGGACCGCGCCGTTTTTTGATACGCAAGCGACTGTTCGTGACCTGGAGAGCTTGTATCACGCAATGTGGAGTCAGCATAAGACTGCGCAATCGCGCATCAGCGGTGACTACAACAATTTGGTTGTGACAACAGACAAGGCAGATCAATGATTATCCGCATCGTCACAATCGTCGCGTTGCACGCGTCGTTTGTCCTCTGCTGCCATGCGCAGGAGTATCCGAACAAACCCGTGCGATTCATCGTGCCATACGCGGCAGGCGGTAGCTCTGACATTCTCGCGCGACTGTTCGGGCAGCGACTTGGCGAAGCGATGGGGCAAACGTTTGTGGTCGATAACCGGCCGGGTGCCGGCGGCATGATAGGAACGGATCTGCTCGCGAAATGCGCGCCTGACGGCTATTCGCTGATTCTGCAAGACATGCCACACACGATTAATCCGGCGGTGTATGGCAAGATTCCGTACGATCCGCGCAATGACTTTGCGCCGATCACGCTCGTGGCACGTGCGCCGCAATGGCTCTTCGTTTTTCCCGCGGTACCCGCTAAAACGGTTGGGGACTTGATTACACTTGCGAAAGCGCAGCCGGCTAATTTGAAGATAGGCTCTGCGGGTAATGGCAGTGGCACGCATCTTATGGCGGAGCTTTTCATGCGCGGCGCGGGAATCAATTTGACGCACGTGCCATACAAAGGCGCCGGGCCCGCGGTGACGGCGACTGTTGCGGGCGAGATGAACATGGTGTTTACTTCCATGCCGGCAGCGGTCGCGTTTGTGCAATCCGGACGCCTGCGTCCGATCGGCGTGACGACTGCACAACGCCATCCTTCACACCCCGAGGTACCGACTTTTCAGGAGAGCGGCGTTCCGAACATGGTACTCACTCACTGGTTCGGCGTGCTTGCGCCTGCCGGCTTATCGAAGCCGATCGAGACGAAACTGTATCGCGAATTTACCGCCGCGATAAATCACCCGACGATCGTCGACCGTTACAAATCACTGGTGATCGAGCCGGCGACTACAACACCGGAAGAGTTTCGGGCACTTATCGATTCCGATTTGAAGCGCTGGACCAAGGTCGTCAAGGACGCGAACATCAAAGCGCTGTAACTCGTCCCACTAGCACGGTTGCAAGCAATCAAGAGCAAATCGAGCGAAACTGAGCGCGCACGTGCCGTCGCTGTTAAAATTCAGCGCTCACGGGTCTGTAGCTCAGTTGGTTAGAGCAGGGGACTCATAATCCCTTGGTCGAAGGTTCAAGTCCTTCCAGACCCACCATCACATTCAACGACTTAGAAAAATTCTCTAAGCAGCCGATTTGCGAACGTGTGGAAATCGTGTAGAAAGCTTCACCACGTTTCCTGGTCTGCCGGTCTCAATCCTCGATGCAGCAGCGGCCAAGTGTTCGGTGCCGAACTTCGCGTAACGATCAACCATGCTGCGGGTCTTCCACCCGCCCAGCTCCTTCAACTCATCGCAGCTCGTCCCTGATTGACGATGCCACGATGCCCAGGTATGCCGCAGATCATGGAAACGAAGATCACTCAAGCCCGCTTTTTTTACCGCAGTCTGCCACGCCGAATTCGTCAACTCATATCGGATCGGCTTTCCGCGAAATGTAAAGCAGAACTGTGGATGCTTCCCCCGTTCCCCCTCTAGCACAGCAATCGCATCACGGTTTAGCGGGACGCCTCTCGGCGTGCCATTCTTCGTCTCATCAATCCATGCGGTTTCCCGCGCTAGGTCGACTCGACTCCATTCCAAGCCGGTAATCTCTCGAGCTCGGCAGCCCGTAGCGAGCGCATAGCGGACGATGGCGGCCAGATGAGAAGGGCAGGACATTAATAACCTGTCCGCTTCTTCGCGAAGCAACCAACGATCCCGCTCCACTTCGCCGGGGAGCAACCGCACCTTCGGGATGGAATCGATCCACTGCCAATCGAAGTGCGCCATACGAAGGACACCGCGAACCAACGCCAGGCAACGATTAACTGTTGCCGGCATATTGCCCTTCTTAAGCTCACCCTCGCAGATCTTCCAGATTACATCGCCGTTGATGTCATTGAGCTTCAACTTGCCCAAATACACATCGAGCTTCAGGCACAACCGGCGCTGCTTATCGGCATCCCGCAGGCATTCCTTAATCGAGAGATACCTTACAACGGCTTCCTGCCACGTGTGCTTGGGCTTAATTCCGAGATGCGCTTCCCTGAAAGCATCATGCTTAAGCTTTAAGAGGAGGGCTTCTGCTTCTTCGCGGTTTTTAGTCCGAGCGCTTTGGCGTATGCGTCTGCCGTTGGGTAAGACAACGTTAAACCACCAGTAGGGCGAATCGCACCGCCGGTGGAGTCCTGTTTCACGGGCCATAATGTTTCCTTTCCGGCCCGCCCTCGGCCTTTATATTCCTCGACCCAGGCATCTAAGTCAACGACGTCCCATACCGAGCGCCGTCCGATCTTGATCGGCGGTGGGCCGACTTCGAGGAGCAGCGTCACGCCAATCGCGAGGTACTCGGCTGCCTGCTCTTTGATGAGGCAACGGCGCACCGGCAGCGGTAAACCCGCCGCTTTTTCAGCGAGCGGCTCCGCGATTGATGGCAGAACCGGCTCCTTCATCGCCCTAAATACACCGCCGTAATCTGCTCGCGCTCGTGACCGAGCTCGCGAGAGAGCGTTAGACGAACCGCGTGGTCGATTGCTTTTTGTTCAGCGCTGAGCTGCTTCGATGTCGGTCCGCCTCTCGCCGGACATGCCCATCCCGTGAGTTGTTCGTAGCGTGTCTGTGCGTAGCAATGGCGAATGCCATGCACTCTCTGTATCCCCGCGCTGTCGCACTGGTGTTCGAAGCGCCGACGCTGCTCGATGTAGGTCAGGTCTTTTGGAATGAGACTGCCGCTTCCTGCAAAACCCTTTACGCTGTTTAAGAGCTCGCGCTGCTCTATAGAGGTGATCGGTATCTCGCGCTCGCGACCGCCCTTGGTCCAGCTGTCTTTAAGTACCAGCTTGTCACCG